>Ga0256831_1000637_pt1 | contig 18281 bp, 15 predicted proteins | sample 132544metaG_FD_189087 | JGI IMG/M metagenome (GOLD analysis project Ga0256831, IMG submission 189087) | Hydrothermal vent microbial communities from Lau Basin, Pacific Ocean - 132-544 | ecosystem: Environmental > Aquatic > Marine > Hydrothermal vents | place: Pacific Ocean: Lau Basin | collected...
CTTCATAATCACTCAAGGTAACCGTACATCCCCTGGCCGCCGCCACCAGGCCGGGGGCGCCAAGACCGGCCCCCAGTTCCAGCACCCTGGTACCGGGGGCGAAATTTCGGGAGCCGACAAACTCGGACAAAACAATAGCCGCCTCCCAGAGACGTATCCAGAAGGGAAAATCGGAAACATCTTTTAACGGGTCTTTGCCACCGAGAATCTGTTCAAGATCGGTGATTTTTAACAGATAGAGCCGAATATCACCTATGGTCAACGGCTCAAAGGCGACCTTGTACTGCCGGGCTATCGCCTCGTACAGTTTCTTCTGGGGAGCAGGCAGGTTCCGGGGATCCATAATAAAAGACAAATATAAAAAAAATCAAAAAAAAACGGGTTGATGACAGAGCATCAACCCGCTTGTAACATTTTCAACAACAAAAAATCTATATCAGCAACCTTCGACGGCTTTTTTCTTGGCGGCCTTGACCGTCACCTTCTCGCCGGCTTTCAGTTTATCAGCTTTTTTACAGGTCATGGTAACGGTTTCTCCGTCAACCTTGTCAACCGTGCATTTCACCTTGCCAGCCAGTGCGCTGCCGGCGCTGAAAGCAAAGGCAACAATCATAACAACAGTGAGCATCTTTTTCATAACATTCTCCTTAAGTAAGAATTGAATAATTGAACCTGCTCATTCTCAAATCATTTGTTCATGATTAAATTTTATACAACATATAAGAATTACTAAGAGGTTGTCAATAAAAAAACTCCGGATGGCTGTCAGGACCGCCCACCAGACCGTAAAGTTGTTACAACACAGCCTCAAGATCCCGGACGAGCAGGGAATGGGGGACAAAACCAGGATATTTTTTCACCACATGCCCTTTTCGGTTGACCAGAAAAGATGTGGGTATTCCGGCAATTCCCCCAAAGGAACGGGCTGTGGCCCGATCGGCCATCAAGACAGGATAGGTAATTTTCTCCTGCCGGACGAGTTTGGCAACTATTGATGGCCCGCCCTCGTCAACGGAAAGGCCGATAACGGTAAATCCCCTGGATTTATATTCATTATACAATGCAATGAGATTGGGAATTTCCTGACGGCAGGGCGGGCACCAGGTGGCAAAAAAGGTCACCAGGATGACCTGGCCCTTAAAATCGGCGCTATGAACAACCTTGCCATCGGTCACTGACGGCAGGGAAAACTGCGGCATGGTGACGGCCGCCGACGCTGATGAAAAGCTGGAAAAAAAAATTACTCCGATGGACAACAGAATAATCGCATACAACCGAAATGTAGAATACATGACAGCTCTCTGGGCAATAGAAAAAGAGGAATGACTCCCGGAAAAACGCGGTGATTATGATGGCGCAGTTAAACCGAGACGCATCGTTCTGTCAACAGGGAAGAGATCAGGTACCTGAGGCGAGCACGAAAATACCCGCATATTTTGAATTGAATTTCAAAAATGAAATTCAAGAATAGAATACTGTACCCTCACGATCAGGCCTTGAGGTCAAGGACACTGTTGTCCATTTCATCTATCGCCTGCAGGGAACGAATATTTGCCAGCAAAGCATGCTGATTCATTATCATTTCAGGTAGTTCTTCGGCAAGGTCAACGTTAGACTGTTCAACCATCTGTTCGCCCTGCCCGGTTTCCTCCATTGTTTGCGGGCCTGGCGTTTCGATTTTTTCAGCATGGACGCTAACGCCCTGCGGCTTTTCTGCACGGAGAAGGACCCGGCCCTTTTTAAAACCGGATGTATTCATATTGGCGACATTATTTGCATTATTCTGCAAGCGCATCCCATAAGCCTGCAGACCGGAAAGTGCGGCATATCGTCCTGAAATCATCGTCTTCACCCTAAAATTATAATGAATTATCCCTCACACACAATAATTATGCAATAAACGATCCCGGCTCGACAACCAGGCCTGCATATGAAAAAACTTATCGGGATTTCGGCGGGACATTGACCGCTGAATCCCTGTAAACCACGTTGATGCAGGAGGAAAACCAATGACGAAAGGTAAATGAACATGCCTGAAGCACAAACACCCGCCAGCATTGGACCTTAACAAACAGCTCCGGGCCGAATTTTGTAGCGCCAGAGTTTTGTTTTGAAAATTATTCAATTACCTTGAGCCCCGGCCAACAATCAGGAAATAATTTGCCTCTTTCCCCTCTTCCGTGTAGATAAAGATGTTGGATCAGGTTATTCTTTCTCAATTCACCAAGAAATATTCCAACCCAAAGACAACGATCTCAATAATGAAACATTTATATATTTTTTGTCTATTCTCTGTTCTGGCCCTTATTTTTATCGCCACTGAAGCTCCTTTGCGGGCCGAAGTCGTTGACAGCTGCGTGGCGGTCGTCAACGACGATGTCATCACCCTCTCCGAGGTCAACGAAGCAGGCAAACCCCTGTTTACCCGGATAGCTGAACAGACGCCTCCCGGCAGGCTGAGTGAAGCGCTGCAAAAGGCCAGAAAAACGATCATTGAAAAACTCATCGACAAAAAGCTCCTCCTGCAGGAGGCCGACAGATACAAAATTACGGTCTCCGATGAGGAGGTCGACAAGGCCCTGCAACGAATTCTCAATCGAAATCACACAACCATGCGCCAGTTCCGCAAGCAGCTTGGTGCCATGGGTCTTAACGAGAAACAGTACAAGGAAGACCTGAAAGACCAGATTCTCAGCGCCAAGCTGGTCAATGTCGCTGTCCGCTCCAAGGTGATAATTCCTGAGGAAAAAATTATCGATTATTATGACATGCACTACACAGAGCAGGTCGGCGAGGGTGGTTATTATATCCTGCAGATAGGGTGCAGCTGGGATGGAACTAAAACAGGAGCTGCCTTGAAAAAGGCAAAAGAGGCGGCCCTTAAAAAGGCGCAGCGGATCCATAGTCTCGCGGTCGCGGGCAAGGATTTTAAAAAACTGGCGCAAGAGTATTCAGATCTGCCCTCGGCATCCGACGGCGGCGACATCGGCGTGTTTCGTGCAGAAGAGATGGCTGATTCCATGCGCAAGGCGGTAACCTCCCTCAAGCCCGGCCAGGTCAGCAAAATCGTGGAAACGCCGTCGGGCTACCAGATTTTCAAGCTACTGTCCAGCCAGGAGGGCCAGATCATCACCAAGGTACCCTACGAATCGGTCAAGGATGAAATCCGCGAAATACTTTACCGAGAGGAGATGCAGAAACTCTACAAAAACTGGATAAAAGAACTGCGGGCACAGTCCTACATCAGGATTTTACAGGACAACTAGCAGGCAATGTACAATGAACAACGGCGAAATTCTCTTGAGGTCCCGGCATGAGTAAGAAGGATCCTTCTCCGGAACAAAACATGGAAGAGTCTCCAGGCCGTTACCTGCAAAAGCTGCGGCTGGAAAAAGAGTTAAGTGTCGAAGAGGTCTCCGAGGCGACCAAAATTTCCGTAAAAAATATCCGGGCCATCGAGGAGTCCTCCTTTGACCAGCTGCCCGCAGACACCTTTGTCCGCGGCCTGGTGACCCTGTATGGTAATTATCTTGGCATCAACGGCTCCAAGGTGGCGGCTGAACTTCTTGCCGAACGGAAAAAACATTCCACCGGCTCCAGGCCGCAGAACCTGGCCATGAAAACAATCCCGCCCTCAACCCTGGCCCCGAAAACACTTGCCGAACCCTCCCATATTTCATCGGCAACCATTGCCCTGCTTCTCTTTGCCGCTATCGTCCTCTCCTTTACCGGCTTTTGTCTCTACACATCCTGGAACCCCTTTTCCTTTCTGTCCAAACAGACCAGTAACATGCAGGTCTCCATTCAGAAAATGTTTGCGGGCGATGATGGGCAACAGCAGCCGGTGGTGGCGAAAGAAAACAGATCGGTGGATACCGGGGCAGAAGGACAGGAGGAGACAACCGCCACTGGAAGCGGGTCGTTGGGAACAACAGGGGAAAACGACCTGTCCGCAAGCCGGGACCAGGCATCCTATCCCTACCGGCTGACGGCCCACTTCATCAAGGATTGCACAGTAACGGTGTCGATTGACGGCGAAAAACCGGTCAAGAAAAGATATACCAGCGGCAGGGCAGCACACTGGCAGGCAAAAGAACAGCTCAAAATTACCTTTGATACGCCAAGTTCCGCAACCCTGTCCCTCAATGACGCCCCGTTGTCCTTCCCGACATCGGAAAATGGCAGACCGCCATCGCTCCTCCTGCCCGACGACATCTTTGATCATCAATGACCAACCGGCAATCCCCTGCCATTGTCCTTCAGGTGACCGCCCATGCCGAAGCCGATAAAATTGTCACCCTCTACTGCCGGGACCTTGGCAAAATAACCACCATCGCCAAGGGGGCCAAACGCAGCAAAAAACGTTTTGTCAATAAACTGGAACCATTTACCTCCCTTGTCGTCACCTGCCGGCCGCCCAAAAAAGGGACCCTGTTCTTTCTGAGCGAGGCGGAACTGGTCAATGCCCATCTCTTTTTACGCCGGCATTATCCAGGCTATGTGACTGCCACCTTTATCAGCGAACTTGTCCGCCGCTTCAGCGGTGATCAGGATGGCGATCCCGCTGTTTTCGCTCTTCTGTCCTGGGCGCTGGCAGGGCTGGCCGAACGGAAAAACCAGGGAGTGATTGCCGTTTTTTTTCTCCTGCGCCTGCTGACAGCCTGCGGCTATCGACCGCAGTTGACCGGCTGCGCCGTCTGTGGCGCGGCCATTGATCAACAACCGGCCTTTGCCCTCTATCCGGCCAACGGATCCCTCCTCTGCCTCCGCTGCCGCAGACAGAGCCGGGGATCATCCCTGCAGCTGACACGCCAGACCCTGAAATTTCTTGCCAGCGGCCAACAACTTCCCCTCTCCAGGCTGACACGGCTGCACATGTCAACGGCCAACGCATATCAGGCCCTGCGGGCGCTGTGCAGTTATAGCCGTCACATCCTCCAGCAGGACATTCATTCCTGGAAGCAGTTACAACTGCTGATGCAGGAAACAGAACATCCTTCCCAACCGGCGGCAACAATCAGGCGCCCCGAATAAGCTCAAGCAGTTCCTCGGCGCTGATCCTGGCCCCGACATCGGAGCCCTCGAGCAGGGAGTTGGCAAGATCCCGTTTTTCCTGATGCAGGCGGACGATCTTTTCCTCGATGGTATTGGATGTTATCAACCGATAGACCGTGACCGGTCGTTTCTGGCCGATACGATGGGCCCGGTCGGCCGCCTGATCCTCAACGGCCGGATTCCACCAGGGATCCATGTGGATAACATAATCGGCCGCCGTCAGGTTCAGGCCCAGGCCACCGGCCTTCAGGCTGATAAGAAAGAGGTCCCCGTCACCGGCCTGGAAGCTCTCCACCTGCCGCTGCCGCTCCCGGGCGGGCGTGGTGCCGTCTAAGTACTTATAACTGATGCCCTTTTCATCAAGGAGCTCGCGGATAAGCGCCAGATGGCCGGTAAACTGGCTGAAGACCAGGGCCTTGTGCCGACTGGCAATGAGTTCTTCCACAACCTCGGCAAAGACCCGCAGCTTGGTCGATGGTATTTTTATATCCTCGGAGATAAGGCGGGGATTACAGCAGGCGCGGCGAAGACGCATGATTTCCGCCAGGATGCGCAGATGGCGTCCGGTTTTTTCCGCGTTCCCCTCGATATTTTCCATGGCCTGCTGTCGTAAGGCCTCGTAAAAGGCGACCTCTTCCGGACTCATCTCCACCCGCAGGGTAATTTCCGTGCGCGGCGGCAACTCCTCGAGAACCTGGGATTTGATACGGCGCAGCATAAAGGGCCGAATGAGCTTTTTCAGCTTACGGCGGGCAACCTGATCATGGTGTTTTTCTATGGGAATACCGAACCTGGCATTGAATCGCTTATAGGTCCCCAAAAGACCGGGATTGATAAAGGAAAAAAGGTTCCACAACTCCCCGAGATGATTTTCTATCGGAGTGCCGGTGGTGATGAGTTTGAACCGTGCCCTGAGCCGCTTTGCCGCCTTGGACCGCTTGGTGGCCGCATTTTTAATGGCCTGGGCCTCATCCAGGGCTATGCATTGCCAGTCCACCTGTTCAAGCAGCTCCACCTCCTGCTGCAGCAGGGTATAACTGGTGACCAGCAGGTCATACTTGCCCAGCCCTCGTATCATCTCTTCCCGATCCGGCCCGCCAAGCATGTGCAGCTTCAGGGTCGGGGCAAAACGATTCACCTCCTGTTCCCAGTTCATGCACACCGAGGTGGGGGCAACGACCAGGGTCGGGCCCTTGCCGGCAAAGTAGAGGATAACGGCCAGTGACTGCAGGGTTTTTCCCAGTCCCATATCATCGGCAAGACAGGCGCCGATACCGAGCCGGGCCAGCCGGACCATCCAGACAAACCCCTCAACCTGGTAATCACGTAATTCCGCCTGCAGGGTCGAGGGTACCTCGGGTACAAAATCCTGGGCCTCGTTAATTGCCTGCAGACGCTTGCGCCAACCATCGTCCACGGTCGTTTTTGCCTGCCGGGTCAACTCTTCCAGGGCCGGGGCCGCAAGGGGATGGACATAGATTTCATTTTCCGCCCGCTCCTCCTCCCCAAAGAGGATGAGTTCTTCGAGACGATTGCGAAACTCCTGGGTCAGGGCAAGAAATTGGCCGTCCCCCATGGGGATGAATCGGCTGCGCGATTTTTTCACCTGCTCAAGCAGGGATTTCAGCTCAATGACCTCATCCTGATCGACCTGCAGATGGCCGCTCAGGGAAAACCAGTCCTGCTGGCTGGTACGGATATTGAGATTGAGCTGGTTGACGCCGGTCTGCCTGCGCACAGCGATCTTTTCGCCCTCCGGCCACTCGAGTACGACCCGGTCACGGATCTCTTCGATTTCCAACAAGGCCTGCAGACACTCTTCAGGGTCCAACAGGTGCCATTCCCGCTCATTCTCCTGTTCAAGATCAATGGCCAGATCCAGCATGGGACAGCTCTCTTCGACCTCGCGCGCCTTTTCCTCTTCAAGCAGCAGGTTCCGTTTGGTCTGCAAACGCCGCCCCTTGACCTCGGCCATGATATTGGTCTCGCCGATACCCGGCTTCAGGTAGGGGCCGGCGTGGGAAAAGGGCTGGACAAACATCTCCAGGCGAAAGCCGCTGCCATAGGGAATGATATGAATATGCGGGGTCGCATCGGCAGTGACCACGGTAATATCCTGGCCCTCTCCGCCCACATCGATGGAGGAGTGCACCGTCATAAACGAGGCAATATTGCCGATGGCATCCAGGACCTGGCCGCTGGCCTCCACAGGGACCCGTAACCCCTCCCGGCCGGTTATCTCGGCGACCCGCCTATGTTCATCGGTGATGCGGACAATGCGAAACCTGGTCGGTGTCTCCTGCCAGACCACGACTTCTCCCTCGCCGATGTCCCGGACAAAATGAATAAACAGGGTCTCCCCATGGGACTCAACCACCAGTTCGGGCTCTCCGGCAACGAGTTCCACCGGTGTTTGCGGTGAATGTTCAAGAAAGACATGGGGATGACCGATAATCGCAGGCAGGGCCTTTTCCATGTTAAATGCGTAGCCGCTTATCTTGCCGCTTCCCTCGACAACCGGTTCAAGGGCGGCGCAGATCTCCCTGTCCTGGTCGGAAAGGTAGGGAAACGCATCCATCTCGGCCAGCCTGTTCAGGCCAATGGCCCGGCCCTTGCTCCACTGGCCGGAACCCTTTCTCTTCTGCTCCTTGGGCGTGAGGACCAGCGAATTATCGACAAAGCGGACGAACCAGGAAAGCCTGGTGGTCTGTTCCTGGCCCCTGGCCGCCCGGGTAACCTTGATCAGCTCCTGCAGGCTCTGTTTCCATGATTCATCTGGTGAGACAATATGGACAATCGTCCTGCAGCCAAGCTCCGCCCGCATTTTCTCGGCCCAGGCCCTTTTTTCCTCCTGTTGGGGATCGATTGTGGCCAGCAGTTCCGACGCCTCCATGGCAAGCCAGAGAAAACCGTTCTCCCTGGCCTGAATATAGAGCGTATGCAGGGCGTTCTGCAGTTCCGAAGGGATCTCCACCCCAATCCAGTGCAGACAGAGGATGGAGACAAGCGTGGAAAGGCTGCGCTCCTCCGCCTTTAACTGTTCGGAAAGGGCTAGCATATCGGGTAAATCATCCTCGACGGAGCGGGCATAGGCATCGAGGAAACGAAAGGGCAGCTCTTCAGGGCACCCCTTGCAGGAGGCAAGGACAAGGGTGGTGGCCCCGATGACCGCACGCAGATCGTCCTCCTGGCCCCGCGAGAGCAGGGCAAGCAGACAAAATATGCCGGTCAGACCGAAAAAAAAGGTCCCCTCCTTCCCAGCGTACTGATTAAGATGTTCAAGGTCTTTTTCAAACAAGGCGAGTCCTGCCTCATCATCGCCGAGCAGGAAAGACAGGGTTCCGGAAAATCCCGAGCCGGGAAAAGAATCGCCATGCCTGTCTATCAGGTTCTGTAATGCGTCAAACCGGCCCTGGAGCAGGTAATATCCTGCCAGCATGCGATGAAACGGGACCTGCTCGATGGCGGATATTGTCAGGGCGGAGTCGTCTTCAAGGTAATTGAGGACCTCGGGAAAGGGAACAAGGCGCTCCATGGAATACCGGAAAACCTGATCGAGGAGAAAAAACTGCATCGAGCCGGGCAAGCCGCCAAACCACTGGGCATCAAAGGGATTGGTGACGATTTGCACAGCCGGTGGTTCCATCTCCAGATGGCTGCCACAGTGGTTGGCAAGAAATTGGCCACTTTCGTCGATTTTATCAAAGTCACCGGTATATACGCCGATACGGAACTGGCGCATGGCCCGCCAGCACCGGGTTGTCCATTTCCCGTACATATAGGAAACAGGTGCCTCTTTTTCGATTAGGGCGGCAAAATCGGCAAACCAGCCCTCCTGCTCGCTCTGCCGGAGCAGGAATTCGGACAACTCGGGCGGACACTGATTATGCAGGTTCAGGAGGTCTGCCTGGCGCAGATGTTCAATGGACTCCTTTATCTCGGCACGACTGACCTGATAATGCCCGGCAAGTCCGATACATTTGGTTAAAAATGCTACTGAAACCGGTTCATAGATGATGGAAATACACTGGAGCAGGTAATGGTCAAACGGTTCCAGTTCACCAAGAACCTGTTTCAGTTCTGCGGATACATTCATAAAAATTTATCCGAAAATAGGATTATGCGTATTGCTGCATGGACGGATTGGGCGAATTTGTTCGCCTGTTAACCCATTGCTTTACCAGGATAATCATGGAAATTTCGCGGCTGAAGCCGCTCCTACAGGCTTGGGTTGCGGGTACACCCCTCCTTAAACATAAACCTGTAGATTTTCATTATTGATTAACTCGTAAAAAGTCCAGACAATGCTTAAAGATGGCTAAGTAAAAACACAGAACACACGACGCAGTAGATCAAAGTTTTTACGACGCCATCATTATTAGTTATAAGCGGCCGATATGGTCCGGCCATAGTGGTTCATCCCAAAAAAAACGACAGACAAAAACAGAAATTATAGAACAAGTCAGTCTGTTTCGAGTCGGTAACCATCAGATTCAGGGCAGCAAAAAGGCCCCCTGCACTGCAAGGGGCCTGCTCATATGGAAAACCGACGACCGGGCCATGAGATTATCTATTCCTTGAGAATTGCATTATTGGTCCAGATCTCGGCTTTTTTCTGCAGGTCGGCAAGCCAATCCATAAGCAGGCGAGACTGCAGGTCGGCAAGCAACTGTTTGCGGAGTTGTTCCCTTGTTTGTGCATCCACACCCTTGCTGTCCTGTCGGCGCTCCACAATCTGGTAAATATAATAATTATCGCCAACCTTGAGCGGATGCTCGGGAAACCTGACCTTCGGAGACAGGGAAAAGGCGTCGGCAACAATGGCAGCGGGCACCTTTGCCGCCCGGGGCATGCTTCGTTTGATAAAATCCGTCAGCCGAATATCCTTGCCTGCAAGTTTCCCCTCTTTTTTGGCCTGGACAAGCAGTTTATCCGCCTCTTTTTGAGCAAAAGCAACTGCCTTTTCCTTCCGGTAATCGCTGACAACCCGCTTGCGCACATCGGCCAGGGGCGGCACAACCGGGGGTTTCACATCGTCGACAAAGATAATCGCATATCCTTTTCCGACCTCAACCAGAGAGCTGAGCTCTCCCTTGCCCAGGGCAAAGGCTTCCTTGACAAAGGCGGGATCGGAGACAACGCCGCCGGGCAGGTTGGAACGGGAGAAAAAATCCGTCCTGATAACCTGTACCCCCTTCTGCTTTCCATATTTCTCCAGACTTCCGGCCCGCATGATACCTTCATAGGCGGCGGAGGCCTCTTTAAAGGCCAGGGCTTTGGCCTCTTCCCTTTTCACCTTTTGGGCCAGTTCGTCTCTGACCTCGGCAAACGAACGGGTCACCGCCGGACGAATATCCTCCAGTTTAATGATATGAAAGCCAAAGGAAGAACGTACCAGGCCGCTGATTTCCCCGGGATGGAGTGAAAAAACCGCATCGTCAAAGGGCTTGACCATTCTGCCGCGAGGGAAAAAACCAAGATCACCGCCGTTTTGGGCGGTTGGCCCCTCTGAATACTTTTTGGCAAGGGCCGCGAAATCCTTGCCAGCCCTGGCCAGGGCCAGAATCTTTTCGGCCTCCTTTTTCCTGGCGGCAACCGTCTTTTCGTCCGCCCGCGGATCTACCTTTATCAGAATATGACGGGCATGGCGTTGTTCGGGAATGCGATAACCATCTTTTTCCTTCTCATATCGGGCTTTCAGCTCATCATCACTGACCTGCACCTGCTTCATGGCCTTGTCGGCATCAAAGAACAGATACTGCACCCGTATTTTCGGCTCTGTGGTATAGGCCTGTTTATGTTTTTCATACCAGGCGGCAAGTTCTGCCTCCTTAATCTCCACCTTATTCTCAAAATCAGCGCTTTTGATCTCCCTGACAGCAAGCTTGATCTCTTCACCGGCAAAAGCGATCCATGTGGCCAATTCACTTTCAGGCAATACCGCAAACGAACCGACTGCCCGGACAACGCGTTTTGTCAGGGCATCATTGAACAGGCTGCTTTCAAAGGAGGTTGGGGTCAACCGGTTGCGGGCAAGAATTTTTTTATAGCGATCAAGGTCAAAATGTCCATCCTTCTGAAAGGCTGCCATTTTTTCAATCTGCTGCTGTATGGCTTCCTTACTGACCTTCAGTCCCATGGCGGCTGCTCCCTGCCGCAACAACTCCTCCTGGATCAGTTGGGCGACAACCCGGTCTTTCAGGTTAATTGTATCAAAAAATCCCGGGGGTACCTGGCCGTTAAACTGACGGCGATATTTCTCCACAGCCTGATCATAGGCCCGCTGATACGCCTGAATGGAAATCTCCTTGCCATTGACCACGGCAATGGAGTTGCGATTTCCTCTCATGCTGCTGCCCACGCCCCAGAAGACAAAGACCACCGCAATCAAAAGAACCAGGCCCTGAATCAACGTTGACTGGGCCCTGTTTCGTAAAAATCTCAACATAATAGACAAACTCCATGGAGAAACAATAAAACGGCGCCAAACGCGGCGCGCACGAAAAATGCATTATGTTCAATTTTCAAGTAAGTTACCAGTGAAAAATGCACTTTGGGTATCTCACAGGGAATACTCCAACATATTGCGGGTGCCGCTTTTCGGGCCGGAGGGAGTGATAATTTACCTGAACCGTGACGGCTCCTTTTAAAAAGATTTTGTAAAAACCGACTGATACGACTACAGTCCAGACAATTTCAATTCCCGGTGGTCAAAGAGCGGGAAAAACCGGGAAATCAGCATGGCCAGATCAGATTTTACCATTCCTGCCACACCGGATACGCGTAATCGTCCAATGATCAAGACAATCTGAGACAATAGAAACCTGCCGGACAAAGTTCCCCATGCTGAATTTTCAACCGATGTTGTAGAATCCGGGCCTGGCGTTACCCGCTCGGCGCCGGTGAGAATTTACCAGGTGGGCCTGTTGCTGGATAGGGAGAGATTCTGCTGGCCAGGTCCTCCTGCCAAAGCGGATGAATTTGGCCGGAGAGGGTGTAATTAGGCACCCAATATGGGGAAATGCGGCCACTTGATCCTGGAAAAAAATACCTCGGCATACTTGACAAAAGGTATCAGTTAGAGTAAGAAATTCATGTTTTTTACTCAGAAAATTTTTTTACATCCATATAATCTGTCCAAGGAGGAACAAGATGGCAACAATTGAGCACAATGGCAAGAGTTACGAGGTTGATGAAGACGGATTCCTACTCAACGGCGCTGAGGATTGGGATGAGAACTGGGTTGATTACGTAAAGGGCGTTGAAGGAATCAGCGAAATCACCGATGAGCATCAGAAGGTTATCGATGCCCTGCAGGAATACTACAAGAAAAACGGTATTGCTCCCATGGTGCGTATTCTCTCCAAGACAACCGGTTTTCCCCTGAAACGCATTTATGAACTGTTTCCCTCAGGACCTGGTAAAGGTGCCTGTAAAATGGCTGGTCTGCCGAAACCAACCGGCTGTGTATAAAAAACCGCTACACCTCACTTTGTAAAAAAGGAAGGTTGCCCAGGCAGCCTTCCTTTTTTTGTCTCGACCTCCCTTTTTCATTTATTGCCATTCAATCATAGTGGCCACCTGTCAGTTCCGCCACAAGTTGTTGATGCACCTTTTCCACCTGGAGCAGATAATCCTGCTGGGTCAAAACAGCCCCTTGCAATCCACCACGCAGATTGATCTCGGTCAACCAGACCTTTCCTGCCGGAGAAATCAGCAGATCAATATGGGCGTAGGGAAAATCCGCCCGGGCCATAATCCGGCGACAAATCTCCATCTGTCTCTCCGATAGCTTCCAGGGCCTGCTTATACCGCCGAAATGGAGATTATGCCGAAAATTATTGGGGTTATGCCGTTCATAGGCCTCCACCTTATCTCCCAGTACAACCACCCGGACATCCCTGCAATCCGGGTAATAGGGCTGCACAACAAAGGGAAAGCGCAGGTTCCCCAGAACCGCCTGGGTATAGACCTCTTCAATGGAGGAAAAACGAAGAATACCAATGCCGCCATTGGCCCGGTCAAGCTTGCAGATTACAGGAGTTGCCTCGGCAAATGTGCTGACCAGCCGCAGCATATCGTGCTGATCATAGGCCACAGCGGTCGCCGGCCCCATGAATTCAGCCAGCAATCTGGCCTGCAATGTCTTGGAACGGCTGCATAATTGAGAAAGCGCGGACGGAACGAGATGGATACCCCGGCTGACCAGGTCAAGGAGCAGGGATTCTTCGCCGACATGGAGACGAACGCGACCGACAACGATATCGCCGGCCTTAAGGGAATGGTAGTCGGCAAACAGGGTCTGATTATCGGAGATGATACGACCGGCCATATAACCTAAAAAACAACCTAAAAAACCATATCCAGAAAATGGCTGTGAAAGCCGGTCATATCGGCGTTACACTTGCCGCACAGCAGCACGACCTCACCGTGGATGTCGGTCTCATTTTCTTCGGGCGTAAAACTGCCGTCATCATTTTGCCGGTAACGGGTCGTCACGGTGACATTCTGCGCCAGTTCGAGAAAATCCTCACTGTTCCCGCATACGGGACAGGTCAAACGGCCACTGGGCCGACCAGTTGGAATTTTAACTTTTTTCTTCATCAGATCAAAAAAAGCAGACGCTCATCTTGCAAACAATAGTATCCGGTTTTGTCATAATAACTGTCTCAAGTACTCGAAAAAAAGAACACAACCCTTGCCGCCGGCCGATTCAAGCATAGCGGACAACAAAGGAGGAAAAATGATTGTCCGGAGGTTCTTCCACGGCATCTACCGCTGTTACCTCTGACATGGGCGAGCCTTTGTGCAGCCAGGAAAGCAGACTGTCCACGTCTTCGGGCGCCCCTTCGGCAACCACTTCCACCGTGCCGTCAATCAGATTGCGCACCCAGCCGCAAACACCGAGCCGCTGGGCCTCTCTTCTGGTATAATCGCGAAAATAAACGCCCTGCACCCGACCATGCACTATCGCATGTATGCATTTTTTCTCCATCTGCCACTCCAGTTTTTACAAACGGGCGACCCTATCCCCTTTCCACCAGTTCCAAAAATTCCTTTTCACTCAATATGCGAATACCACGCTCTTTTGCCTTTTTCAACTTACTGCCCGCCTTTTCTCCTGCCACAAGATCGGTCACCCGATTACTGAGCCCGGACACCACCTGGCCGCCGAGTTCCTTGACGATCTGCTTGGCCTCATTACGCCCCATGGAAGAAAGCGTACCGGTGAAGAGAAAAACCCGGCCGGCAAGAGGCTTTTCTCCTCTCGATGGCGGCAGGATGGTCACCCCTTCGGCAAGAAGCTCGTTGATCATGGCCCGGGTGGAAGGATCGGAAAAATAATCAACCAGGCTGCCGGCCGCCTGTTCACCTATCCCCTCAACATTTAAAAAATCTTCTTTTGTTGCCGCCATTATATCCGCCAGGCTGGTAAAATGGGAGGCCAGCAGTTGGGCGGTTACCTCTCCCACATACCGTATACCAAGTGCTCCCAGAAAACGGGCCAGGGGCATACGTTTTGCCTTTTCCAGGGCAGCGATGACATTTTCGGCCGACTTTTCTCCCCAGCCGTCAAGACGGGCGAGATCTTCCTTTTTCAGACGAAAAAAATCAGGAATATCGTGGACAAGCCCCTCTTCCATCAGCTGTTCAACCGCTTTTTTTCCCAACCCTTCGATATCAACACCGCTCTTGCCGGCAAAATAAATCAAACTTTGCAAGCGTTGGGCCGGACAGTGGGGGTTGACACAACGAATAACTGCCTCCCCGCGCCCACGAACCAGGGGATGGCCGCATACCGGGCAATTGTCGGGAAAAATTATGGGTTTTTCCCTGCCGGTCCGTTTTTCAACAACAGGTTTGATCACCTCGGGAATCACGTCCCCTGCCCGTTGGATAAGCACCGTATCGCCGATCCGCAAGTCTTTACGCTCTATCTCATCCCTGTTATGCAGCGTTGCCCGCCGCACAACCACCCCTTCCACATTCACCGGCTCAAGCAGCGCCACCGGCGTCACCGCACCGGTACGACCGACCTGAAAATCAACACCGATTATTCGGGTCGTTGCCTGAACAGCGGGAAATTTCCAGGCCACGGCCCAACGCGGGGCCCGGGCGGTGTTTCCCAGCCGCTTCTGCAGCCGGAAATCATCAACCTTCACCACCATGCCATCAATCTCATAGGAGAGAGTTTCCCTGATCGTGAGAAGATGGTCGTAACGCTGTTCCACTTCCGCAAGACCATGACAGAGTTTAACATGCGGATTGACGGCAAAACCAAGTTTCAAAAGCCAGGGAAACAGCTCACTCTGACGGCCGCAGGGCACGGCATCGGTATCGGCCACGGCATAGACAAAAAAACGAAGACCACGCTCGGCCGTTATCCGCGGATCAAGCTGACGCAAGGAACCAGCTGCGGCATTGCGCGGATTGGCAAACAGGGGTTCACCGGCATCCTGGCGGCGGCGATTTAATTGGGCAAAGCCCTCCTTGTCCATGTAGACCTCGCCCCGGACCACCAGTTGCCCCGGAGCGTCCATGCCTTCTTCATGCAGCCGCAGGGGAATATCGCGCACCGTTTTCAACTGCGGGGTAATATTTTCTCCAACCAGGCCGTCCCCACGGGTCGCGCCAAGGACAAAGATCCCGTCTTCATAGACCAGTTCCACGGCCAGGCCATCCATTTTGGGCTCGGCAATATAGGTCAGGGGCTGGTCACTTTTCAGATAACGGTGCAGTTTTTCTTCAAATTCTCTAAGCTCGGCCCGATCAAAGATGTTGTCCAGGCTGAGCATGGGAGAGACATGGGCAACCTCTTCAAAGGCGGACAGGGGCTTGCCGCCGACCCGCCTGGTTGGAGAGTCCGGGGTGACAAGCTCGGGATAACGCTCCTCCAGTTCCAGCAGGCGTCGAAACAACCGGTCATATTCCGCATCGGCGATAACCGGATCATCGAGGACATAATACCGGTAATTATGATAATTGAGCTCCTTGCGGAGTTCGCGGGCCTGGGCCCGGACATCATCGGGAACCACGGTTACTTCTCATCAAGCAGGACCCCGCCCTTGGCAATATTTTCCCGCTGCTCTTCATCGATAAAAATAATGATCGAGTCCTTGGGCTTTTTCGCCTCCCTGGCAATGACTTTTGTCACCCCCCGGGAGATTTTTTTCTTCTGTTTCCGTGTTAATTTTCCCGCAACCCGGATATTGACATAGGGCATTATTCCTTCCTCCTGGTGGTTCAATTGCTGATTTTCCGAAAATCCCGGCGCAGGGCCGGTCCATGCCAGTTGAACAATTATTGCTGAAAATTTATCTTATCAGAATTTCCATTTGAAGTCGAACAGGTTATAGTCAGCCTATCTGTGACCAATGCCGAGGAGAAAAAATGCAACATATCATTGTTACCGGCGGCGCCGGTTATATCGGCAGCCATACCTGCCTGGAACTACTGAATAACGGATACCGGGTCACCGTTATAGACAATCTCTCCAATGCAAGCAGGGAAGGATTGCGGCGGGTGGAAGAGCTGACCGGAAAGCCGGTGGAATTTTTCAAGGCCGATCTCCTTGATCCCGATGCCCTGGACCTGTTTTTCAGCATCCATAATGATGCGGACGGGGTCATCCATTTTGCCGGGCTCAAGGCCGTGGGTGAATCGGTGGCCAGGCCCCTGCTCTACTACCAGAACAATATCACCGGTACCCTCAACCTCTGCCAGGCAATGACGAAGTATGGCATCAAAAACATCGTCTTCAGTTCATCGGCAACGGTTTATGGAGACCCGGCAAGCGTACCCATCACCGAGGAGTTTCCCCTGCTTGCCTGCACCAATCCCTATGGCCGCACCAAGGCCATGATCGAGGACATCCTGCGGGATATCCATGTGGCCGACAACAGTTGGAATATCGCCCTGCTCCGTTATTTTAACCCGGTCGGCGCCCATAAATCCGGCCGCATCGGCGAGGACCCCAACGGAATCCCCAACAACCTGATGCCCTATATCTCCCAGGTGGCCGTGGGTAAGTTACCCGAGCTCTCCGTCTTCGGCAACGACTATCCAACCCATGACGGCACCGGGATCCGGGATTATATCCATGTGGTCGACCTGGCTGTCGGCCACCTCAAGGCCCTGGAAAAACTGTCGCAGAAACCTGGTGTTGTTACCTATAACCTGGGCACGGGTAAGGGATACTCGGTCCTGGATATGGTCAAGGCATTTGAAGAGGCCAGCGGCAGAAAAATTCCCTACAAAATTGCGCCCCGCCGGGCCGGGGATATTGCCCAGTGCTATGCCGACCCGTCGCTGGCGCGGCGTGAACTGGGCTGGCAGGCGGAGCGGGGTCTGAAAGAGATGTGCGAGGACAGTTGGCGCTGGCAGTCGATGAACCCGCAGGGATATGCCACAGAAACTGACGTGGAGTAAATTGGAGCCTGAGACCTCTTTGTTACGTCCGGCCCCCGGATGCCGGCGGTAAACGCCACTCCCGGGCAAGTACCTTGGCCTCCTGCAGCAGACAGTAGCCGTTTTCACGGCTGACGACCTGAATATCCACGGAAAACCTGTCCAGCAAAACCGCCAGCTGCTGCCAGAGTTCCCGGTTCCCGACCTCTCTCCCCTGGCTGGTGATCCAGCCCCGCCGCTGCCAGCCCGCAAGCCAGCTATGCACACCATCCCGGAGATAGGCTGAGGTGGTATAGACGGTGACCGGGATATTCTTTTTCAGGGCCGACAGGGCCGCAAGCAATGAGTGAAGATGAAATTGATTGGCGGAATCCCCCCTGGCCGCTCCCCCGATGACTTTCATGTACCTCTTGTACGAAAGGATAACGGCCCAGGAGCCTGTTCCATGACTGGGCGCATAGGTGATGCCGCAGAAAATGGCGACTCTCTCTTTACCGGGCCGGGCGGTTTCAACTTTGTCTTCCTGTTTTTTAGGCTGTCGACTCCGGGCCGCAACCGCCAGGGCATCGGCGCGTTCGTTCCAGGGATCCTCGGCGTGACCACGCACCCATTGCCATCTGACCTGGTGCTTGCGGCTGACCCGATCGAGCTGTTCCCAGAGGTCACGGTTCTTGACCGGCTGCCGGGCTGCAGTCAGCCAGCCGCGCCTCTTCCAACCGTCCATCCAGGAGCAGATGCCGTTTTTCACATAGGTGGAATCGGTCACCACAAGTACCCGGTGCGGCTCCTTGAGGCTCAACAGGCCGTTGATGACCGCT
>Ga0256831_1000638_pt1 | contig 18280 bp, 12 predicted proteins | sample 132544metaG_FD_189087 | JGI IMG/M metagenome (GOLD analysis project Ga0256831, IMG submission 189087) | Hydrothermal vent microbial communities from Lau Basin, Pacific Ocean - 132-544 | ecosystem: Environmental > Aquatic > Marine > Hydrothermal vents | place: Pacific Ocean: Lau Basin | collected...
CTATTGTAGTATATTCGAATATGGAATATCATGCATCAGAAACAACGAATTATGAGTCCGGTTGACATTGTCATTTTATTAAAAATAGTGACATATGGCAAACAATCCTGAATGCAGCAACCAATGGCCGAAGCGCCGTGTATTAGTCAATCTGAGGTGAGTAAATCCTTAAACCGTTCAAAATATGCAGGCCTGTTAGACCCCACAATTAAGAGATAAACATATCATCACCAATCAAACCCAATTTTTTTAGAAAGCCGAATCAATCAAAACTTTCTTAGCTTTGTTTTTTAAAACCGGAATGAATGAAGGAAACTTTTACTAAGCGTTATTTACTTGTATTTGTCATGTTATTAGGTGGTGTTACGCTGTTTGCGCAGCCTGCCAACTATTGGTCTAACAGCTTTAACTCCGAAGCTTCATTACTGGGAGGTGCTGTTGTAGGTGGCGGTTCAAATATTACCTCCATTTATTATAACCCTGCCAACATTGCCGAAATAAAAGAGAGTAATATCGCATTTAATTCGAGCCTTTTTAAATTGCAATACGAAAAATATGACAATGCCTTTGGCGATGAGCGGACTGTTTCAAATCCTGTTTTTAAAGTAGAACCGCGTTTTGCATCATTGATATTACGCCCAAAAAAACACCCTAAGATTAGCTGGCAGATGGCTGTTTTTAGTCGCGATTTTTACAGCCTGTACCTTTACGACACCTACTCCGAATCGGCAAAAAAGTTGGGACTGGCAGCATCAGGCACTTACTCGGGATCGTTTAACCTCCGAGGCACGTATAGCGATTATTGGGCAGGGCTTGGCGCTTCATATCAGATAAATGATCACCTTTACATGGGCTTTTCATTGTTGGGTAGTCTAAAAAATATGTATTATACAAACCGCCGCCAAACGGTACTGGAGCAATCAGGCAACGAGCTTCAATTCGCTAATCGTCAGGATTTATCAGTATGGTCGGCTTACGACTGGATTAACTTTTGGGATATCAGAATGTTGGTTAAGATTGGCCTCAGATATAAATTAAAAAACACCAGCTTCGGCTTAAACCTTACTTCACCTTCAGTAAAAATCATGGGCTATGCTCATTTAAAGCTTGAGCACAGTTACTTAAACATTGTTGACAATCAGGGTGAACCCATACCGAATTTTATTGAACAGTATGCTGCCGACTATGTTTATTGCCAGGTTAAGGACCCTTTTTCCGCATCATTTGGTATTACCCATTATCAGCCCGAAAAAAAGCAACAATTTTACTTTTCAACTGAATTTTTTGCCGGGTTAAAACCCTATAAAATGATTGATCCTACCAGAGGTCATTCTTTGTTTGCCGATGTAGTTACCGACTCTCCCAAAGCAACAATCTATTATGGAAACAAGCCAATTCTTAACATAGGTTTTGGATACTTAAAAAAACTTAAACCGGAATTTGAAATTATGTTTGGTTTTAAAACCGATTTTAACTCCTACAATATCCCAAAAAGCTTTATTAGAGATAACTCCGAATCAATCTTTAAGCAGTATGTCTCTTCCGATTTATACCATCTTTCGGGAGGTGCCAACTTTATTTTTTTAAATAAACTGAAAATTAACACCGGGTTAGAACTAACTTACGGGCAAAATAACAGCAACAGACAGTTTATTAACTTTACCGATATTAAATGGTATAATCCGGAAGATAATACTGCATTACAGGGACTAAGAGGTAATGATATGGATTATTCCACGCTCAATATCGGCCTTTTCTTTGGCTTTACATACATCTTTAAATAGTTGGCCACACCTTGCTTTTTTGTCAAATTATTTTTCCGTTTTTAAACAACCCCCCGACTTTATTTTTTAAGTTTGCCATTCAAAATCAGAAAAAGTAAGTTATGCACAAAATTGGAATCAGACACGAAGATAAGTACGTGATGGAACGCCGGGTACCTTTGGTGCCGGAGCATGTTAAAAGGCTTGTTGAACAGGGTATTGAAGTTCAGGTTCAGCGCTCACCCAAAAGAGTTTTTAAAGATGAAGAGTTTGAAGCTGCCGGGGCTAAACTGGTAGATAATTTAAATGAACCCGATTTAATTCTCGGCGTTAAAGAGATGCCCATGGATTTTTTCGAGTTTCAAAAAACATACATCTTTTTTAGTCACACCATCAAAGGACAATCGTACAACATGCCCTTGCTAAAACGCATGATGGAAAAGAAAATTAACCTAATTGACTACGAAAAAATTACCAACGAAAAGGGACAGCGTCTTATCTTTTTTGGACGCTTTGCCGGATTGGCAGGCATGATTAATTCGCTGTGGTCGGCAGGCATGCGCTACAAAGAATTTGGCGTTGAAACACCTTTTACAGCCATCAATCAAACTCACACTTACAATTCACTGGAAGAGGCCAAACAGGTTGTTGCACAGGTTGGCGAAAAAATTAAAACCGAAGGCCTGCCTGAACAACTGTCGCCATTTGTAGTTGGTATTACCGGATACGGCAATGTTTCCAAAGGAGCACAGGAAATCCTTTCGTTGTTGCCTGTTGAGGAAGTCTCTCCAAAAGAGCTGCTTACTCTTGAGCAACGTAATGATTTATCAAATAAAAAAGTGTATCAGGTTGTTTTTAAAGAGGAGGACCTTTCGAAACCGCTGGAAGAGGGCAAGGCATTTGAATTACAGGAATACTATCAGCATCCCGAAAGATTTGAAGGCCAATTTGAACAGTATATCCCTCATCTAAGCATTCTTATGAATTGCATGTACTGGGACGACCGCTATCCTAGAATCGTAACCAAAGACTACCTGGAAGGCCTGTTTAAAAAGGGCACACCCAAGCTGACGGTTATTGGCGATGTTACCTGCGACCCCGACGGTTCTATAGAAATAACACACAAAGGAACCGAAATTGAAGACCCCGTTTTTGTGTACAACCCGTTAACCCACGAACCTGTTATGGGCTTTAAAGGAGAAGGCGTTTTGGTAATGGCAGTTGATATTTTACCAAGTGAACTGCCCCGCGAATCTTCACGCGCATTTAGCGATGCATTGGTGGATTTTGTACCTGACATTGCTGCGGCAGATTACAATCGCGATTTTGAAACACTCAATGTACCGGCGCCTTTTAAACGTGCCATGATTTTACACCGGGGAGCACTTACCCCCGATTTTGAATATTTAAAAGAACATCTGAAAGGTTATTAAAACCATCGAATTATTTAAGTAATGAAAAAAATATTGATCATCGGAGCAGGATTGTCAACAATCTCTCTGATAGAATATCTGCTGGATAATGCAGAAGAAAACGACTGGCAAATTACCGTTGGTGATATATCGGAAGAAAATGCACGTCGCAAAGTTAATGGAAACCCCAGAGGTACTGCCAAAATTTTTGATATTACAGATGACCTCGAAAGCTGGAACACCATAGCAAATCACGACGTAGTGGTGTCCATGTTACCGGCTTCATTACACCATTTGGTTGCCGAAAAGTGTATCGATCTGCGAAAGCCGATGCTAACGGCTTCGTATGCCACCGACAAGATAAAAGCACTCGACGAAAAAGCTAAAAAGGCCGGTGTACCAATTCTGATGGAGCTGGGCCTCGACCCGGGCATCGACCACATGTCGGCCATGAAAGTTATTAACCGGATAAAGGATGAAGGGGGTAAGCTCAGCTCCTTTTATTCGTTTACCGGAGGATTGATTGCCCCCGAATCGGATAACAACCCGTGGAATTACAAATTTACCTGGAACCCCCGTAACGTAGTGGTTGCCGGCCAGGGGGTATCCCAATTTATTTTAAACGGACGCTATAAGTACATTCCCTACCATCGTCTTTTCGACCGGGTAATGACCCGCAAAATTTTGCAGTTTGGCGATTTTGAAGTGTATGCCAACCGCGATTCGTTAAAGTATCGTGAAATATATGGCCTTGATGATATCCCTTCTTTGTATAGAGGAACGGTTAGAAAGCCTGGTTTTGCCAAGGCCTGGAATGTGTTTGTGCGCCTTGGCCTCACCGAAGATGATTACATTATTGAAGACTCCGAAAACATGACTTACCGGCAGTTTATCAATGCTTACATGAAGTACGAACCGAATGTTCCTGTTGAAATTAAACTACAAGATTATTGCTCCAGTGCTGCCGACCCTGTTGTTTTTGAAAAACTGAAATGGCTCGGTATTTTTGACGACCGTAAAATCGGCCTTAAAAAAGCAACTCCGGCACAAATACTGCAAAAACTTCTGGAAGAAAAGTGGACCATGGATCCAGAAGACAAAGATATGATTGTGATGCAGCACGAGTTTAAGTACACTACAAAAAGTAACGAAGACAAAATGATTGTTTCGGCAATGGCGTACATTGGCGAAAATCAGGAAAAGACTGCCATGGCGGTAACTGTTGGCCTTCCGCTTGCCATTACCACCAAATTGTTACTTACCGGAAAAATTGATTTAACAGGCGTTAACCTCCCGGTAACCAAGCAAATCTATGAGCCGGTGTTGACCGAGTTGGAAAAATACAATATCAACTTTGAAGAAAAAGAGTATATGATGGGGTAGTTTGGTACCTATTGGGATACCCGTGATGAATAGTATAAGGTGTGAGAAGGAAAAACAAAGAAATAACAGACAAAGCAGTTTTGCATGAAATATTACGTAATTCTGAAGTATGCCGGATAGCCTTTTTTGATGATGAATACCCCTACATTGTTCCTATGAACTACGGGTATAAAGATGACTGTTTATTTTTCCATTGTGCTCCTGAAGGAAGAAAACTTGATTTAATTAGAAAAAACAACAATGTCGGTTTTGAAATAGAGCATTCGCACGAGATTATCAAAGATGACTTATCATGCAAATGGACAACAAAATACCGTTCAATAATTGGAGTTGGAGAAATAGAAATCATTACAAATAAAACAGGGAAAAGGGAAGGTCTTGATTGTATAATGAAACAGCACGGCAAAACGGATAATGAATACAACAACTCTGCACTTGACTTTATTGTTGTGCTAAAGCTTCACATTAAAAATATGTCAGGAAAACAATCGAGAGTGAATAAAGGAGCAACTTAAATTCTGCTGTTTTTTTTAGCAGGTAAACACCTCATTCTCGCACGAATAAAGAAAGGAGAAGTCAGTTTTAAGTTTATCTTCAAGGAAAAGCATTTAATCACATTTGCAAATGTTTATAAAAGCAAACAAAAAGCCCTTTCAGCTTTCGCTAAAAGGGCTTTAAAAACATAGTTTTGATATTAAGCCTGCGCAATGGGCCCACCCATCGAGAACGGCGGAAAGCCATCATTTCCATGGTCTTTAATGGGTCCATGCATTTTTTCAAATTTGTTAATATTATCCTGCAATGCCTTCTGTAAACGTTTGGCATGTTCAGGAGTAAGTATAATGCGTGATTTAACTTTTGCTTTGGGCGAACCCGGCATAAGTTTTACAAAATCAATAATAAATTCGGAATGTGAATGGCTGATAACGGCAAGATTTGAATAGATGCCTTCTGCCACTTCTTCACTTAATTCGATGTTTATTTTATTTTGGTTGGGTTTGTTTTCCATGATATGAGTATTAGAAAAAAAAAGCGTTACCTTTTATAAGGGTAACGCTTTTACTTTTTGGTTAATTTAATCTTCTTCAGTTGTTTTTTCTTCATCTTCTACGGGAGCAAGAGAAGCTTTCGCCTGAATTTTTTCATATTCCTCCTTTGAGGTTACGATAATGTCTTCATACTCACGCAAGCCTGTTCCTGCAGGTATTTTATGCCCTACAATAACGTTCTCTTTCAAGCCATTAAGCTCATCGGCTTTAGCCTGAATAGTAGCTTGTGTAAGTACTTTGGTAGTTTCCTGGAACGATGCAGCTGAAATCCAGCTTTTGGTTTGCAGCGATGCTCTGGTAATTCCCTGAAGTACCTGACGTGCAGTGGCAGGACGTGCCTCACGAGCCACAACCTGTTTTTTATCACGACGTTTAAGTACCGAGTTCTCATCGCGAAGTTTTCGAGCCGAAACAATCATTCCTTCTTTAAAATTCTCTGATTCACCAGGATCTTCAATAACTTTCATTCCGAAAATTTCATCATTTACTTCCTGAAAATCAATTCTGTTTACAAGTTCTCCTTCAAGGAAACGGGTGTCACCCGGATCTTCTACCTGAACTTTACGTAACATCTGACGAACAATTACTTCAAAGTGTTTGTCGTTGATTTTTACGCCCTGTAAACGGTAAACTTCCTGAACTTCGTTAACAATGTATTCCTGAACTTTCATGGGGCCTTTAATGGCAAGTATATCACTTGGTGTTATAGCTCCGTCAGAAAGAGGTGTTCCCGATTTTACAAAGTCGTTTTCCTGTGCAAGAATTTGTTTTGCGGTAGAAACAAGGTAACGTTTTTCGTCGCCTGTTTTAGAGGTAATGATTACTTCACGATTACCACGTTTTAGTTTCTTGCCAAAGGTAACAACACCGTCAATTTCGGCAACAACAGCAGGGTCGGAAGGATTACGGGCTTCAAACAGCTCGGTAACCCTTGGAAGTCCACCCGTAATATCACCTGCTTTACCAAAGGCACGCGGAATTTTTACCAGAATGTCACCAGCCTTAATTTCAGCACCTTCATCAGCCAACAAGTGTGCTCCAACAGGCAGGTCATAGGTTTTAATTACACTGCCGTCCTTAGCAAGGATTTTAATATTCGGGTTCTTCGATTTTTGTTTTGAGTCGATGATAACCTTTTCCTGATAACCGGTCTGTTCATCCGATTCAACTCTATACGATTGTCCTTCAACAATATTCTCAAAGCTGATTTTACCATTAACTTCCGAAAGAATAACAGCATTAAACGGATCCCAGTCGGCAATCAAATCATCTTTTTTAACCTTTGCACCGTTTTTAAAGTAGAGGTTGGAAGCATATGGCAGATTACTTGAAGTAAGAACGATGCCCGTTGCGGGGTCAACAATTCTCATTTCGGCTGACCGGCCAATAACAATTTGATATTTCTTGTCCTCTTTTTTATAATCAACCGTACGCAACTCATCAATTTCCAATACACCATCGTGTTTGGCAACAATACGGGCATTAACGGCAACGTTAGAAGCAGTACCCCCCTGGTGGAAAGTACGAAGTGTTAACTGCGTACCAGGCTCACCAATCGACTGGGCTGCAATAACCCCAACTGCTTCACCACGCTGAACCAAACGGCCTGAAGCGAGGTTACGCCCGTAACATTTGGCACAAACACCATGTTTCGATTCGCAGGTTAATACCGAACGGATTTCAACCTGTTCGATACCTGCTTCCTCAATAGTGGTCGCAATTTTTTCGGTAATCTCTTCTCCGGCTTCAATAATTAATTCACCGGTATGCGGATGATAAATATCGTGGACAGTTACACGGCCAAGAATACGGTCGTACAATGTTTCAACGATGTCTTCATTTTTCTTTAAAGCAGTGGTGGTAAGTCCGCGAAGCGTACCACAATCCTTTTCCGAAATAATTACATCCTGAGCAACGTCAACCAATCTACGGGTCAGGTAACCGGCATCAGCTGTTTTAAGAGCGGTATCGGCAAGACCTTTACGGGCACCGTGTGTTGAAATAAAATACTCAAGTACGGTCAGCCCTTCTTTAAAGTTCGACAGAATCGGGTTTTCAATAATTTCACCACCGGTAGCACCTGATTTTTGAGGTTTGGCCATCAAGCCCCTCATTCCTGATAACTGACGAATTTGCTCTTTGGAACCACGAGCACCGGAATCAAGCATCATATAAACAGGGTTAAATCCCTGGTCGTCAGAAGCAAGCTCCTTCATTACAATATTGGTAAGTTTGGCATTGGTGTGTGTCCAAATATCAATTATTTGGTTGTAACGTTCGTTGTTGGTAATAAATCCCATGTTGTAGTTCGACATCACTTCGTCAACTTCTTCATTGGCTTGTTTTACCAACTCTTCCTTAATTTCTGGAACAATTATGTTACCAAGGTTAAACGAAAGTCCGCCTTTAAAGGCCATCTTATAACCCAGCTCTTTAATATCGTCAAGAAATCTAACTGTTACGGCATTGCCTGTTTCCTTTAAGATTTCGCTAATAATATCACGAAGGGCTTTTTTGGTTAACAGTTGGTTAATATAGCCGTACTCTTGGGGAACTTTTTCGTTAAAGATAACACGGCCAACCGATGTATCAATAAGTTTATCAACCAGCTTACCATCTTCTTTTACTTTCACTTTTACCTGAATAGCTGCATGGAGGTCAACACGTTTTTCGTTGTATGCAATAATAACCTCTTCAGGGGAATAGAATTTCATACCTTCTCCTTTAACAGGATGTTCTTTGGAACTTTTCCTGATTTTAGTGATGTAGTACAGCCCCAAAACCATGTCCTGCGAAGGAACCGTAATAGGTGCACCATTGGCAGGGTTCAGAATATTATGCGATGCAAGCATTAAAATTTGGGCTTCCAAAACAGCAGCATTTCCCAATGGAACGTGAACAGCCATTTGGTCACCGTCAAAGTCAGCGTTAAACGCGGTACAGGCCAACGGGTGAAGCTGAATGGCTTTACCTTCAACCAGTTTTGGCTGGAAAGCCTGAATACCCAAACGGTGAAGTGTAGGAGCACGGTTAAGCAATACCGGATGTCCCTTTAGGATGTTTTCAAGAATATCCCAAACAACGGCATCTTTTCGCTCAACAATTTTTTTAGCCGATTTAACGGTTTTTACAATGCCACGTTCCAGCAATTTACGAATGATAAACGGTTTAAACAACTCGGCAGCCATTCCTTTGGGGAGGCCACACTCGTTAAGTTTAAGCTCGGGGCCTACAATAATTACCGAACGTCCCGAATAGTCAACACGCTTACCAAGCAGGTTCTGACGGAAACGGCCTTGTTTACCTTTCAAACTGTCGGAAAGTGATTTCAACGGACGGTTTGAATCGGTTTTAACAGCGCTTGATTTCCTTGAGTTGTCAAATAACGAATCAACAGCTTCCTGTAACATACGTTTTTCGTTACGCATAATTACATCGGGAGCTTTAATTTCGATAAGACGTTTTAACCTGTTGTTACGAATAATTACCCTACGGTACAAATCATTAAGGTCGGAAGTGGCAAAACGCCCACCATCCAACGGTACCAACGGCCTCAATTCGGGAGGTATAACGGGTACAATTTTAACAACCATCCATTCCGGGCGGTTTTCAAGTCTTTTTCTCGAATCGCGAAATGCTTCGTAAACCTGCAAACGTCGTAACGCGTCGGCTTTACGTTGCTGCGATGTTTCAGTATTGGCCTTATGACGTAATTCAAACGAAGTTTTATCAAGGTCGATATCACGTAACAAATCGTGAATAGCCTCGGCACCCATCTTGGCAACAAACTTGTTCGGGTCATCATCGGGCAGATACTGGTTGTCAGGTGGCAATGCCTCCATAATATCAAGGTACTCTTCTTCCGAAAGGAAGTCAAGCCGCTTAATACCATCAGCTTCTTTGATACCGGGATTAATTACCACATAGCGTTCGTAGTAAATAATGGTTTCAAGCTTTTTGGTTGGTAAACCAAGCAAAGCACCAATTTTATTTGGCAAGGTACGTACAAACCAAATGTGAACAACCGGAACAACAAGCTCGATGTGTCCCATGCGTTCGCGGCGAACCTTTTTCTCAGTTACTTCCACACCACAACGGTCGCAAACAATGCCTTTGTAACGGATTCTTTTATATTTACCGCAATGACATTCATAGTCTTTTACAGGCCCGAAAATACGCTCACAGAATAGTCCGTCGCGCTCGGGTTTATAAGTACGGTAATTTATGGTTTCAGGCTTTAATACTTCACCGTGCGAACGTTCCAAAATCGATTCGGGTGAGGCAAGGCTGATAGTAATCTTATTAAAGCTACCTGGAATTTTGCTGTCTTTTCTGAAAGCCATATATTGATAGTTATTTTATTATCAAAAAAAATTTAAAAACTAGTCGAAGTTAAGCTCAAGGCCAAGTCCTCTTAATTCGTGAACCAATACGTTGAATGATTCGGGAACATTAGGAGTTGGCATGCTTTCGCCTTTGACTATCGCTTCGTAAGCCTTTGCACGGCCGGTTACATCGTCCGACTTAACGGTAAGGATTTCCTGAAGTATGTTGGAAGCACCAAATGCTTCGAGTGCCCATACCTCCATCTCACCAAAACGCTGTCCCCCAAACTGGGCTTTACCACCAAGGGGTTGCTGTGTAATAAGCGAGTATGGACCAATTGAACGTGCATGCATTTTGTCGTCAACAAGATGGTGCAGTTTCAGCATATAAATATACCCGACTGTTGCCGGCTGATCAAATTTTTCGCCTGTACTACCGTCATACAGATAAACTCTTCCGTTTTCAGGTAGTCCGGCTTGTTTCATATAATCGTTAATTTGATCGATATTGGCACCGTCAAAAATAGGAGTACCGAATTTCAGCCCCAGCTCTTTACCTGCCCATCCGAGAACGGTTTCGTAAATCTGGCCAAGGTTCATTCGCGAAGGTACACCCAACGGATTGAGGACAATGTCAACAGGTGTTCCGTCTTCGAGGAACGGCATATCTTCTTCGCGAACAATACGTGAAACAATACCTTTGTTACCATGGCGTCCGGCCATTTTATCACCCACTTTCAGCTTACGCTTTTTGGCAATATAAACTTTGGCCATCTGTACAATGCCATTTGGAAGCTCATCGCCAACAGTGGCAATAAATTTCTTACGGTTCAATACGCCCATCAACTCTTTATACTTGATATTGTAGTTGTTGATAAGGGTTTTAACCAGTTCGTTTTTACCTTTATCGGTAGTCCATTTATCAGGATTGATATTGGTAAAATCAAGGGTCTGCAAGATTTTTTGTGTGAACTTGGTTTTTTGAGGAACCACCATTTCACCAAATGTATTGTAAACGCCCTGTGATGTTCTGTTGGAAATCAGCACGGTTAGTTTATCAATTAACTTGGCTTTCAGATCCTTGAAATATTTTTCATATTCTGTATCCAATGCAGCAATAATCTCCTTTTCCCTGGATTTGGAAATAGCATTTTTTGCTGCTCTTGAAAAAAGGTGTTTACTAATAACCACCCCTTTCATGGATGGTGGTGCTTTGAGCGATGCATTTTTAACATCACCGGCTTTATCACCAAAAATAGCACGAAGCAGTTTTTCTTCCGGGGTAGGGTCACTTTCTCCTTTAGGAGTAATTTTACCTATCAGGATATCTCCGTCAGTAACCTCGGCACCTACTCTGATAAGGCCGTTTTCGTCCAAATCTTTGGTAGCTTCGGCACTAACATTTGGAATATCGTTGGTAAGTTCTTCAATACCTCGTTTGGTATCGCGAACATCCAAAGTAAATTCTTCGATGTGTACCGATGTAAACACATCATCTTTAATAATACGCTCTGAAATTACAATAGCATCCTCATAGTTGTAACCTTTCCAGGGCATAAAAGCCACTTTAAGGTTACGTCCGAGAGCCAGCTCACCATCGTTGGTAGCATAACCTTCGCAAAGCACCTGCCCTTTTGAAACCTTGTCGCCTTTACGAACAATGGGACGAAGGTTAATGGAGGTGTTTTGGTTGGTGCGTTGGAATTTGGTCAGGAAATAGGTTTTCAAATCGTCGTCAAAGCTTACCAGCCTTTCCAATTCATCGCGGTTATAGCGGATAATAATTTTATCGGCATCAACATATTCAACCACGCCATCGCCTTCGGCATTGATAAGTACGCGCGAATCGCGAGCAACATATTTTTCGATGCCGGTTCCAACAATGGGTGCTTCGGCGTTAAGCAAAGGTACTGCCTGGCGCATCATGTTCGATCCCATCAAAGCACGGTTGGCATCATCATGTTCAAGAAACGGAATCAACGAAGCGGCAATGGAGGCAATCTGGTTTGGCGCAATATCAATCATATCCACCTCTTCGCGTGGTGTGATAGGATAGTCGGCCTGATAACGAACTTTTACTTTTTCGTTTACAAATTGTCCGTCATCGGAAACAACCGTATTTGCCTGGGCAATAATTTTATCTTCTTCCTCCTCGGCACTTAAATAGATGGGAGGATGGGCAAAATCAATTTTACCGGTTTCCACTTTACGATAAGGGGTTTCGATAAAACCTAAATCATTAATTTTAGCATATACACACAGCGAGGAGATAAGACCAATGTTTGGCCCCTCAGGAGTTTCGATTGTACAAAGCCTTCCATAGTGTGTATAGTGAACGTCACGAACCTCAAAACCGGCTCTTTCACGCGACAAACCGCCCGGTCCCAATGCTGAGATTCTACGCTTATGCGTAATTTCCGACAACGGGTTGGTTTGGTCCATAAACTGCGAAAGGGCGTTAGTTCCAAAAAAGGAATTAATAACCGACGACAATGTTTTGGCGTTAATCAGGTCGGTAGGTGTGAACACCTCGTTATCACGAACGTTCATTCTTTCGCGAATGGTACGAGCCATACGTGCCAACCCTACACCAAATTGCGAATAAAGTTGCTCACCAACGGTTCTTACCCTACGATTCGAAAGGTGGTCGATATCATCGACCAATGTTTTTTGGTTGGCAAGTTTAATAAGATGCGTGATGATGAGGATAATATCTTCCTTGGTAAGTACACGAACATCTTCGGGAGTGTTAAGCTCCAGTTTTTTATTGATACGATAGCGGCCAACTTCGCCAAGGTCGTATCTTTTTTCGGAGAAGAAAAGTTTTTCAAAGATACCTCGGGCTGTTTCTTCATCGGGAGGAAGCGCATTACGCAACTGGAAATAGATATATTCCACAGCTTCCTTTTCGGAGTTGGTGGTATCCTTTTGAAGTGTATTGAAAACAATCTGAAATTCGTTGGCAGTGGCATCATCTTTATGCAACAGGATAGTTTTTACTCCGGCTTCGATGATTTGCTCAATATGTGCAGTTTCCAGAATGGTTTCGCGCTCGATGATAACATCGTTTCTTTCGATGGTAACAACTTCGCCTGTTTCTTCGTCCACAAAGTCTTCAAACCAGGAACGTACAACACGGGCAGCCAAACGACGTCCGATAACACGTTTCAGTCCGGCTTTACTAACTTTAATTTCGTCGGCTAGATCAAATATTTCTAAAATGTCTCTGTCGCTTTCGTAGCCGATGGCACGCAACAAAGTGGTAACAGGCATTTTTTTCTTACGATCGATGTAAGCATACATCACGTTGTTAATGTCTGTTGAGAACTCCATCCAGGAACCTTTAAAAGGGATAATTCTGGCTGAATAGAGCATGGTACCGTTGGCGTGACGGTTTTGCCCGAAGAACACACCGGGTGAGCGGTGCAACTGCGAAACAATAACACGTTCGGCGCCGTTAACCACAAATGTTCCTTTGGGTGTCATATAAGGAATCATACCCAAATAAACATCCTGCACGATGGTTTCAAAATCTTCGTGCTCGGGGTCGGTACAATAAAGTTTTAATTTTGCCTTAAGGGGCACACTGTATGTTAAGCCGCGTTCTATACACTCTTCAGCGGTATAGCGCGGTGGATCGATAAAATAATCCAGAAACTCCAGTACAAAATTATTTCGCGCATCGGTAATGGGAAAGTTTTCAGCAAAAACCCTGTAAAGGCCTTCATTTTTTCTGTTATCCGGATTGGTTTCCAGTTGAAAAAAATCCTGAAATGATTGCAACTGAATATCGAGAAAATCAGGATAAGGCAGTTGGTTTTTGATTGATGCGAAACTGATTCTTTCGTTTTTGATCTCAGCCAAGGCTTATAGTTTTTAGGTTAAAACAAATTTTGGTGGACAAGTACCACCACGTATAAATTGAAAGAAAAGATGTTAAAGAACAAATAGGCGCAAACCTCTACCCCCCAAAAGGGGTAGAGGTTAGCCTAAAAAAATTATATAAGAATCTTATTTGATCTCAACTTCAGCACCAGCTGCTTCGAGCTGTGTTTTCAGTGCTTCAGCTTCATCTTTGGTTACACCTTCTTTAATTGCTGAAGGGTGTGAATCAACCAATTCTTTTGATTCTTTAAGTCCGAGGCTGGTTAATTCTTTAACCAATTTAACAACGGCAAGTTTCGACTGACCGGGAGCTTTTAAAATTACGTCAAAAGCTGTTTGTTCTTCAGCTTCTTCGGCACCAGCGGCAGCAGGACCTGCAACAGCAACAGCTGCAGCAGCAGGTTCAATACCGTATTCTTCTTTCAAAATTTCAGCCAGTTCGTTAACTTCTTTAACAGTTAAGTTCACCAATTGTTCTGCAAATGCTTTCAAATCTGCCATTTTATTCTAGTTTTAAGTTAATTTAATTCAAAAATATAATCAAAAAATAATTTATCAATCTATATATACTTTATTCGCTTTTTTCGGATAAAGTTTCAAGAATTCCGGAAAGTTTTTGTCCACCGGATTGTAATGATCCAAGTACATTCTTAACAGGCGATTGCAGTAAAGCAATAACATCTGCAATGAGTTCTTCTCTGGATTTGATAGCAACCAAAAAGTCCAATTGATCGTTACCTATATAAGTCATTTGCTCAATATAGGCAGCTTTCAACACAGGGCTTTCCGATTTTTTGCTCTTCCTGAACTCTTTAATCAGTTTAGCGGGCGCATTACCTGTTTCCGTAAACATGATTGCAGTGTTTTCCTTAAGAACGTCGTATAGCTCATCAAAGTCTCTGTCGGCAGCTTCCATGGCTTTTCTCAGCAGGGTGTTTTTAACAACACGCATAGTGATGTTATATTTGAAACACATTCTTCTGAGATCGCTGGTATCTTCAGCATTCATACCTGAAACATCGGTAAGATACAAGTTAGATGTTTCGGCCAGTTGAGCTGACATTGAATCAATGAGCGCTTTTTTATCTTCTTTCCTCATAGTGTTTTACTTTGTTTTATACCAATTACTCAGCCGATTTGTCATCAACTTTGATTCCGGGGCTCATGGTACTGGTAAGATAAATGCTTTTAACATAAGTTCCTTTAGCTGATGAAGGCTTAAGCTTTTGAATGGTATCAAGTAAAACAGTAATGTTCTCAATTAATTTCTTTTCATCGAAACTAACTTTACCTACTGCTGAATGAATGATACCAAATTTATCGACTTTAAAGTCGATTTTACCAGCTTTAGCAGCCTCAACGGCCTTACCAACGTCCATGGTAACTGTACCGGTTTTAGGATTAGGCATTAAGCCACGTGGTCCCAAAATACGACCCAGCGCACCAACTTTAGGCATAACACTTGGCATGGTTATTACCACGTCAACGTCTGTCCATCCGCCTTTAATTTTTTGGATGTATTCGTCCAATCCAACATAGTCAGCGCCGGCAGCTTTTGCCTCTTCTTCCTTATCGGGTGTACAAAGCACGAGAACCTTCACGTCTTTACCAGTACCGTGTGGCAAGGTTACTGAACCTCTAACCATTTGGTTGGCTTTACGTGGGTCAACGCCCAAACGTACACTCAAATCAACAGATGCATCAAATTTTGTATAAGTAATTTCTTTTACAAGTTTAACAGCTTCTGCAAGGGAGTACACTTTCTGTTTGTCGAATTTGGCCAAAGCTTCTTTGTGTTTTTTTGACAATTTTGCCATAATTCTCCTCCTCTTTTTAGAGTGTTAGTTAATCAGATACTACAGGAAATTCGCCTTTTACCTTTACCCCCATACTCCGGGCTGTACCTGCTACCATACGCATTGCCGATTCAACTGTGAAAGCATTTAAGTCTTTCATTTTTGCTTCAGCAATTGTGCGTACCTGATCCCAGGTTAGCGTTCCTACTTTAACACGGTTTGGTTCGGCAGAGCCTTTTTTTAATTTAAGGGCTTCTGTAATCTGAACGGCTACCGGGGGTGTTTTGATGATAAAATCAAAGGATTTGTCTTTGTAAACTGTAATGATAACAGGAATGACCTTGCCGGCCTGCTCCTGTGTACGAGCATTAAACTGTTTACAAAATTCCATGATATTAACACCTTTAGCACCCAAAGCTGGTCCTACCGGTGGAGAAGGGTTTGCGGCGCCTCCTCTAATCTGTAATTTTATTAATCCACTTACTTCTTTTGCCATTTTAAACTTAATGTTTAAAATTGATAATACGTTTATAACTATTGTTTATTCTTTTTCCACTTGCATAAAGCCAAGTTCGAGGGGTGTTTTTCTACCAAAGATCTTGACCATCACTCTCAGTTTTTTCTTCTCCTGATCAATCTCTTCGATAATTCCACTGAAACTGTTAAAAGGCCCGTCAACAACGGTAACAGTTTCTCCCACGATAAACGGAATATTTACCTCTTCACCTTGTTCGGCCAGCTCGTCAACTTTTCCTAAGATTCGTTTCACTTCTGCAGGCCTGATAGGTTCCGGTTCTCCTCTGGTACCAAGAAATCCCAATACATCGGGAATATTCTTAATAATGTGAGGAATTTCACCGGTAAGTTCCGCTTCAACCAGTACATACCCGGGAAAATAGTTACGCTCCTTGCTGATTTTTTTCCCTTTACGGATTTGGTAAACCTTTTCCGTAGGAATCAGAATTTGCGCAATATAATCCTGAAGATTCAATCGGTTAATTTCGTTCTCAAGGTATTCTTTGACCTTTTTTTCTTTGCCACTAATAGCCCTGACAACGTACCATTTTCTTCCTGACTGTTCGCTCATATTGCGGGAAATTGAATTAGTTATAAACAGTTAATATATAATAAGGTAGAACAATGCTAACCTTAAAAAGTCCTAAAACATTGTATAGAACTTTTGTAAGACTGTTGAGAATGAAATATCCATCAGATAAACCACCAAAGCGATTATAAGGGAAGCAACGGATACTACGATTGCACTGTTCTGCAGCTCACTCCACGTTGGCCATGATACTTTATGCATCCATTCGTCGTAACTCTCTTTAATGTATGCCGAAATACTAAATTTAGCCATTTTACTAATATAAAAAATTTGCACGGGAGGAAGGACTCGAACCCTCAACCAATGGTTTTGGAGACCACTACTCTACCAATTGAGCTACTCCCGTGTTTGCTTGTTAATGTAAGAAGCCAAAGGCATTCCGTAAACGGAACGCCTTTAACTGCTTATATTATTATTGCAATATTATTCAATAATTTCTGTTACCTGACCGGCACCAACAGTACGTCCACCTTCACGGATAGCGAAACGAAGACCTTTATTCATGGCGATTTCGGTAATCAGTTGTACTTCAATGGTAAGGTTATCACCAGGCATAACCATTTCAACACCTTCCGGCATGAAAATTTCACCGGTAACGTCGGTTGTTCTAAAATAGAACTGAGGACGGTATCTGTTGTGGAATGGTGTATGACGGCCACCTTCTTCTTTTTTCAGGATATAAACCTCAGCTTTGAAGTGTTTGTGAGGAGTTACCGAACCGGGAGCTGCAATTACCATACCGCGACGGATTTCGTTTTTGTCGATTCCGCGAAGCAATAAACCGGCGTTGTCACCAGCCATACCTGTATCAAGAATTTTACGGAACATTTCAACTCCGGTAACAACTGATTTGAGTTTTTCAGCACCCATACCAATAATGTCAACGGGGTCTCCGGTGTGGATAACACCTGTTTCAATTCTACCGGTAGCAACGGTACCACGACCTGTAATTGAGAATACGTCCTCAATAGGCATCAGGAATGGTTTTTGGTCGTCGCGCTCAGGCAATGGAATCCATGTATCACAGGCATCCATGAGTTCAAAGATTTTTTCAACCCATTTTTCTTCACCGTTCAAAGCACCCAGTGCCGAACCCTGAATAATAGGGGTTTCATCACCGTCAAAATCGTAAAACGAAAGAAGGTCACGAATTTCCATTTCAACTAACTCGAGGAGTTCTTCATCGTCAACCATGTCAACTTTGTTCATAAAAACCACCAAACGAGGTACACCTACCTGACGAGCAAGCAGGATGTGCTCACGGGTTTGAGGCATGGGACCGTCGGTTGCGGCTACAACAAGGATAGCACCGTCCATCTGGGCAGCACCTGTTACCATGTTTTTAACGTAGTCAGCGTGACCGGGACAGTCAACGTGAGCGTAGTGACGATTGTCAGTTTGATATTCAACGTGAGCAGTATTAATTGTAATACCTCTCTCCTTTTCTTCAGGAGCGTTGTCGATTGAATCAAATGACTTAAATTCTGCCAAACCTTTATCTTGCAGGGTAAGAGTAATGGCAGCTGTAAGTGTGGTTTTACCGTGGTCAACGTGACCAATAG
>Ga0256831_1000639_pt1 | contig 18276 bp, 13 predicted proteins | sample 132544metaG_FD_189087 | JGI IMG/M metagenome (GOLD analysis project Ga0256831, IMG submission 189087) | Hydrothermal vent microbial communities from Lau Basin, Pacific Ocean - 132-544 | ecosystem: Environmental > Aquatic > Marine > Hydrothermal vents | place: Pacific Ocean: Lau Basin | collected...
GTCATTTCGAGGTGCTGCTCCTGGTCTTTCCCCACCGGCACATACGACGAGCGATGGATAAGGATGTCGGCAGCCATCAGGGTTGGATAGGTCAACAGTCCGGCGTTAACATTATCGGGTTGTTTGCGCGCTTTTTCCTTAAAGGTAGTTACCCGCTCCAGCTCGCCAAGGTAAGCATTCATGTTTAAAAACAGATAAAGTTCGGCGGTTTCAGGCAGGTCGCTTTGCAAATAGATGGTTGCTTTTTCAGGGTCGAGGCCGGCAGCGAGGTATTCCACCAAAACCTGACGTACATTTCCCTGTAAATCACCCGGCTTGGGATGTGTTGTTAACGAGTGATAATCAGCTATAAAAAAGAAACACTCGTTGGTTTCCTGCATTTTTATAAAATTCTTTACCGCACCAAAATAGTTGCCAAGGTGCAGGTTGCCCGTGGGGCGTATTCCGCTCAGTACAATGTCTTTTTTTTCCATGGCGGCAAAAATAGTTATTTCTTTTGATTACAGGGAGATTGAATTTTTAAAAGCCACGATTAACTCCGCTCCACACTGTTTAACATTTTGTTTTTTGATGGCCTGTAACCACGGGCAACAATTTTACCGTTAATAATGATTGTGGGTAATATCCAGGTTCGGTACTTTATAAACTCATCGGCGTTGCTTATAATTGTAAAGTCGGCTTCAATGTTTTTTTCTTTGAAAAACTGCTTCATCGATTTAATTATCTTTTTGGTTTTCCAGCAGTTAGAACCCGGTGATAATATTTCTACTCTATTTTTCATTGATGAACTCAACTAAAGTTTTTACAAATTCGGGAGTTCTTAAATATCCTATGGACTTATGATGATTTGCCCATCCGTTTTTTTTATAGGTATTTTCCACAATAAAATCTTTCACCTTAACTCCTTTGCTGTTTGCCGAAAAGTCGTCAGACAATTTAAAATCCAAAGCAATGGGGTCATTTATATCAGAAAAATTATACCATCGTTTTGTAACTGACTCAGGCGTTTGCAACTTAATATGTCCTTGATTTTTTGATTTATACAGCCTGGCTATTCTGCTGATTACGAAAGGCGCACCCAAAGGTGAACCAATGGTGGCAAATGTGTTGACGGTAATATTATGATTAACAATAAAACTCAACACATCAAATGCAATGATGCTTCCCATGGAATGAGCCACAAGAAAAATGTCATCGTTTTTGTGTTTTTTAAGTGCTCTTACCAACCTTTCGTTTATTTGATCTCGTTTTTTGCAATCGTCGGTGTACTCATTATCGCAACCATCTGTAAAATAGACCTCTAAATCTTTAAAGTTATTGTGAATAAATTTTTTCGAAACAGATGAAAACCTCAGTTTATAGTTGCGATTTAAAAATATTGCGTAAATAATTTTTTTTAAACCCAGAAATACTTTTCGTTGATACGGATGACCGGTAAACGTTTTAATGTTGCGAGCCGGCGTATAATCTTCTCTTAAATAGTAGGGGCTTTTTTTATTCTTTTCGTTGGGCGAAAGCGGTTTGTCATACAAGATATCTGCCCAGTAAGCCACCTCAAATTTTGGTAAATCCACCTCAATACTTAAACGCTGCAACCCCTCCTTTATGGACAAGATACCCCATTTTTCCAAAATCTCTTTTGAAGGCTTGTTCCTTAATCCGTGTATTGCAATGATTACTTTTGCCATGCTATTTACAAAGGAATAACTTTTTTTGTAAATGCCCGATAGTAATTTCGATTATCCTGTTAGATTTGTAAAAAATAAAGAAAATGATAATTGATATTCCGGGAAACAATTCGTTAACACTTTCCTATTTGGTACTTGATTACAACGGGACCCTTGCCGTTGACGGAACCCTTATCGACGGCGTTGAAGAACGTATTAACAGACTGGCTGAAGAACTTACCGTTTATGTTGTAACTGCCGATACCTTTGGAAAAGCAGCCGTTAGTTTAAAAAATGTAAATTGTAATTTAACAATATTGGGCAAAGGGAACCAGCAACAACAAAAAGCCGGTTTTGTTAATAAACTTGGCGCAGGGCAAGTGGTGGCCATCGGCAACGGACTTAATGATGCGCTGATGCTGGAAACGGTAGCCCTTGGAATTGCAATTGTACAACAGGAAGGAGCAGCCGTTAAAACCCTGCAAAAAGCGGATGTTGTTTTTAATAACATCAACGATGCGTTGGATTTATTACAAAATCCGTTAAGGCTTAAGGCTACCCTAAGGATATGATTTTTAATAATTTCTGTCTTATCTGAATACTTATCTTATTTATTAAGCGTACCACCACATCCGGCAGCGAAGTGATCATGCGATAATGCTACAATGCTACAATGCTACAATGCGTCAATGCGTCAATGCGTCAATGCGTCAATGCGTCAATGCGTCAATGCGTCAATGCGTCAATGCGTCAATGCGTCAATGCGTCAATGTATCAATCCTTTTCTTATCTTTGCAGCCCGAAAATTAAAATTAACTGTCAAAACAATTTATTATATGTCGAATGTTGCTGTAAACACCGAATTGCAATATAAAGTTGCAGACATCAACCTTGCCGACTGGGGTCGTAAGGAACTTGATATAGCCGAAAAAGAGATGCCCGGCTTAATGGCACTCCGCAAAAAATATGGAACTGAAAAACCTTTAAAAGGTGCCCGCATAACCGGTTCATTGCACATGACCATCCAAACTGCTGTTTTAATTGAAACGTTAGTTGAATTGGGTGCTGATGTGCGTTGGGCAAGTTGTAACATCTTTTCCACACAGGACCATGCTGCTGCAGCCATTGCCGCAAAAGGTATTCCGGTTTTTGCCTGGAAAGGTGAAACGTTGGATGAGTATTGGTGGTGTACCAAACAGGCTCTTTCGTTTCCTGACGGCAAAGGCCCGCACATGATTGTTGACGATGGTGGCGATGCTACCCTGCTTATTCACAAAGGATATGCTGCTGAAAACGATGCTGCAACACTTGATGTTGAAGCCGGTAGCGAAGAGGAACAGGCAATTCTTAATATTTTAAAAGAAACTTTAAAAGAAGACCCAACCAAGTGGCACCGCACAGTGGAAGAGTGGAGTGGCGTTTCGGAAGAAACCACCACCGGCGTTCACCGTTTATATCAAATGAAAGAAAGCGGTGAATTGTTGGTTCCGGCTATTAATGTTAACGATTCGGTTACCAAGTCAAAATTTGATAACCTGTATGGTTGTCGCGAATCATTGGCCGATGGTATTAAACGCGCCACCGATGTAATGATTGCCGGAAAAGTGGTAGTTGTTGCCGGGTATGGCGATGTTGGTAAAGGTTCGGCGCACTCCATGCGTTCGTACGGCGCCCGTGTTTTGGTTACCGAAATCGATCCTATTTGTGCCCTTCAGGGTGCCATGGAAGGTTTTGAAATCACAACTATGGAAGAGGGTGTTAAAGAAGGTAATATTTTTGTTACCACCACCGGAAACAAAGATGTTATCACCATCGACCACATGGCTGCCATGAAAGACGAAGCCATTGTTTGTAACATCGGGCACTTCGACAACGAAATTCAGGTAGCACAACTGGAAGCTTACCCCGGCATTAAGAAAATCAACATTAAGCCACAGGTTGACAAATATATTTTCCCTGACGGACATTGTATCTATCTGTTGGCAGAAGGCCGTTTGGTAAACCTTGGATGTGCAACAGGCCACCCGTCGTTTGTAATGAGCAACTCGTTTACTAATCAGACACTGGCTCAGCTTGACCTTTGGAAAAACCGTGGTAAATATAAAGTAGATGTTTATCGCCTACCCAAATATCTTGACGAAGAGGTTGCCCGTTTGCATTTGGAGCAAATTGGTGTTAAACTTACCAAACTTTCTGAAGAGCAGGCCGCATACCTCGGCGTTAATGTTGAAGGGCCATACAAACCCGAACACTACAGGTATTAAACCTGATTTATAAAATAATCAAAGCTGTTTAGCGTACCAGTCAATCCTTCGGCATTTTGTTATCCGTTAAAAAAGCCGGGGGTTTGACTGGTTATTTCCGGTTTGTTTGATGGTTCCAAAACCAACATCCCACCCATCATGCCATTTACTATGGCCATTTTGCACAGTATGGCATCCATCTATATAAACCATGTTGCTGTTTTGTTAACTTTTTTCCTGTCGTTGACAACAAATTCTTAACCGTTCACTCATTGGTTTCTGCCGTTCGCTCAATGGCACTTGCATTCCCCCATTATAATTTAGTATTTTAGTTCCGTATTAGCATGACTAAAAACCATGTGATGTACTTTTTTTTACAGAAGAAAAAACAATAAAATAGTAATATTATGAAAACCTTTACTTTTAAATTTAATCGGCTGATTAAACTGAACACCTTATTAACAGTAGTACTTATGTTGGCATTCTACGCAGATGTTGTACAAGGACAAAGCACTACTTACGAAAGGGTAAACGTAGGCTTATACGGAGGAGCTTCTACCGATTTTGCCTACGATACCAATTACAGGCTGTTTTCCACTGTAGAATCACCCGGTTCTTTGTTTTATTCTGACGACACCTGTAAAACATGGACACAGGCTTTTCCCATCGACTCGTTGGAATACAATTCAGCTCAGCGAGGATGGAGTGGCGGCAGAAGAGTGTTAACCAATCGCGTAGGTTGGGTTGGTGTTGAAACGGCAGAAGCTGGCGGTACACTCGAGTCAACCGTTATTTCGTATGATGATGGCGACAGCGGTACTTTTGTTACCGCTTTTGACAACTACCTGTTAAAGCAAATAAACCCTGCTGCAAGCATGGAAGGCCCTGATGCCATCGAGTTGACAGACCATTGGTTTTACATTGCAATGGATCATTATTTATTACGCACTAACGATACGGCAACATTGGGAAGCCACAATATTATTCTCGATATGGATACGGTTACTCTTGCCGACACTTCCACTCATATTATGTGGATTAGTGCCGCCAACACAACCAGCGGATATCCTTTGTTGCTGGTAGTACGTGCCAACATGGAGAACTACGCACGGTTACTAAAATACGATGGAACTACCTTTACTGAAATTGCCCATCCCGTTTCTACTTTCGACTATTATTACCGGAAGGTTTTTTCGCATCCTGCCGATACATCAATGGACACCATTATTGTTTCAACCAAAGAGCCAAATATTCAGACTATTAAAGTGTTCAGCTCATTAAATGGAGGAAGTAGCTGGAACGATATAACACCTTCGGGAGGAACAAACTGGCCATTGCAAAATGCCGATTACAGTCCCCATTGGGTTAGTTCGATGCCTGTTAGCAACGGGTTGCGGTTATCTTTCCCCGGAGGCGATTATTCAACCAATTTGGGTAGTACCTGGAGTGCGCATTTTATGGAAGACAATGCCACTGCTGCCAATCCTTATAATCCGAATATTATTATCTGTTCAAAGAATAAAGGACCACAGGTGAGTTATGATTATGGCACTTCTTTTACCAACCCTGACAACGAAGGACATGCAGCGGTATCCATTTCTAAAATAGCCCAACTTCGTACCAACACGTATTATGTGGCTACCAAAGCCGGCCTTGGATATACCATCGCCTACCACAACAATGCTGTTTTAGGTGTTAATAAATGGCGCCCACCCTATGGTGATTTTCCAATTTCAGGAGTTGGCGATGATGGTGGCGTTTCGGCTGTGGATATCGACCCCAACGACAGCTTACATGTTGTGGTTGGATACAACAACGGATTTTATGTAACCACTACCGGGCCAACGGGATTTACTCAGGTAACCCCATCGGATTGGGGAACAGGTACACATCGCGATTACATGGTTACCGATGTTCAGTTTATTACATCCGACACCATCGTGGCTGTAACAGGTACAGGTTCCAATGTTTGGCCAAGCTTGCTTTTTGATTATGGAAACATCTGGTTATCAACCGATGGTGGTAGCAGCTGGACAAAACAACACCCCACTGATGGAGGCGTTACCTTTGAGCAAGGAAACAGTGTTGCTGTGGGTTATGGGCCTGCCGACACCATAATTTTTGTCGGATGTGGCTACTGGGATCATGCTTTCCCAACAGTAAACGGACAGCTGTGGCGATCCACCGACTTTGGACTTAACTGGGAATATTTAAATACCGGCCCCACCAGCCAAATGGCCGGATCAACCGTTGACAGCATGCCAATTTACGATTTGGATGTTTATCCCGGCACGGTGAATACACTCTATTTTGCTTCGGGTGAGAATCTGGATTATGCATTTGCCAAATCCACTGATGGGGGTAACACGTACAGCTATATTAACAACATGATGCCTGAAGGAGCATTCTCTGCTGTATTAATCCATCCCGATGATCCCGATATTGTATCTGTAGCTGCCAGAAGAGATTTATGGCGTACCAATACCATCTTTAATTCTACCACATTGGTTTTTGAAGGGCTTCCGGGAGAGTTTGTTCCCGACCTTGAATATGGTTCAACGCTAATGGGAACCTCCACCGGTCTTTACAAACTTTCGGAAACACCCGGAAGCATTATAACCATTTGGAATGGTGATGGTAACTGGTCAGACCCTGAAAAATGGTCCAACGGTATTCCTTACAACATTTGCAAAGCAATTATCGACTCGGGAATGATAAATGTTGATATGGATGGCGAAACCTACGAACTTATTATGAAACCTATGTCGGCAATGACCATTAATTCGGGTAAAACCGTAAATGTTTCCGGCGACTTCACACTGAAATCGAAAGACTCGGCCACTGCATCATTTATTGACGAAGGAACCATTAACGTTTCAGGAACTGTAACAGTTGAACGGTATATTTCAGAAGACCAATGGCACTATTTTGCATCTCCTGTTTCCAACTCTACTGCTGCCCCTTTTACAGGTATGTGGGTTAAATATTGGGATGAGAGTGCCAAAGACTGGGTTTATATTACCAATGCCTCCGACCCGTTGCTGTCGGGAAAAGGGTATGCATCGTGGTCAAACTCAGGCTCCACGGGTAACACGATTGTGGAATATACAGGCAACCTTAACACAGGCGACTACTCACCAACCATTTCGTTAAGTGGTGATCCGGAGCTTGATTACGGATGGAATCTTGTGGGAAATGCTTATCCGTCGGCTTTCGACTGGGACAATACCAACCTCACAAAAACCAACATCGACAACACTGTTTATTACTGGGATGGAACTCAATACCTTACTTATAATGGTACCACTCATACCGGTTCAACAGGCATATCCCAATATGTTCCGTCGCAACAGGGGTTCTTTATCCATGCCAATGCAAGCTCGCCCCAATTAACCATAACACAGGACTCGCGGACACACAACCCTCAAAAATTTCTGAAAGTTTCTTCAACAGGAGAATTATTCCGCTTGTTTGTTAGAGGCAACAATTATAAAGACGAAACCATGGTGTTGTTTGATGAGGATGCCTCTAACGGATTTGATAACGATTTTGATGCTTATAAGCTGGCCGGAATCGACGAGGCTCCGCAGCTATACAGCTATGTGGATAACGAAGAAGCAGCCATGAACACACAACCGTTCGATGGGCCTGTTGAAACTGTTTCGGTAGGATTTAAGCCTGGTTTGTCCGGTACTTTCACTATCTCATGTGGAGGTATTGAGAACTTTCCTGAAGATATGGTTATTACCCTTGAAGATACTAAAACAGGCCAAATAACCAATCTCCGTAGCAGCCCTTCGTACACCTTTAATGGTACTCCCGGCGACAACATCAAACGTTTTGTATTAACCTTTGACGCCACCACCGTAGGTACCAATGAGCCAACAGATCTAAATTCAATTGAAATGTATGTTAACAACAGTAAACAGCTGGTTATTATTGGCAAGCCATCGTCCAACTCCGGTGGAAAGATTCAAATTTATGATATGCTTGGCCGTTTAAGGCAAGCGGAAGTGTCAAAAGGGATATCTACCGAATATGTAAACCTGATCCTGAATAGCGGAATGTATATAGCTGTTTTTAAAGATAATAACAGAGCCATTTTGAAAAAGCTGAAATTCATTATAAAATAACAATTATGTGCCATTTTATTCACCACCACGGCAGATTATTAAAACGAACAATTTTTTCACTTGTATTCTTTCTAATCAATTTTATTGAGGTGAATGCAGGATCGCAACCCCCTGACCCCGGGAGTAGTCCCGTGGGCGGGGGTATAGATCCTGTTGGAGGTGGAGCAGCCATTGGCGGAGGATTTTATATCCTCATGGGTATTGCTCTGGCTTACTTACTCTTAAAAGTAAAGCATCAATATTTTGAAAAACAGGAACAGGAATAGCACTGTTGAACTTGCTGTTTTTTACCAGTCGCGTTGGTGATTAATGGCTTTGTCAAGTCTTAAAAAGTTGTTCCAGTAGCGCTCTTTATTCATTTCTGACCAGTGGATATATCCACCCTGATACTGATAGGTTTGAATTAGGTTAACCAATATAAGTATAACCATTGCCAATTTCAACAGCTTTTTGTATTTTGTATTAGAAAGCCAAAGTGCCAACGGAATAAAAAAGAATGTAAGATATTCCACCATCACCCTTGATGAAAAACTACCGCCGTAATACCACATCCACCAGCTTGAAATAACATAAATCACTATTAACAAAAAACCTGCCCAACTGAAAAAAATATATTTGTTAACTTTCAATAAGTACCCGGCTCCAAACAACGAAAGAAAGGCCATGGGCGTATAAACGAAAAATCCTTTCCGATAGGAAAAAAGAAAGTTGATAAAATGAGGTTTTAACAGATTCAGCCCCTCTTTGCCATAAGAATAAACAATAAAATTACCCGTTTCAATTTTGTAAATTATAAGTTGTATCGAAACCATGATAAAAAACAGAAAAATGCCAACCATTAAAACAGCCGGCTTTTTAAAAAGTTTTTTGATGCCTCGTTTTAGCGTAGAAAAATCACCACTTAAAAACGGAATACTTAACAATACTAATACGTTTACAGGCCTGATAAGTGTTATAACTCCGAGGGCTGCCATTGCCCAATAATAATGAGCATTTTTTCCGGTTCTGAAATAGCGCAATGCCTGCCAAACGAACAGATTAACAAAAGCAAACGAATAAACATGCGACATGCCTGATTCGTTTACCGTATAGTGATAAAGATTGGTGCCGAACAATACGGCCACAATTATCCAGGCTGAAACCGAATCGCCAACCTTAAAAAGCTTTAAAACTTTCCAAAAAAAGAAAAGTCCTAAAACACAGTAAAAAAGGGCACCCATTTGAAATAAAATCAAATACCATTTGCTGTAACCATCGGGTGTACCCGACGAAAGTGAAGTAAGCATATGACCTGCAAGATAAAAGGGAATTTGTACAAATGCCACGCCGGCAAAATACTTATTTACAACCCCATTACCGGTATTATTTCGATAATCATATTTGTAATTGTTTCGATACGCTCCTTTATTAACTTTGTCAAAAAATGAAAACGACAGATCGTGGTAAACAATTACTGCCGGAAGATAAGCATAATAGCCTGTTGCATCAGATTTTAAGATTTTATGCCAACGGTTATGACCCCAAAACCTGTTGGAACTAACCCAAATTAAAACAATAGTAGTAAGAAGTAAAACAAGTGTGGTTTTGTGCTTTTTAAAATATTGAATCATTTTCCCTGTTTAATTAAATGATTTTTTCTCAACAAGAAAACAAAGTTAGAATTAAATTGTTTCTAATTGAATAATTTAAATATTAGTCGGTTCTGAAATCCCTTAGCTACCTGAGCAAGGACAAGAAGAGGGAGTACACTGCTTAAACCCCCAAGCTTTTTCAGATTTGCCCGTCCGAACGTACCTGTATGACGAAGTCGGGCAGGGGCGGGCAAATTCAAACGAGCTTACAAGGGTCTACCACGCACCACACCCGGATTTGGCACATAAAAAAACCCTGACTACAAGGTAATCAGGGTTAAAAAAACTGCAATGTTTTTATTCCGGATGAATAGCTTCAACAGGACAAACGTCAGCGCAAGCGCCACAGTCTGTACAGAGATCAGGATCGATAACATAAATATCACCTTCTGATATAGCTTCTACCGGACATTCGTCGATACATGTACCACAAGCGGTACAATCGTCACTAATTTTGTAAGCCATAATACTAATTTTTAAGTTCAAAATTCATGGCAAATATATACAATTGTTATTCTGATAACTCAAAATCCAAATATTTTATTTAAATCTAAATAAATAGTTATGGCGCTAATTTGGAATTTAGACTTGTTATAATTAGCTGTTATTAAAAAACAAAACCTCAAAAAGCATCTTTCTATTTACCTTATTAGCAACTTATTAAAAAAAAGTTTTCACATTGAATGCGGGTTCATATAAAAGCTAAAAAAAAACCTGCTATTTGGTTGGACGTAAAAGAATTGACTTAATTTTGTCTCGTTTAAAAAATAAAATTTATGACAACGCATAAAGGAAAAGTCGTTGAACTGGAAAGTGCAGTAATCAGGTTTGCCGGAGACTCGGGAGACGGTATGCAGCTTACCGGCAATCTTTTTTCAGATTCAACAGCCTTCGCAGGTAATGATTTCGCTACCTTTCCCGATTACCCCGCGGAGATACGAGCACCACAGGGAACTGTTTCAGGTGTTTCAGGTTTTCAAATCAGATTTGGAGCCAACGATATTCACACTTCCGGCGACCGTGCCGATGTACTGGTAGCCATGAACCCGGCTTCGTTAAAAGCCAACTTAAAATGGGTTCAGTCAAACGGCATTATCATTGTTGATACCGATGCTTTTACGGAAAAGAACCTTGCAAAAGCAGGCTACGAAACCAATCCGCTTGAAGATGGTTCGTTAAACGGCTATCTCGTGGTTCAGGCTCCCATTTCAACACTGACAAAAGAAGCTGTCAAAGAGATGGCACTTGACAATAAATCGGCCATGAAATCGAAAAACATGTTTACACTGGGAATGGTGTTTTATATGTTTAACCGCGATTATAAAAAGACCTTCAGCTTTTTTGAGCAGAAATTTAAAAAGAATCCTGTTATTGTTGAAGCCAACAAAAAGGTGCTTGAAGCCGGCTATCATTTTGCCGATACTTTGGAAGTTTTTGCCAACACCTTTAAAATTGAGCCTGCTCCGTTAAACAAAGGCCGCTACCGTAACATTACCGGTAACCTTGCCACTTCATGGGGTATTTTGGCTGCTTCGGAACGCTCGGGAAGAAATGTATTTTTAGGTTCATATCCCATTACCCCTGCCACCGAAATTTTACAGGAAATTGCCAAACACAAACAATTCCAGGCCATCTCCATGCAAATGGAAGATGAAATCGGCGGCGTGGTTTCTTCCATTGGAGCCAGTTTTGCAGGTGCTCTGGCGGTTACTTCCACTTCAGGCCCCGGTTTATCACTTAAAAGCGAAGCCATAGGCCTTGCGGTTATGACCGAATTGCCACTGGTTATCATCAATGTTCAGCGTGGTGGCCCTTCAACGGGCTTACCAACCAAATCGGAACAGTCGGACTTAATGCAGGCCTTGTACGGAAGAAACGGTGAAGCTCCCGTAGTTGTAATGGCTGCAAAAAGCTCTGCCGACTGTTTTTACGGTGCTTTTGAAGCTGCCAAGGTAGCTATGGAACACATGGTACCGGTTATCTTGCTCACCGACGGCTCCATCGCCAACGGTTCGGAAGTATTTAAAATTCCCAAAGTAGCTGATTTGCCCGAAATTCATCCTCCTATTGTAAAAGCAAACGATCCCAATTATGCTCCTTACAAACGCGATGCTGAAAAGTTAAGTCGCGAATGGGCACTACCCGGAACACCGGGATTACGTCATCGTTTGGGCGGACTGGAAAAAGAAGATATTACCGGAAATGTTTCGCACGACCCGCTTAACCATCAAAAGATGTCGTATTTAAGAGAAGAAAAAGTGGAGCGTGTTGCCAACTACATTCCCGACCTGGAAATTGAAGGTGATGAAGATGGAGATATTTTAGTAGTAAGCTGGGGTGGTACCTATGGTGTGATGCTTACAGCTGTTGAAGAGCTTCGTGCCGAAGGTAAAAAGGTTAGCCTGGCTCATTTCCGATATATCAAACCAATGCCTAAAAATACGACAGAGGTTTTATCGAAGTTCAAAAAAATTATTGTCTGCGAAATTAACCTTGGGCAATTTGTCAACGTTTTACGGATGACTTTCCCGCAGTTTACCTATCGCCAGTATAATAAAATTCAGGGATTACCCTTTATGGTTAACGAGTTAAAAGATCAGTTTAACGCCCTTTTAAATGAATAGTACTATGGAAAGTAAAATACAAACCCAACCAGTCAAACTCAGCAAAGAGGATTTTGAAAGCGATCAGATGGTTAAATGGTGCCCGGGTTGTGGCGACCATGCTATCCTGCGGTCGGTAGAAGCAGTTTTTCCTGTTGTGGGCGAAAAGCTGAACCTTAATAAAGAAGATTTCGTGGTGGTTTCCGGTATCGGGTGCTCCTCACGGTTTCCTTATTATATGAACACATACGGTATTCATGGTATCCATGGCCGCGCAGCAGCACTTGCCACCGGTATTAAAGTTGCTAATCCAAAACTTAATGTTTGGATGATTAGTGGCGATGGCGACTCCATGGCCATTGGTGGAAATCATTTTATTCATGTTGCCCGTCGTAATGTGGATATTACCTACCTGATGTTTAACAACCGTATTTACGGCTTAACAAAAGGACAATATTCGCCCACCACTTTTAAGGGTCAGAAAACCAAAACTTCGCCGCAGGGTGTTTTTGAGCAGCCTTTCAATCCCGGCGAATTGGTAATTGGTTCAAGGGGTAAGTTTTTTGCCCGCGTGGTTGACACCAACCCCAAGCTGATGCAAAAAGTTTTTATTGAAGCTGCCATGTATCGTGGTGCTTCCATTGTTGAAATTTTGGCCAACTGCGTTATTTTTAACAATAAAATTCATGGCGACATTACCGGAAGAGATACCAAAGCTGACAATCAGTTAATTTTGGAAGCCGGCAAGCCCATGATTTTTGGTAAAGAAAACAACAAAGGTATTGTGCTTGACGGAACCCGCCTGAAAGTGGTAACCATTGGCGAAGATGGTGTTACCGAAGATGACATTTTGGTTCACGACCCCACCACTGAAGATGCCGGAATCCACATGATGCTTGCCAGCATGATGACTCCGGAGTTTCCTGTGGCATTGGGTGTTATCAGGGCTACTCCTTTTCAAACTTTAAACGATGCCGTATGGGAATCGGTTGAACACGAAAAAGAGGTTTCCCCCTACAAAAATGTTGACGATTTGCTTAACAGCGGGAATACCTGGGAGATAGATTAGCAAAGCCTGATAAATAAAAAAACCACCTTATTTACTAAGGTGGTTTTTTTTATTCTGATTTTCCGAACAAATTACTGTGCCAGCACTAGTACCTTATTGTTAAGCACTTCGATAACGCCTCCGTTAATTTCGTAGAACTTTTCGGAGCCGCCCGTTTTAACTTTAATTTTGCCCTTGTCGAGGGCTGAAATTAATGGTGCATGGTTTTGCAATATTTCAAAGGAACCATCAATGCCGGGAAGCTGAACCAAATCGGCTTCGCCCTTGTAAATGGTTGTGTCCGGTGTTATTATTTCAAGATTCATAATGTTCAGATAAGTTGGTTACTTACTTTCGGCAAGCATTTTCTTACCCTTTTCAATGGCCTCTTCGATGGTGCCCACAAGGTTGAAAGCTGCTTCGGGATATTCATCCACTTCGCCATCCATAATCATGTTAAATCCTTTGATGGTATCTTCAATGGAAACCACCGTACCTTTTAATCCGGTAAACTGCTCGGCAACATGGAAAGGCTGCGAGAGGAAACGTTGCACACGACGTGCACGGTGAACAATCAGTTTGTCCTCTTCCGAAAGCTCATCCATACCAAGAATGGCAATAATATCCTGCAACTCTTTGTAACGCTGAAGAATAAGTTTTACACGCTGGGCAGTGTTGTAATGTTCGTCGCCAACCACGTCGGGCGAAAGGATACGTGATGTTGAATCCAATGGGTCAACGGCAGGATAGATACCAAGCTCTGCAATTTTACGGCTCAACACCGTGGTGGCGTCAAGGTGGGCAAAGGTGGTAGCAGGTGCCGGGTCGGTAAGGTCATCGGCAGGTACATATACAGCCTGTACCGAAGTAATGGAGCCTCTCTTTGTGGAGGTAATACGTTCCTGCATCAATCCCATTTCGGTGGCCAGCGTTGGCTGATAACCTACGGCTGAGGGCATACGTCCCAAAAGGGCTGACACCTCTGAACCGGCCTGTGTAAAACGGAAAATATTATCGATAAAGAAAAGAATGTCGCGGCCGCCTGATTTTTCGTCGCCATCGCGGAAATATTCGGCAAGTGTCAGTCCTGAAAGGGCAACACGGGCACGTGCTCCGGGGGGTTCGTTCATCTGTCCGAAAACCAATGTAGCCTGTGATTCGGCCAACTCTTTACGGTCAACTTTATCCAAATCCCAGCCACCTTTTTCCATGGCTTCTTCAAACTCTTTACCATATTTAATTACGCCCGATTCAATCATCTCGCGCAGCAGGTCGTTACCTTCACGGGTACGCTCACCCACACCGGCAAATACCGAAAGGCCGGCATACGATTTGGCAATGTTGTTGATAAGCTCCATAATAATTACGGTTTTACCAACACCGGCGCCACCAAAGAGGCCGATTTTACCACCCTTTGAATAAGGCTCAATCAGGTCGATAACTTTAATACCTGTGTAAAGCACTTCTTTACTGGTTGTAAGCTCTTCAAACTTAGGAGGGTCACGATGGATAGAGGCTCTGTTTTTAGTGTCAATCTGGCCAAGACCGTCGATGGCTTTTCCTACAACATTAAAAAGTCTTCCTTTTATATCTTCACTGGCAGGCATCGAAATAGGGTGTCCCAAAGGAATCACTTCCATTCCTCTTGCCAATCCGTCACTTGAATCCATGGCAATGGTACGAATGGTATTTTCGCCAATTGCCTGCTGGGCTTCGAGAATTAATTTTTCGCCGCCCTCACGGGTAATTTCAAGGGCATCATAAAGATTCGGGAGGTCATTTTCGTTATCAAAAACTACGTCGATAACCGGGCCAATAATCTGAGCAATGCGGCCAACTACTTGTTTATTCATAAAATGCTATGGTTAAAGAATTTCAGGCAGCAAATATAAGAAATATCAGAAACAATAATAATCTGATTTAGAAAAAATATAAATAATACGAAAAGCTCTTATTTATTGTATGTTAGAGACCATAATTTAATCCAAATAACCACTAACAATTAACAAATAACAATTAACGATTAACAAATAACAATTAACGATTAACAAATAGCTTTTTAACAACTCACAAATAACAACATCAGTGTTTCACTTCCAGTGTACCGTTTACAATAATGGTTGCGTTAGGCTCAACAATCAGTTTATAGCAAACGGCATGGTTTCCCGAGCTAATTTCCGGAAAGTTACCTCCCGACGGGGTTTGAGGTACGGAAACAATGTAATTTGAAGTTGGAACTTTGCCATTGGACCAGTTACCCGTATCAAACCAATCAGTACTGTTCCCTATCCAACCTGTTTCTCCCGGTACTAACCGTAAAGTATAGTCTTCCACTTCACCGTCATAATCGGTGGCGCAACTTGTGGCCGCACTGCTGTATTTAGTTGATACCCGCATGGTTACGCTCCCTGACAGGGTGTCGTCAGGAATGGTAATCGACAAAGGTGAATTGGCTGTAAGGCCATCGGACACGTTGGTGGCTGAACCCAAATCATACTCTTCGCCGGCGTCATCAAAATCACAGTCATGGTTCCAGTCAATCCATACTTTAGTGTATGTGGTATAGTCGCCATCGGTATTTACCCTGACAGTCAGGCTGTAGCTGTTTCCCAACTTTACATCGGTTGACTGGTCGGTATAATCGCTATAACCCGAAGGTTTGCCCGATGCGTTGCTGATGGTGTTAAAACCCACAAAGGTGGTGCTTGTAAGGAAGGTGGTGTTACCGTATGAAGAGCAGGCAATGCAGGGTGGATTTCCGGTGGTAATGGTGTTGCCCGACAAGCCCGGAACGAGGTAACAATTGTCAGCAATAAAATATTCGTAAACATTAAAATAATAGGGCGTTCCCGATGTTAATCCGGTAAGGTTTACCGAAGTGTCAGTACCCGTATAAACGACGTAATTATCGGTTCCAACCACATCGCCTTTACCAAAAATAGTATCGGCTGCATAAATTGTTCCCGACCGGGGATTGTCGTTTACCTGATTGTTTTCGTGTGCCAAAACCAAAACCGAGGTGCCATTTCCCCGGTTCCAGGTTAACTGCAATGTGCTATCGGTAATATTCTGAAAACCCATATTTGTGGCCTGCGTGTCGGGAGGAGTACATCCTTCGGAAACTTCAACATCGTCAATGGCCATATCCGAAGTATAGTCGCTTCCCGTTACGCCTTTAATTCTGATGGTAACACTTGTTAAGCCTGCGTAACTATGAAGTGATAAACTTTCCTGATGCCATGCTGTACCCTGATCGCCACTGATGCTGAACAAGTCGCCCGACCAGGTTGTGCCACCATCATCGGAAACCTGTACCGAAAGCGAACCCATGTTGCTGCCATACATGTTGTACCAAAAGGAAAATTCAGGATTTGACAGACCGCTAAAATCAAAATCGGGACTAATAACATAGCCGGTACTTGCGTTACACGATGATGCTTCGGTGTAAATATAGTTGCCGTTTCCGGAGGTGTGATCACCCGAAGGCCCTGTTCCTGATGAACCGGTTGATCCTGTTAAAATATCCCAATCGATGTTATCGCCAACATAATTTATCCAGCAGTCGTTAAACGGTACGGAGTTGTCAGCGGTACAACTGTAAGCCGGCGAACTCACGGCCCAGCTGTCAAAATCTTCCTGATAAGGAAAAACATTTACCATTCCGCAACTTGTAATAAACTCCTCCTGATTCCCGTAAGCAGTACCGTACGCGTTGGTGGCATAAGCACGTGTATAATAGTGTGTTGACCCTGAAAGATTGGAGAGGTTACTGACAAAGGTGCCAACACCGCTTCCATCTGTTGTATGATTATCTGAAAGAGTAGGATTTGCAGAAATACTCCAACAAACTCCTCTTGCTGTAACCGAAGCACCGTTTTCCGAAATTACCTCACCTCCACTTTCGGCAGTGGTTGATGTGATGTTGGTGGCCGCCAAAGTTGAAACGGTAGGTGGCCCCTGCGTTGTACCACTTCCAGTTAAAGCAGTGGTATTGTAGCAATGGTCAGTACCAAAATATTCGTAAATACTAAAGTAATAGGTAATTCCCGGATTTAAGCCCGAAACAGTAACCGTAGTACCAACTCCATTGTAAATAACGAAATTTCCTGTACCAATTTCGCTTCCCGAACCAAAAACGGTATCAGAAGAATAGGTCATTCCCGAAACAGGGTTAGCATTTACCGCACTGCTTTCGCGGGCAACCACCAGCACCGAATCGCCATCACCTCTGTTCCACGAAAGGGTAAGTGCAGAAGTGGTGGCCGAACCGGCAGTAAAGTTCGATGCCTGGGTCGAAGGAGCTGAACAAGATGGAGGAAAAGAAAAGGAAGCTATGCGGGTGGCTCGTGAGGAGCCGTTAATATATTCGCTGGTGTACCAAAAAGTTACTCCGTCGGAAGGGTCAACACTGATGTTGCTATAGTCACCCCACCGGTTGGCGCCCGTTTGAGCATTGGCTCCTGTTTGAATGGTTGTTTCGGCAATGTCCATAACATTGGCAGGAGCATTGGTTGACTGTCCGCAATACCGAATACCGGGATAGGTAGAAGTGCCGTCGGAAACAGAATATCCTAATGCTATTTCTCCCAAATCGTTCATGGCGATGCTGCCATTCCACCGGCTTACGTTATCGGGGTTGTAAGTTCCCTGTTGGGCGATATTCCAACCTGAGCCGGTGTTTTCCAGCTCATACCATCTTATTGCCGACTCATCGGAAGCCTCTGCAATGGTATGGGTGCAAACAATTTTTTGTGTTCCGTTAAAATTTCGGTACTGAGCCCTATACATTAATATGGTAGAAAGGCCATCCAGTTTTTGAGAGGTGCCGGGTTGTAAAATGTTATCCCAACTACTGTTAAAATTTCCTGAAAAAGCGTTTACCGGCAATTGTTGTGTCATTGAAAAGGTTGAGTTAGCAGGAGTAGTCCAGTCGGCGTTAAGTTCATAAATT
>Ga0256831_1000640_pt1 | contig 18269 bp, 15 predicted proteins | sample 132544metaG_FD_189087 | JGI IMG/M metagenome (GOLD analysis project Ga0256831, IMG submission 189087) | Hydrothermal vent microbial communities from Lau Basin, Pacific Ocean - 132-544 | ecosystem: Environmental > Aquatic > Marine > Hydrothermal vents | place: Pacific Ocean: Lau Basin | collected...
ATTATAACATATTTAGTACTTTTGAATCTAATTTTTTTAAAAGTTCAAATATGCATGTTTCTACATTAGATTGGATAATTATCCTTACCTATTTTATTATAAGTTTTGCTATTTCTTTTTACTTCTCTAAAAAGGCCGGAAAAAATACCAGTAATTTTTTTCTGAGCGGTCGTAATTTACCCTGGTGGATTGCCGGCACTAGCATGGTGGCAACAACCTTTGCTGCCGACACACCTTTGGCTGTTACCGAATTGGTTTCTAAAAATGGCATAGCCGGTAATTGGTTATGGTGGAATATGGTTTTTGGCGGCATTTTAACTGTATTCTTTTTTGCCCGTTTATGGCGACGTGCCAATATTTTAACCGATGCAGAATTTGTTGATATTCGTTATGAAGGAAAACCAGCCAAATTTTTACGGGGTTTTCGCGCGGTTTATATCGGTATTTTAATGAATGCCATTGTTATTGCCTGGGTTAATTTGGCAATGGTTAAAATATTACAAGTTATGTTTCCTGATTTAAGTATTTTCGGCATACATGAATTTAATGTATTAGGAATACATTTTACAGCCCATTTGATTTATGTCGGTTTAATGATGTTTTTTGTGGCAATATATGCATCTATGTCAGGTTTAATGGGTGTTTCCATTACTGACAGTTTTCAATTTGTCATGGCTATGACCGGCAGCATTGCCCTGGCATTTTATGCTGTTAAGCATGTTGGTGGTATTGATGGCTTAAAAAGCAGTTTAAGTCAACAAAAATGGTTATTTGATTTTTTGCCAAATATCCGGCATAGTGCTGAAACAGTTCAGCCCATTCAAACAGATAGTGGTCATGGCGTGTTAAAGTTGAGTTTAACAGCTCTTTTTACCTATTTGGGGGTTCAGTGGTGGGCCAGTTGGTATCCGGGCGCCGAACCGGGTGGCGGCGGTTATATTGCACAGCGCATGATGTCGGCAAAAAATGAAAAACATTCTTTATTTGCCACCTTATGGTTTAACATAGCACATTATGCCCTTCGTCCTTGGCCTTGGATTTTGGCGGCCATTGTTGCCCTGATTATGTATCCGGAGGCCAAAGACAAAGGGGCAACATATGTGATGTTAATTCGAGACTTACTTCCCAGCGGTTTGCTGGGGCTTATGCTGGCAGCATTTTTTGCGGCTTACATGTCTACCATTGCTTCGCAAACAGTATGGGGGACATCTTATATTGTAAATGATTTATTCCGCCCCTTTGTCAAACCCGGCGCATCAGAAAAGTATTACGTTAAAATTTCACGTATTACCACTTTTGTTCTAATGTTTATTGCTTTAATTATTACCACTCAGATCACACAAATTAGCGCCGCATGGCAATTTATTTTAGTCGCAAGCGGCGGTATTGGTTTGGTGCTGATTTTAAGATGGTTTTGGTGGCGTATTAATGCTTGGAGTGAAATTACCGCTATGCTTGCACCTTATTTTTTATTGCCATTTTTAATTAGTAAAAAATTTGGTTTAGGCTTAAACTTGAGTGACGATTATCCCATTATTTTACTAAGCGTAGTGGCTTGGTCAACATTTTGGTGGATATTGATAACCTTCAAAACAAAACCGACTTCTAATAATAAACTTAAAAGTTTTTATACCAAAGTGCATCCGGGTGGAATTGGCTGGAAACCAATAGCGCAACAATTGCCGGATGTAAAAGGAGATAAAGGTTTTGTATTGATGTTTGCCAATTGGTTTTTAGGAAGTTTAATGGTTATTTTTACCTTGTTTGGTATTGGCAAGCTTATATTTAAAAACTATCAATTAGCCATCTTATATTTTATTGTAGCTTTAATTGCGGGTTTTTTAATTACCCGAAACATGAAAAAAATAGGTTGGAAAAAATTAGCAAAATAAATCGATCTTAATCTATCGTACTTGTTTTTTTTATGGCATTTTTTTCTGTCCGGCTTTTAACGACTTTAGATTCAACCACATTGGTCAATTTTATCCCAATGGTATGATGATGTTCCAAAATATCTAATTGCCAAACCGGTATTTGGTTATAACTGTATTTAGAAATCATACTGTTCACCTCTTTAAATTGATGTGGGTATAAATCTACGGCCTTATCAGGCTTGAACTCAAAGGTTTGCCCCTTATAAACAACAACAATTTTTTGAATTTGATCATAAGTATAGCCATCAGGTTTTAAAATTACCCCCTTCTTTTTATCTAAAATAGAAATCTTTTTATAATCGGCATTATTTGTTACGACAAAAATATCTAATGGCAAACGGTCAATTTTTGTTTGATTACCATTGTAAGTTATCTTTAAAGGAATAGGCTTATGCTTATTAACTAAAAATTCAATGTACTTTGGAATGGTCCTTTGCTTGACCTGTGACAATTCCTCATCTAATAAACGCAAAAGCATCTCATACAAACCGGAATCATGAATTACTTGTTGCAATTTACCTTTTTTGATAGCCTTATTATAAGCCACTATTTGCTCATAAGGGATATGTTTATAATGATATTCAACTTGCTTAATAATGGCACGTTTTGAAAATAGAAATTGATGCATTAAACGTGATTGAAAAAAATCATAATCGTGATCTTTTTTAATATCTAAGCCATTTTGTTTAAATAATTTTTCCGTATTATTAAATATAGCTGCTTCTTTGGCCCACAACATTGTGTCTAAAACTTCCCGGATACGGACATTTTTTACAAAATTTTTTGCCTCAATTTGTCGCTTTTTTAAACTTTGTGCAGAACTAAGTCCAATGGATAAAACTAACAATAAAACCAACCTCTTTTTCATATATTATAGCAAGTTTTGATCGGTAAAATAATTGATTATTGCTTCCTTTATCAACTTATTTTGATCGGTTCCGGCTTCAGGCTTTTTAATACGCTTATAATGCGGCCAGCCTTCTTCATCTCTATGCGAAAATTCATAATAACCATAAGGCTCTAAAAGCTTACATGTTGCTATATGCATCAAATTTATTTTCTCATCTTTGGTAAATTTGGGCTTTATCATGCCCAACTCCTGAATACCAATCAAAAAAAGAATGGTGTCTATATCAGGTGTTTCGCCATCGGTAAATTTTTGTTTAAAAAAATCGATTACTTTTGCCCATTGTTGGTCAAAATCTTCCATATGTATTTAAAATTTATTTATCTATAAGTTGCCAAAGTAAAATATGACAAAGATAGGCAATTATTTTGTTATATAATTAAGCAATTATTTTAGTACCCGATTGATTTTTAACACCTTCCAAATCTGTTATCAGCACTTCTTTACCACCTTGTTCAATAAAATTAAGGGCCGCTTGAATTTTTGGCGCCATATTACCTTCGCCAAATTTTCCTTCAGCCATATATTTTTTGGCCATATCTACCTTTATTTCTTTTAAGGGCTTTTGTACAGGTGTGCCATAGTCAAGATACACAAAAGGGACATCAGTCAAAATAATAAACTGATCAGCATTTATTTGACGGGCTAACAAGGCACTGGCCAAATCTTTATCAATAACGGCTTCTGCACCCTGTATTTTACCATCCTTAATGGTAACCGGTACGCCACCACCACCAACGGCAATAACAATAGTCCCATTATCTGCTAAATTTTTAATGGTGTTTTTGCTCAATATATCGACAGGCTTAGGCGAAGGAACCACCCGGCGCCAGCCAGTTTTACCGTTTTTGGTTTCTTCTTTAAACAACCATCCTTTATCATTTTTTAATTTATCGACCTCCGCTTGGTTATAATAGGTCTTTCCTACTCTTTTAGTCGGGTGCTGAAAAGCATCATCAGCAGCAGAAACTTCTACCATGGTATTAGTAGATAAAATATCACGGTCAACTTGGTGTTTTTTAAGCAAGCTTGACAATTCGCTTTGGATCAAGTAGCCTATTTCACTTTGTGTATCGGCCACGGCTACATCCAAAGGCACTTGCGGAACTGCATAAACTTGTTCACCGGCATCATTTTTCAGCAATATATACCCTACTTGCGGGCCATTTCCGTGGGTTATTATTAAATTATGTCCTTGTTGAATTAAAGGGAAAATATTTTCTAATGTTTCACGAACATTTCTTTTTTGTTCGGCAATGGTACCTTTTTGTCCATTTCTTAACAAAGCATTACCACCTAAAGCGATTATTATTAATTTCTTGTCCATTTTATAGCAATTTTTAAGCTGCGAATTTAAGGATTTTTACCTAAATTTTAATGGTTTTTTATTGTGTCATTAGATTGAAAATAAAATTTATGGGAAGTATTCATTGCCTATATTTCAAACTTTTATCTTTGCATTAAGCACCTTATATTTGCAATAAAAGAAAATCATTGGAAAAAGAAAACCTCATAGACATATACAAACATAGTCCGGCTTTACAGCAACTAACGCAAGCGCTAACATCTCAAAAAGTTATAGGGCTGCAAAATTTACGAGAGTCTGCTTTGAGTTTTGTACTGACTGCATTGCACCAAAAGCAAAATAGAACCTTGCTTCTGATTATGGAGAATAAAGAAGAAGCAGCCTATTTTTACAATGATTTTCAATCGCTTGCCGGCGAAAATAAAGTACTTTTTTTTCCGGAATCATACCGGCGTGCTTATCAAATTGAAGAAACGGACAATGCCAATGTTTTACAAAGGGCCAAGGTTTTGAATTATTTACAATCCAGACAAAAACCGCAAATCATTGTTACCTATCCTGCTGCTTTGTTTGAAAAGGTTGTGATCAAAAAAGAATTGTTAAATCACACGCTGAAAATAAAAACAGGCGATAATTTGTCGATGGATTTTTTATACGATCTGATGTTTGAATATAAGTTTGAACAAGTAGATTTTGTGACACAGCCCGGCGAGTTTTCCATCCGTGGCGGCATTCTCGATGTCTATTCTTTTGGCGATGACGAACCCTATCGTATCGAATTACTTGGGGATACGGTTGAAAGCATTCGCAGTTTTGATATCGAAACACAATTGTCAAACAAACAACTGAAAGCGGTACAAATTATTCCTAACTTGTCTGACAAAACAGTAGTACAACAACGTCAAAGCTTTTTAGACTTTATCAAAAAAAACAGTCTTATCTACCTCAAAAACAGAAATTTATGTTTGTCTGATTTAGACAAACTGTATGAAAAAGCCCAATTACAATTCGACAAATTAAATACGGAAATAAAACATTTAAAGCCTGCCGATTTATTTTGTCATGCACAAGGCTTTGAAGAGAAATTAGACAACTTTCAGATACTTGAAAATACATCTGAAGCCCCGGTACAAATCGATTTTAAAATTCAGCCACAACCGGTCTTTAACAAAAGTTTTGATTTATTGATAAAAAATTTACAACAAAATACGACCAAAGGATTAAAAAATCTTATTTTTTGCACCAACGAACAACAAGCGCAACGTTTTCACGACATTTTTAATGACATGGAAGCTGAAGTTGATTTTCAAACTTTAGTTTTACCTATTTATCGCGGTTTTGTTGATCCTGTCAATCATTTGGCTATTTATACCGATCATCAAATATTTGAACGTTACCACCGTTTTAAAATTAGACGACAAGCTGCAAAACAACAAGCCGTAACCTTAAAAGAACTAACGGGGCTGAAAGAAGGAGATTATGTTACCCATATAGACCATGGCATTGGTCAATTTGGCGGCTTACAAACTATTGAACGCAATGGAAAACAACAAGAAGTCATCGAGATTATTTACAAAAATGCTGACAGACTCTTTGTCAGCATTCACAGCTTGCACAAAATAAGTAAATATAATGCCAAAGACGGACGCGAACCAAAAGTCAATAAACTAGGCAGCGGTGCATGGAAATTATTAAAACAAAAAACCAAAAAGCGCCTTAAAGAACTGGCGTTTGACATTATTAAGTTATACGCCGAACGCAAATTGGAAAAAGGTACCCAATATGCACCGGATAGTTATCTGCAAAATGAGTTGGAAGCCTCATTTATATACGAAGATACACCCGACCAGTACAAAGCCACACAAGACATAAAAGCCGATATGGAAAGCGACAAAACCATGGACCGTTTGGTCTGTGGCGATGTAGGTTTTGGAAAAACTGAAGTGGCAATCAGAGCGGCTTTTAAAGCGGTGGACAATGGCAAACAAGTGGCCGTACTGGTACCAACCACCATTTTGGCTTTTCAACATTATAAAACTTTCAGCGAACGTTTAAAAGGTTTTCCGGTCGTAGTCGATTATCTTAACCGTTTTCGCACTGCCAAAGAAAAAACACAGATTAAAAAAGATTTGGCCGAAGGAAAAATTGACATCATCATTGGAACACACGCCTTGGTCAGTGACAAAATAAAATATAAAGACTTGGGGCTGATGATTATAGATGAAGAACAGAAATTTGGGGTTTCGGTCAAAGAAAAACTAAAAGTCATTCGTAAAAACATCGACACGCTGACTTTAACCGCTACGCCTATCCCACGAACTTTACAATTTTCTTTAATTAATGAACGCGACTTGTCGGTAATTAACACACCGCCGCCCAACCGGCACCCTATAGAAACACAAGTCATTCGTTTTGATGAAGAAATTATCCGAGATGCCATCAGTTACGAAATTCAACGTAAAGGACAAGTATATTTTATACACAACCGGATTGAGAACATAAAAGAAGTGGCCGGTATGTTACAACGCTTGGTTCCCGACGCCCGAATCGGTATTGGCCATGGACAAATGGAAGGTAAAAAACTGGAACGTATTATGTTGGATTTTATCAATGGCGAATTTGATGTGTTAGTTGCCACAACCATTATAGAAAATGGTCTGGATGTCCCCAATGCCAATACTATTTTCATCAATAATGCGCATCAATTCGGCTTGGCAGATCTACACCAAATGCGTGGACGTGTAGGCCGAAGCAACAAAAAAGCATTTTGCTACTTCATCACACCGCCCTACTCTACGCTGACTTATGATGCGCGCAAACGCATGGAAGCCATTGAAACCTATACCGAATTAGGCAGTGGTTTTCAAATTGCGATGAAAGATTTGGAAATAAGGGGCGCCGGCGATTTGTTAGGCGCCGAACAAAGTGGGTTTATTAATGAAATGGGGTTTGATGCTTACCAAAAAATACTCAAAGAAGCCATTGCCGAATTAGAACAAAATGAATTTAAACATTTGTTTGAAAAGGAAGGAAAAACACCTGCTTACCAAATTGAAACCCAAGTTGAAACTGATTTTGAAATCCTCTTTCCGCACGATTATATCAGTGTATCGAGTGAGCGACTTACACTTTATAATGAATTGGCAAACATAGCAACGCCGGAAGAATTAGAAACTTTCAGAAAAAAATTGGAAGACCGTTTCGGCAAATTGCCCCCTGCCAGTATAGATTTGTTAGAATCTGTTAAACTAAAATGGCAAGCCCAAAAACTCGGATTTGAAAAAATTGTGATTAAGAAAGGTAAAATGTTGGCCTATTTTGTATCAAATCCGGATGACGCCTATTATCAAACCGGTATTTTCCAACATATTTTACAAAAAGTACAAAAAACCGGCTGTTGCCAATTTAAAGAAAAGAAAATTAATAATACAGCCCGTTTGTATCTTGTATTTGATCAAATAAATACGGTAAACCATGCGATTACTAACTTAAAGCAATTAGAAGCATAGAAGGTTTATTTTAATACCAAAATAGCGCCGTCGCCATACTGCCGATAAGAAGCATCGGTATATTCAAAACCTTTGTGACGCAATATTTTTTCTATTTCTTTCCTTAAAACACCTTTACCCTGCCCGTGAATTAAAACTAATTCTCTGTAATGTTGACGTTTAAAACGGTTCAAAATAGACTCAACTTCCTTAAGTTGAATCGATAATTTTTGGCCCGGTGATAAATGCCGGTGATTTTTTAAAAGTTTGTCGATATGCAAATCAAAAACAGGTGGTTTTTTGGGATTTAGTTTCGGATGAACTGTACCAATTGGCTCTTTATCTTTTAAAAAATGCAGATTAATATTATTCTTCAATTCATCTGTCAAACATACCAACTGACTTTTAGGATATTGGTAAGAAAAGCCTTCGGTGCTTTCAAAAGTAATAAGATTATCATTGATATGGGTGACAATGCCGCATAAGTCATCATCAAGAACCGAAACTTTGTCACCAATTTTCATGTTATAATTTTTTAGGGTTTTTGTCTTGCAAATTTTTGGTCATTTCTTCCAAAGAAGGAATATTTTTTTCTTTATATACCGGTTTTTCTTCTGATTCTTCCTCCTCTTTAGGCTTTGGATTGTCATAAGCCCAATTTTTAGTCGATTTGAGTAAGCTATACATTAAAATAGCCAACAAAACCAACATAACACCCAAACTTTGATCTTGATCGGGCAAGGTTTTAATATAAAAAAGTATCCCTCCTGAGATAAAAAACAGGAGGAAATACAAAAATTGCACCCTTTTGGGCTTGTTATAGGTTTTCTTGCTCATAATCGGCAATCGTTTTTTTAATAATATCCAATGCTTCCCGCAATTGATCTTCATCAATAACTAATGGTGGTGCAAAACGGATGATATTACCATGGGTAGGTTTGGCCAAAAGACCGTTATCAGCTAATTTAAGACAAATATTCCATGCCGTATCGCTGTCTTCGGTATCATCAATAACAACGGCATTGAGCAAACCTTTGCCTCTGACTTGTTTGACAAATTTGGACTGATCAACCACTTTTTGCATTTCATCACGGAAAATACGACCCATTTTATCGGCATTTTCGGCCAATTTTTCATCTTTTACCACTGTCAAAGCAGCAATAGCGACATTGGCTGCGATAGGGTTTCCGCCAAAAGTCGAACCATGTTGCCCCGGTTTGATACTTAACATAATGTCATCATTGGCCAAAACGGCAGATACGGGATAAACCCCACCGGACAAGGCTTTGCCTAAGATGAGAATATCAGGTTTAACATTTTCATGATCGACCGCTAATAATTTTCCGGTGCGTGCAATACCGGTTTGTACTTCATCGGCAATAAATAAACAACCATATTTTTCGCAAATTTCTTTGGCACCTTTTAAATAACCTTCGCTAGGGACATAAACCCCTGCTTCTCCTTGAATGGGTTCTACTAAAAAAGCAATGGTATTAGGGTTGGCTTTTATGGCTTCTTCCAAAGCATTTAAGTCGTCATAGGGAATTTTGGTAAAACCGGGGGTAAAAGGACCAAAATTGTCCCGGGCTTCCGGGTCATTAGAAAATGACACAATCGTGGTTGTTCGACCATGAAAGTTTCCTTTAGCTACAATGATATTGGCGGAATTTTCGGGAATTCCTTTTTTTTCATAAGCCCATTTTCGTGCCAACTTAATGGCTGTTTCAACTGCCTCGGCACCCGTATTCATCGGTAAAAGTTTGTCAAAACCGAAATACTCGGTGGCAAACTTTTCATATTGTCCTAATTTATCATTATAAAAAGCTCTGGAAGTCAATGCCAAACGTTCGGCTTGCTCTTTTAGAGCATTCACAATTTTTGGGTGACCATGACCTTGATTAACGGCAGAATAGGCAGATAAAAAATCGAAATATTTTTTGCCATCCACATCCCAAACATAAACACCTTTTCCTTTGGTTAAAACCACCGGTAAGGGGTGATAATTGTGTGCGCCATATTTATCTTCGTAAGCAATGGCTTGCTCTTTGGTTAAAGATTGATTGATGGTTTGATTCATTTTTAATTATTTTTGAGGGTCAAAAATAAGAATTATTCAGCAGAAAGAGATTAATTTATCGCAGAATTATCAATTTAATTAAATAGACGTCTTAATTTTTAATGCATTAATTTAAACAAAAGTTCGTTTAATATATCCCGGTGTGTCAAACTTCCGGCCATTACACCTTTACTCTTTAAATCTGCCTCTGTAAGCGCCGCTATGTTGACTGTTACTTTTTTCATGGGATATTTTCCGGCTGCTATTTGATATTCTTTTATAAAATAAGGATTAATCCCCAAAGCTTTGGCTGCAGCATACGAAGATTTATCGTTAAGACTGTGATAGATAAATAAGTCTCTGAAAAAATTATATAAAACCGTTATTGTTAACACCATGGGATGTTCTTTGGGATTGGCAGAAAAATAATTGATAATTTTTTGTGCCTTTAAATAGTTTCCGGAGGCGACCGCTGATTTTAATTCAAAATTATTATAATCCTTGCTAATACCTATGTTTTTTTCGATTATCTCCGGTGTAATGGTCGTTTTAGCATCTAATACAATTTTCAGTTTTTTTAGTTCATTATATATTTTGGAAAGGTCTGTTCCTAAAAAATCGATTAACATTTGTGCACTTTTGACATCAATATTGTGCCCCATTTGCTTAACAGTTTGTTCAATCCAGTTCAATGTTTCCGATTCATATAGTTTTTTACTCTCAAAATAAACGCCTTTTTTAACAATTTGTTTATAGATTTTTTTTCGCTTATCCAGCTTTTTATATTTGTAGTTAAAAACCAAAATAGTTGTATCGGCAGGCTGATTTAAATAGGATTCTAAAGCTTCATGATCTGCCTTTTTCTTAAATAAATGCTGTGCTTCTTTGACAATTATAACTTGCTTGTCTCCTATCATTGGAAAGCGTCTGGCTTGCAGAATTAAATCGGGCAAATTGACATCGAGTCCGTAAACAAGCATTTGATCAAAACCTTTGGCCTCATCGGGCAAGACATTTTGCTCAATATATTGGCTGATTTGGTCGATAAAAAAAGTCTCTTCACCTGCCAAAAAATATACCGGTTTAAAATGACCTTGTTTTATATCGTTGATAATGGTTTGAACTTCTTTCATCTGTTTAGATTTTACATAAGAAAAATACGCGCGTTTATAAATCGAATTTCATATCTATTTGTGCTGGATTCATGGTTTGCAAAACTTTTTTACCCTTAAATAACCAACGTGACGCCGGTAAACGAAACAAATCACGCAACAAAGTTTGCATGGTAGCAGGTTCTAATTTTTGACCGGTTTTAATCGCTGATTTCTCGGCAATAATCATGGCTATTTTTTCTTCAATTTGATGGAGTTTATCCGGCGCCGTCAAGCTTAGTTCTTTAATAATCTGTTCAAATATATCTGTAATGGCCAGTGTTTTCAATTGCATAGGCACACCTTTTACCAAAACACTATGGGAAGCAAAATCTATATCAAAGCCTATTTCTGCAATTTTGTCTGCGTGCGCTTTTAGCAAATCAATATCTTGAAGGGGCAATTGTATTTCTACCGGAAAAATAAGCTGTTGCGAAGGAATAGTGTGGTGTTTTAATTGCTGAATTAATTCATGAAACAAGACCAATGCGTGTGCCCGTTGTTGATGAATTATCAACAACTGCTCATCTTTAGTGGTTATAATGTATTTTTGTTTAAACTGGAATGCCGATTGGTTAATACTGCTTTCAACATCTAAAGACAAAGTGCCCGTAGTAGGCGATATTTCTGATGTCAAATCTTGGGTTGTTTGTTGCATTTCACTCATCAAACTATCCCAATAAGCGATATTTTTTTCAATGCGTTGTGGACGAATTTTGGCCGGAAAACTTGTGTCTTCTTCTTTGAAAGGATTAAATTCGGGGTTAACATTAATCGCAGGCATCTTAGGGGCCTTATTTTTATAGTCATAAGGCACCTCCAAATCCGGACGGTGATCAAAGTCCATAGAGGGCGTCAAATTAAACTGTCCCAAGCTATGCTTTGCTGCAACCTTCAGGATAGAATAAACTGTTTGTTCGTCATCAAATTTCACTTCTGTTTTGGTAGGATGAATATTGACATCAATATGTTGAGGGTCAATATCAAAAAAGACAAAATATGGCGGGTAAGTTTTTTCTTTTATCAAACCTTCATATGCTGACAACAAGGCATGGTTTAAATAAGAACTTTTAATAAAGCGGTTATTGACAAAAAAATATTGCAAGCCTCTTTTAAGCTTGACATGTTCCGGCTTACCAATATAACCGGCAATTTTAATATAATCGGTTTCTTCATTTACAGGGACCAACTGGGCCTGCAATTTATGGCCAAACAAATTGCTAATACGTTGCAAACGCTTAGATTTGGGTAATTGATAAACTATTTGCCCATTGTGAATAAGGCTAAAAGAAATTTGCGGGTGTGCCAATGCCAAACGGTAAAATTCTTCATTGACATGACGCATTTCGACTTGAATAGACTTGAGAAACTTACGCCGTGCCGGAATATTATAAAACAAATTTTTAACGGCGATAGACGTCCCTTTTTGGGTGGCAACAGGTTCTTGTTTAACTATTTTACTTCCTTCAATTTTAATAAACGTTCCTAATTCTTCACCGGCTGCTTTGGTTTTCATTTCGACATGTGCTACAGCTGCAATAGAAGCCAATGCTTCACCTCTAAAGCCTTTGGTTTGCAGACGGAATAAATCGGTTGCAGTGGCAATTTTGCTGGTTGCATGTCTTTCAAAAGCCATCCGGGCATCAACGGGATTCATTCCGCTGCCATTGTCAACCACCTGAATAAGGCTTTTGCCACCGTCTTTAATAATTAATTTAATATCGTCAGCACCGGCATCCAAAGCATTTTCCATTAATTCTTTGACGACGGAAGCCGGTCTTTGCACGACTTCACCAGCCGCAATCTGATTGGCAACATGGTCAGGTAAAAGCTTAATTCTTCCCGTTTTCATTAAAACAAATTGTACTTACGCAATAAATAATATACGATTAAAACCAAAATACCCAAAATTAAGAAAGTCCGCATGCTTGCCCCGGAAAAAATACCGGGCATTGTTTGCTTTCGCGGACGTCTTATTTTTCCGCGGATACGCTGTTCGGCAGTGGTTTCTTCATCGCCATATTGTTTTTTAAGATTATCCAGTCTTTCTTTACGCTCATCATAATAACGCGGCGTATAAGAAAATTTCTTGTTTTTGTTTAATTTAAAAAATGAACTCATAAGTCGGCTTTTTACAAAAATACAAAAGATAAGCCGAATGTTTTAAGTCTTGATTAAATAGTTATCATCAATTTTTATAAGTACGGAAGTTTATTTTGATGGTAAAGATTTGTACCATCTAACTGTTTTTTCAATAGCCGGATCTAAATCTGTTTGAGGTTGGTAACCAAAATATTTTTGAAGTTTTTGTATACTAAAATGGTAATCTTTTCCCCCATTATTGATCCGGTAAGGGGTTAAAAAAGGCTCGGACTTTAAGCCCAAACTTTTATGAATCTCATAATAAATTTTGGCCACCGGATAGGCTACCGCGTAAGGAACGGATACTTTGGGCAATTTTACCCCCAATGCTTCAGCTAATTTAGTGTTAAAAGTATGCCAATTGATATCTAAACCATCTGTGGCTATAAAGGCTTGACCGTTTGCTTTGTCTTCACGGCTTACTAAGGTAATGATGTCAATAAGGTTGTCAATAAAAACCGGACAGGTTTTACTGCGCCCTTTATTAACTTCCATAAATTTGCCGGTTTCCATGGCCTCTAAATATTTAAGCATAAAAGTACGATCATTTACCCCATACACATTGCCAGGCCGCACGGCTGTAATTTTCATATCCGTTTTATTTTGAAAATACCACAGCCACTGTTCTGCCATATATTTAGTTTGAGCATAAGGTATTAGCTTATCAGCGACGGGAGAGTCTTCGGTCATATTTATTTTACCAAAACCATGAAAAGCCACCGTGCTAATATAAATCATTTTATGAACCCCCGCTTGAGCTGCGGCCTTTGCCACATTTTGGGTCCCTACAAAATTAATATTATGAAATAACTTATAAGGTCCCCAATCGGCTGCCAATCCGGCGACATGAAATACTTGATCAACGTCTTGTAGTGCTTGTTCCAAACTTTGCGGATGAGAAATATCACCATAAACCAATTCGGTTGACACGCCATCTAAAAAGGTCAAATCAGAGGTTTTACGCACTAAACTTTTGACTTGGTGTCCTTCTGAAACCAATCGTTTAACCAAATTGCTGCCGATAAAACCATTGGCACCCGTTACTAAAATTTTCATATTTTTGAATTTACTGGTATATTATAAATAAATCGGTTAAAACACCTATTAAGGCATGTAAAATAAAAACATACCATATCGATCTGGTTCTAAGTGCAATAAGGCCGAATATGATGCCGACTATTATCGACCCGATAATTTCGCCTTCAGGCTTCCCTATATGGACTAAGCATGAAGAAATGGTTTGTATAAGAACCGCATTGAAAGCGCCAAAACGGTCTTTAAGCCCAAATAATAAAAATCCCCGGAAATAAAATTCCCATGCTATATAATAAAACACCACATAAGCCAATTCATAAAAAGCCAATTTTGACCGGTCGGTTAATAAAGACTTTGCCAGTGGATATTCTGATTGCACATCAGGCATTTTAGCCGCAAAATAAATAGCTATAACCACCACCGGAATGAGTACACTAAGAATTTTTAAACCGGTTTTAACATCGCCCAAGCCCAAGCCAAAATCTTTTAATGACTTGTGCATCACAAATTTGATATATAGCGCCGGTAAAACAAAAAATAAACCGAAAAAACGCAAAAATTGGTTGATACTTAAATTTTGGTCAGCTGCTGAGACAAAATCTATATCAGGCATAAAATAACCCGGGTAGGCATGATAGCGATAAATGGTTAATAGAACAGGCGCACTAAGTAAAATAATGTATGTATGAATATCATTACGGTCAAAATCAAGCCAGTTATTATTTTTTTTTATCATGGGCTTAAAGGATATAAGTTTAATCGTGTATAAAAGTAACAAAATATTTTTGATATAATTTATCGTAAAATTTTTCGGTCAACCAAAAAGCAATAAATGTCCAAATGACCCCACCAATCATATCGATAAAATAATGGTAACGACAATAAATTAAAGAAATAAAAATGCCTGTCATTACCGGGATAAAAAACCACAACCATTTTTTACGGTATTGGGCTACAATAAGTACAGTAGCCAAGGTAATGGCGGTATGCAAGCTGGGGAAAGCATCAAATTTATTGTGCTCTAATGAGCTGATGGTATTACGAATGAGGTCGGTCAACCATATGCCATCTAACGATACTTTTTGCCGGGCTACTAATTCGGGATAAAAACGAGGGCCCAATGCGGGCACTAAAAAATAAAGCAGATAAGCACCATAGTAGGTAATAAACATAAATACCAAGGCTTTATCCAGCGCTTTATATTGTTTTTTCTGATACAAATAGCCTAATATAATTAAGGGCATGGGAAAATAAAAAAAGTATAATATGTACATTAATTCGGTTAGATACGGATTGATAAAACGTTCAATCCAAACCGTAGGATTTACACCTAACAACCATCGGTCTATGTTATATAATTCGCGGTCATAAACATTTGAATTAATATAAGGCAATACCAAGTGAATGCCATCAAAAATCATGATTAGAAAGATCGCCGGATATATCAACAATAAGTATTTTTCTACTTTGGTTAAATGCGACTTGCTACGTATTTTGATGATATATAAGGTAAAAAGAGCTAAACCTGTTAAAAGTAAAAAACCATGTAATTTGTACACAGATTGCTTAAAGCTAATAAGGTAAAAAATGAAAATGGCTAACCAAAAAATAAAGTTAACCACATCCACTAAACTGAGTTTTTTATATAAACGCATCATTTGTTTACTTCCTTAAATTTCTTTGGCATAAATCCGGCGGCGCATATGTTGGCGGTGTTTAAAATTTTTGAACATTTGTAAGGATGGTTTATTGTCTTCTAAAATATGACTGGTAATAGCTTTGGTCACTCCGTTATCAATACAAGCCTGCGTCATATTTTCGTAAAAAATAGCCGGCACGCCTTTACCTTGATAATCAGGATGAACTGCATGCAATAATAAATCTATGGTATCATTAAAATACATGGCCTTTAGCAAGTAAAACCAACCAAACGGCAACATTTTTCCTTTGGCTTTTTGCATGGCTTTGGACAAAGATAAAAAGCCTAAGCCAAAACCGATTAGTTTATCGTCTTTATCAACCACCATACCGACATATTTCGGATTGACCATATCAAAATACATTTTGGTATAATAATCGATTTGCTTTTGTGTCAGCGGCACAAAGCCGTATAAGTCTTTGTAAGAAAGGTTAATCAAATCAAATAACTGTTGGGCATATGGTTTAATTTCTTTTGAGCTTTTAAACTTTTTATATTTCAATCCATATTTGTCTTGAACCAATTTAGAAATCCGTTTTATTTTAGGTGGAACTTCTTTGATATGCAAATCTAATTCCATTTGCAACCAATCGGTATCTTTATGGAAACCAAGCGCTTCCATAAATTGTGGATAATACGGATAATTGTATATTTCTGCTTGTGTTGATAATTCGTCAAAACCTTCCACGAGCATGCCTTCCAAATCCATATCAGTAAAACCCAAAGGACCGTGAATACCGGTCATACCTTGTTGTTTTCCCCATTCAATTACTTTGTTGAGCAAGGCATCGGCAACTTCTTTATCTTCAACAAAATCTATCCAACCAAAGCGTACATTTTTTTCATGCCATATCTCATTAGATTTTTTGTTGATAATACCTGCGATTCTTCCCACGATCTTTCCATCGCGATATGCCAACCAATATTTGGCATCACAAAACTCAAAAGCAGGATTTTTGGTTTTGTCCAAGGTTGACATTTCGAAGGTATGCAATGGCGGCACCCGGTAAGGATTATCTTTATAAAGCTTATCAGGAAATGCAATAAATTTTTTCAAGTCTTTTTTAGACTGAACTTCTTTGATTTCTAAAGGTGCCATAAATAAATTTTTTAGTTATTCTTAAAGTTTTTTGCTTGACTTAATCAGGCTGTCTATTGAACGATCAATTTGTTCTTTGGTATGAGTTGCCATAAGTGAGTAACGTAAAATTGCTTTACCTTTTTCGACAGCAGGATGTACAACCGGATTGACATAAACACCATCTTGTAACATCAAGGTTGCCAATTGGTATGTTTTAATATCATCACCTACATGTATCGGAATAATAGGTGTCGTGCTTTCGCCTATATCAAAACCATTTTCGACCAATAATTTTTTTGCATAATTGGTATTTTCCCATAAACGGTCGATACGTTCGGGCTCGCGTTTAATAATTTCCAAGGCTTTTAAAACCGTGGCAGCGGATGCCGGTGGAATACTGGCACTAAACAACAACGCACGGGCATTGTGTTTCAAATAATTTATCGCATCATTACTGCCAGCTACAAAACCACCCAATGAAGCTAAGGATTTACTAAAAGTTCCCATTATTATATCAACCTTGTCTGTCACACCAAAATGGTCTGCTGTTCCTGCTCCGTTTTTACCTAAAACACCTAATGAGTGGGCATCGTCAACATAGACAGAAGCATTATATTTATCGGCCAAATCAGTGATTTTATCTAAAGGAGCAATGTCGCCTTCCATGCTAAAAATACCATCCATTACAATTAATATAATACGGTCTTGATCGAGTGATTGGAGTTTTTTCTCCAAATCTTCCATATCATTATGTTTGTATTTCAAGACTTTGGCAAAAGACAAACGGGTTCCTTCTATGATAGAAGCATGATTTTTTTCGTCTAAAAGAATGTAATCATTACGCCCTGCCAAAGCGGCAATACTTCCTAAATTAGATTGAAATCCGGTACTAAATACGGTGGCAGCTTCTTTTCCGACAAAATCGGCCAGTTGTTGTTCCAACTCTTCGTGCAAGTCCAAGTTACCATTCATTAAACGAGAACCAGAAGCACCTGTACCATATTTATCCAAGGCTTTTTTTCCAGCTTCAATAATTTCAGGATGTTGTGTTAAGCCCAAATAACTGTTTGAGCCAAACATTAAAGTTTTTTTTCCACGCAAAACAACTTCAGTATCTTGTCCTGTCTCTATGGGATGGTAAAAAGGATAGATTCCTTGTTCCATAAACATTTGCGGAATGCGATATTCTGCTAATTTTTTTTCTAATGGCTTCATATATTATAGTCTAATTATATCAATGCATAAGCAATTTCAATTCGTTTTTGTCATTACTTAAAACAAGTAGCAAAACTACGATTTTTTTTCTAAAATGTAAAGATGTCGTAAACAATAGGGTATTATATTGACTAGTCCTAAATAACCGTTACAGGTTTTTAGCAAAATTAATTAAATTATTAACTAAAACCGCAGAAAGAAATTTCTTTCTGTGGTTTTTTTGATTTATATGTTCTTATTTTAATATCACTTTGT
>Ga0256831_1000641_pt1 | contig 18260 bp, 18 predicted proteins | sample 132544metaG_FD_189087 | JGI IMG/M metagenome (GOLD analysis project Ga0256831, IMG submission 189087) | Hydrothermal vent microbial communities from Lau Basin, Pacific Ocean - 132-544 | ecosystem: Environmental > Aquatic > Marine > Hydrothermal vents | place: Pacific Ocean: Lau Basin | collected...
TTCCTCAAACACCTCAAAAGGCAGGGTGATCTGCCCCTTGGAGATGATGCCGGGGCAATAAGGCTCGGTAACGGCTGGCTGGTCGCTACCAACGATATGCTCGTCAGAAAGACGGACGTCCCGGAGATAATGACGCCCGAGCAGGTCGGTTTCAAAGCCGTAACGATGAACCTGAGCGACGTTGCGGCCATGGGTGCAAGGCCCATAGGTTTTCTCTTCTCCCTGGGGATCCCGGGGGATTTGGGGAAGGATTATCTTGAAAGCGTTGCAAGGGGAATCGGAGAGGCCCTCGACTTCTACAGCGTTCCCGTTCTCAGTGCGGACACCAATGAGGCGGACGATTTGATAATTGATGGGATCGCGCTTGGAAGGGCGGAAAGACTCCTCACCCGTTCGGGAGCAAAACCCGGCGAGCTGGTCTGCGTCACCGGCGATCTTGGGAGGGCGCTGGCCGGCTACATCCTCTGGAAAAACAGCCTCGATGTTTCGGAAGGGACGCGCAGGGTTCTCTACGAGAAGTTCCTCGAGCCAAAGGCGAGGGTCAGGGAGGGCATGGCCCTTTCGGGAGTGGCGGCTTCATCAATAGACGTGAGCGATGGTCTGGCGAAGGAACTCCACATCCTGGCAAAGATGAGCAGCGTCGGAATCGAGGTGTACCCGGAAGAACTGCCCATCGGGAAGGGCGTTGGGGAAGTTGCCGGGCTCATGGGCCTCGATCCGGTGGAGATCGCCCTCGCAAGTGGAGAGGAGTTCGAGCTGGTATTCACAGTGCCCCCCTCCAAAGTGGACGAGCTCCCGGTTGAGTGCAGGGTTATCGGAAGAACGTTGAAGGGGCCCGGCCTTTACCTCACCCGTGGTGGAATGAGAAAGGAGCTACCCCCCCTTGGATGGGAGCACTTCCGTGGGGCGGTGGGGCATACGCCTATGTTCCGATAACATTTTAAAACCCCCGGACAACCTATTCCCGGTCGTGACTATGCTCGGGAGTATCATGGATTCTGCAGGGGGATACTTTTCGGCGATCGAGGGTGCGTCGCTCCGCTACCTGGCGCTCGCCTTTCTGACCTACTACCTCAGTGTCGTCCTTTACGGCGTGAGATGGAAGCTGGTTCTGAGGGGGGTTGGAAGGGACGCACCGCTTAAGGAACTTGTGAAGGCCATCCTCGCCTCGATATTCATGAACAACGTGACGCCCCTAAGCAGAAGCGGTGGAGAGCTCCTGAGAATGGCCTGGGTATCGAGAAGGGCCAGGATCCCCCCGGGAGTTTCCGCGGTGAGCATAGTCTACGAGAGAATCCTTGAGAGCATACCCGTTTTTGTGCTCTTCCTCGTGGGGATCGGCTACTTCTCCTCCGGGAAATCCCTTCCCTTCGTTCTCGCCGGTATACTCGGCGTGGCCCTCGTGTGGATAAAATGGGACACTTTCGTCAGGCTCTCGCTGAGGGTTTTCCGAACGGATGTCTCGGAGGAGGAGCTGGCCAGGATAATGACCCTTCGTAGAATGCACGACCTCAACCTGATTGCCATACTCCTGAGTTCGATCATCTGGATACTCGACGTCGTCAGACTGAAGCTCATCGCCCTAGCCTTCGGTCTCGATCTGGCGTGGGGTCTGCTCGCGGTCATCTCGATAGCCAACCTCCTCTTCGGACTGATAGCATTCACTCCCGGGGGGATCGGCATAATCGAGGGCGGCCTCATAGGAACGCTCACCTACTTCGGCGTGCCCATGGCACTGGCCCTGCCCATAACCCTGCTGGAGCGCTTCGTTTCCTACGTGGCCAGCAGCATCGTCGGACTGGTTGTCCTTCTCACCTCCGGGGGAGTTGAAATATGGAAGGCCTTAAGATCGCAATAGCCAGCGATTGGTTCTACCCCAAGGTCGGCGGAATCGAATCCCACATTGACGAGCTCGCTCGCAACCTTCTACTCGCGGGGCACGAGCCCTATGTGATAACCCACGACTACAGGTATATGAAGCCCTATGTTGACAGTTTTCCATACCGGGTAGTTAGGTTCCCCTCGACGATCTACTTCAAAAAGTACCACGTGAGCGTCGGCTACGACCAGCTCTGGCGGATCAACGAGTTCTATAAGGACATAAACTTCGACGTGACCCACGTCCACAGCATCTACTCCCCCCTCGCAGTCGCCGTGGCGAAGATATCGCGGGGGATAAGGAACGTGCCCGTGGTTGCCACCAACCACTCCTTCTACGGGAAACCGCCTCTCGATCCGCTCGTGAGGGCCCTCGTTAGGCATCACCTGAGCAGGGTTGACACTTTCATCGCGGTCAGCACGCCGGTGGCGGAGGACACCCAGCAGCTTCTGGGTTCCGCCCTGAAGGGCCGTCCCATCGTCGTCGTCCCCAACGGCATAGACGTCAGAAAGTGGCGTCCCCCAGAGCCGGAGGAAAGGGAGCGGGCGCGGAGGAACCTCGGCGTTGAGGATGAGGTGGTGATCCTCTATCTGGGCAGGATGACCGAGAGGAAGAACGCCCACAGAATACCCCTAATGGTGAGAAAAGCCCTGGAGCGCAGCAACCTACCCCCCTGGAAGGTGAGGCTTGTGATGATAGGTAATGGTCCTATGAGGCCCATTTTAGAGGAAAACCTCCGGAGGACTGGAATGGGAAGGGTAACGGAGCTCTACGACTTCATGGAGAGGGGAAGGCTCCTGCCCTTTTACTGGGCGGCCGATCTCGTCCTGATGCCAGGGGTTCTGGAGGCCTTTCCCGTCGTTGGGCTCGAAGCCATGGCCACAGGAAACCCTGTGGTAGGACGAAACGAGAGCGGAGTCTCCGACATGGTCCTCCACGACAAAACCGGGCTGCTGGCGGACAGCGAGGAGGGCATCGTCGAGAACCTGGCAGAGATCTTTGAGAACAGGGACCGGCTGGTTGAGATGGGGATAGCCGCCAGGGAGAGGGCCGAGAGGGAGTTTTCATGGGACGTCGTCCTTAAGAAGGTGCTCAGGGTGTACAGGATGACGATGGACATGGGAGACGACGTTGATCGGCGGTACCTTGCGTACAGGCTTATGAGGGGGCTCGGCTGATGATGGTATCGATAACCTTTGACGTGGAGCACGACTGTCCCCCCTACCTGACGACAACGAGGGGCATGGAGGATGGTCTGCCAGGGCTCCTCGATCTTATGGAGGAGAAGCGCGTGAGGGCGACCTTCTTTTTTACAGCGGAGATGGCGAGACGCTTTCCAGGACTCGTGAGAAGGGTTCTCGATGGGGGTCATGAGCTGGGGAGCCACAACTACAACCACGAACGGCTCGATAGGGTGAGCTTCGATGAGGGAAAGAAGGCCATAGAGAGATCCCTTGAAGTCCTCAGGGAGTTTGGAGACGTCGTTTCCTTCCGTGCCCCAAACCTCCAGTTCCCGGAGCGTTACTATGGAGTTCTGGAGGAGAACGGAATTCTCGTCGACTCATCCAGGGCCACCTACAAGGGCTACCGCTCGGGAGTGAAGTTTTTCGGGAACGTCCTGGAGGTGCCTGCCTCAACAACGAGCTCGGTGATAAGACTCCCCTGGAGACTTCAGAGGATAATCCACTCGCGCCTCAAGGAGCCGAGGGTTTACTTCGCCCACCCCTGGGAATTCGTGCCGATGCAGGGAGAAAGGGTAAGGTGGGATTGCAGATTCAACACAGGCGATAGGGCCCTTGAGCTCCTCGGAAAGCTGATAGACTATTACAGATCAAAGGGAGCAAGGTTTCTCACCATGGGCGAGTACCGCGAGCTTTACGGAAAGCTTAAACGTGAGTAAATCCAACTACCCGGGGGTGAGATCATGAGAGAGGCCATGTACTGGGAGCCACTTGAGGGGGGGAAGGTTCGCTGCAGGCTGTGCCCCCTGAACTGCATAATCAACGAGGGTCAGAGAGGATCCTGCAGGGTGAGGAAGAACATAGGTGGAAAACTCTACACACTCAACTACGGGAAGGTCTCGGCCATCGGAACCGACCCCGTGGAAAAGAAACCACTCTTCCACTTCTGGCCAGGTTCCTGCGCCTTCTCGATAGCGACCGTCGGCTGCAATATGCACTGCAAACACTGTCAGAACTGGGAGATAAGCCAGGCCGATGAGAGCTTCCCATACCTCCACGATATGACGCCCGAGATGGTCGTCAGGATGGTGAAGCACTACGGCTGCGAGAACCTCGCCTACACCTACAACGAGCCGACGATATGGTACGAGTTCGTGCTGGAAACAGCAAAGCTCGCTAAAAAGGAGGGAATCCACAACCTTCTGATAACCAACGGCTACATCAACGAGGAACCCTTCAGGGAACTTGCGCCATACATAGACGCCATGAACATCGACATCAAGGCATTCAGCGACGAGTTCTATATGAAGATAGCGAGCGTGCCGAGCGGTAAACCGAGCAGGAGAACCGCGGTGATTGCCAAGAAGGAATTCGGAATCCACGTCGAGCTTACCTATCTCATAATTCCGACGCTCAACGACGGGGAGGAGGAAATCAGGGCCTTCGCCCGCTGGGTGGTTGAAGAGCTCGGCGACGATACGCCTGTTCACTTCTCGCGCTTCTTCCCGCACTACAAGTTAATGCATCTGCCTCCCACCCCGCTCGAGACGATAGAGATGGCCTACCGCGTCGCCAGAGAGGAGGGCCTTAAATTCGTCTACATCGGCAACGTGCCAGGACACCCTGGGGAGAACACATACTGTCCGCGGTGCGGAAGGCCCCTAATAGTCCGCTGGGGGTTCGAGATCACCGAATATCACATCACAGACGACGGAAGGTGTGAGTACTGCGGCGAGAAGATCCCCATCGTGGGGACCTACAAGGGGAAGCAGTATAAGGGCATGTGGTGGTGAAATTGGAGGAGATAGAGGTTATTTTCTACATCGAAGGGCTGGGCAACGACAGGAAAGTTTTAGAAAGCGCTCTGAGGGAGACAGCCGAAAACCTGAGGGATGAAAACGTCAACGTGAAATACATCAGGATCGAAGAAATCCTCGAAAACGGTGAGGAGCCCCTCAAGTACTCGGGATTGATCGAAGCACGGCTCTCGGGAGATCTGGCCAGTATAGTCAACCTGACCCTCAAGTACTCCCCTGCCATCGTGGAGGTTCTGAAACCAGGAAAGCTGGAGGTGGAGGCCAGGGAGCTGATGAAAATCCTCGGGGAGGTCTCCCTGGTCATGGGCAAACTCATGGAGCAGTTTGGAGGACTGGCCGTCTATCCAAAGCTTGATGAGGTGCCTATGCCCAGAATAGGCTACGAGAGGGAGGAGATAGAGAGCTTCATAATCGAGGACAGGAACCTTCTGTACCGCTTTGTCATCGAGGTCTTCGGGGAAAACGGAGACGCCATAAAGGAGACAATGGCAAAGGCCCTCTCCCTGGAGGGGTGCAGGATAAACAAGCTGGTCGTTCAGGGGCAGGAAGAGAAGGGAAGGTTCAAAGGACTCCTGGCCGCGGAGCTGCTGTCCCCCTTTGAAACGATGTTTCAGCTTACGGGGAAGTACGCCCCCGTTGCTATATCCATCATCGAGCCGGAGGTGGTGGACATCACCGCCAACGAGCTTCAGAACACTCTCACGGACCTCAGCGGCTTTGTCAACGAGCTCGTCACCAGACCCGTGAAGAGGCAGATCCTGGAAAAGAAGAACACCGAGTTCAAACTCAAGCCGTGATATTATCGGCAAAAGGCGAAAAGCCTATAGGCATTTAATTAAGCTCCCTTTCATTTTTACGGCAATGAGCGAGCTTCTTTTAAGCGGAGAAAGGGTCTGAAAGCGAAAAGTATATATACCCCAACCGGACAGAAAGTCATTGACAAAACGTATTAGACCATCCCAGGGTGTAAGCCCAAAGCCAAGGAGGTGTTGGGAGATGAAAGTGAAAAAGATCGCGGCGCTCGCAGTTGGTGCCGCAATGGTTGGAGCCACCATGGGCTTCGCAAGTGCCACTGAAGTTCCGAACATACCGAAGGACTTCTTCGTCAAGCCCGATGGAACCCCGAACGTTAAAATCGTTGTTGGAAGTAGCGCTGCCGCTATGGACGTCGCCAGTGCCGCTGACATAGCCGTTGCCCTTGGAAGCCTGCTCTACACCGAGGAGCAGGTCGAGGTCCAGGGCGACTACGTCAAGATCAAGGCCGAGTACCCGCCCGAGACCGTTAAGAAGTGGACCATCTACAAGTACGACGCCAGCACGATAAGGAACAAGACCGCCTGGGCCACCGGCTACGACAAGCTTCCGGGCGACTACTGGTGGAACGGTGCCGGCTACGACATGACCTACGACGAGTGGAAGGACTGGTTCCAGGTCACCACCACGATCCCGGACAAGGACAAGATCGGTGACAAGCAGATAGTTGACTGGCACGTCACCTTCAAGAACCTCGAACTCAAGTCCAAGAACCCGAGCGACTGGGACAAGAAGGCCCCGCCGAAGGACGCCAACATAGTCATCACCCCGGGCAACGTCACCGTTCTGGTTGACTACGTGCTCTACAACTACAGCATCGTCCAGACCAAGAAGGTCAGGGATGCTTACCCCGAGTGGGGTGTTCCAGCTGAGTACCAGAACGTCACCGTTTACTACATTGGCGACGCCGAGAACGTTGCCGAGGACAACGGAACCATAGTTAAGACCTACACCGAGGGTGTCAAGCCGAGGGAGACCTTCACCGTCTTCGGCGAGACCTACTACGTCCTCGATGTGGGTAACAACAGCTTCGTCGCCGGTCTCGACAAGGGTACCGAGTGGTACCAGGTCGGCGAGCCGCAGGCCATAGAGGGAACCGACTGGGTCATCACCGTCCTCGACATCAGCATCGTTGACCAGAGGGCCCTCGTCACCGTCAAGAACGCGGTCACCGGAAAGGAGAGCGACCAGGTCATCCTCGAGAAGGGCAACCCGGTTGACGTCTTCGGCGATGGAGCGGTCATCCTCACCCTCGAGGACACCTTCGTCGGTATCGACGGCCACCTCATAGCCAGCATCTCAGCCCAGGTTAACGTCAAGACCTACAAGAGCGGCCACACCATCACCTACGATGGCAAGAAGTGGAAGATGATCATCCACACCGACGGCAACTACATCAAGAACATTACCCTCACCAACCTCGACAAGCTCGAGGGCAACCCGGTTGACGTCTTCGGCAAGTACGACCTCAAGTACAAGTTCGATATGAAGTCCCTCAACGAGAAGAAGGTCAACTACGACATCAACGGTGATGGCAACATAACCGATACCGACTTCGTCGTTGCCTACGCCTACCTCTGCCTCAAGGAGAAGCAGGGCAAGCTCATCGAGAAGGAGCTCAAGGTCGGTGACAAGATACCCGACACCGACTTCGTCGTCGAGGAGATCCACGCCACCGTCACCAAGATCGAGCCCAAGCCGGTCAGCGAACCGATAACCGTCATGGACTTCGAGGTCAACATGGAGGACCCGGGAGCCAACCTCATCCTCGTTGGCGGACCGGTCGCCAACAAGATAACCAAGTGGCTCGTCGACCAGAACATCAGCAAGGTCGACTGGTACAACAGCCCCGGCGAGATCGAGTACATACCGGACGCCCTCGGCGGCTACGACGTCGTCATAGTCGCCGGCGCCACGAGGAACGAGACCAGGGCCGCCGCCGAGGCCCTTATGCAGTACCTTGCCAGCCTTCACTGAAGGCTCTTCTCCCCTTTAATTCTCTTTTCTGGAGGTTTTGACCTTGAGCCCTAGAAAGCTCGCCGCAGTACTCACCATTCTCCTGGTAATCCTTGCTCCCCTTGGCTACCTTCTGTACTCCTACCACGGCTTCGGGACTGTGGTAAACCCGGGAATTCCCAAGGGATCGAAGGGCTACGTCGTAATATACACTCCGTCCGCACAGTTCTACACCCTCACCGCCGAGGAGTACAGGGAGTTCCTGGAAGGGGGCCACCGGCCGCCGGAGGGCTCCAAGGTATTCAACGTCACCCTCGACAGTTACCTCACAGGAAGTCCCGTTGTTGATCTCAACCTGACCCTCAGGAGCGTTTACGACTACTTCACGATAGTGATGGGTGACCCTTCCCTGGTGCATTGCAGGGACAACCCCCTGCTCTACCCGGGAGACTGCAGGTACAGGACGCTGGCCGTTTCGGAGATATCCGGGGTCGTGGCGAGCATCTTTGCGGCCAACTACTACATCAGGGGGTTGCAGATGGGCTACGACAACGCGACCGCCCGGCAGTATGCCTTCAACGAGACCCAGCTGAGGTACCGGAGGGCCTACCTCAACTTCTGGACCAAGGTTGATATAGGCCGGGGAAAGATCGGCAACGAAAATCACCTGGCGGTTCTCCTCATTGGACCGGCGGAGGGGGCCAAAGAAAACAGGATATTCGTTCCAAGAAAGGGCCTCCTGGTGATAGAGGGGAAGACGGACGAGACTCTGAGGGCCGAGGTTGTGCTCATCGAGAACCTCATAGGCTTCAAATGGCCCGAAGGGAACGAAACGAAGGTAGTGAAAATCACAGGGTGATGGCCTCTTCGAGGATCTCCCTTTTCTCATTTCCAATCGTTTCGAAGAACTCCTCCCTGCTCCTGAAGGGCCTCTTTGATAGAATCTTCACGGCTGTCTTTTTCCCGATTCCGGGGAGGTACTGAAGAACCTTAGGGCTCTCGGTGTTCACGTTGACGGGAACTGGGATTCCTGTGATACTGCGGTAGCCGTGATCGACTATCATGACGTTGTAGAACCTGTTGAGGGGCATCTTCTTCGGCATGCCAACGATGAGGGGATAGCTCCCTATCTGTCTACCGTAGGTGAGGCCGTTGTCAAAGACTTCGGCGCGGACATCGCGAAGGATCGTTCCAACGGGAACGACGCGCTTGAGCATCGGAAGGTCTATCTCGTGCCTTATCTTGTACTTATAGTGTTGAATGAGACGCTTGTGCTTCTCGGTTTTGACTTTGCCCCTGAGGTGCCAGAGGGGCGTTCCTGGAAAAACAACCACCTGCCTGATGTTTATCCTCCTGACCATCAAGCCTTCGTCTAAGAGTCTCTTGAGGAACTGGAAGGTCAGCTCATAGCTCTTCTTCGTCTCGCCGGGAAGTCCAAAGACGATGTTTATCCCAGGGAGAAGCCAGGGCATCCCGTTGTAACCCCTCCTTCCCCCGACTTCGTTGAGTATCTTTACTGCCTCGTAGGTTTCCTCGGCGGTGGCGTTGAGGTTGTTGAGCTTCGCAACTTTCGGATCCGCGCTCTCAAGACCGAAGGCAACCACGTTTCCCGGCGTTCCGTATTTTATTAGGGCCTTGGCTATCCTGATGCTCTCCTCCGGATAGTTCGCTATCACGGCGGGATTGGCGTTGTCCACGTGGAGGGTTTTAACGTGAGGAGCAACGGAACGTATTCCAGCAAAGAGCTTTTCTATTGCCTCCGGATTTGGAACCGGAACCCTGCCGTTCGGTCTCGCCATGTATGAGAAGATACAGCTCTGCCGCCCAACCCTGAAGTGCCTCACCCCAAGATCGTAGAGCGCCTTGACCTCGGCAACCACATCCTCAACCGGCCTGTCCTCGACCGTTCTATACCTGACCGGCTCGGTGCAGAAGGAGCAACCGCCTATACCCATCGCCTTCGGACAGCCGCGCTGAGTCTCGATCTCGACTATAACGAAGTCCGGGAAGTCGGGAAACTGTCTCACGACCTCGGCACCGATGATCGCGTAATCCCTCAGCTCGGCGTAGTCTCTGAAGCGGAAGGGATCTGCGTCCTTTGGATCCTGGAGGTAGTCAAACAGAAACGCCTCAAGGTCGCCGTAGACGATGTGGTCGAAAACCGTCTGTGCCAGGAGAAGTTCGCGCGAGGTTACCTTTGTCCCACCCGCGTGGGCGGAACCCATGAAAGCCGGCCCGCCGAGGATCTTAACCCCCTTGAACGGCTTGAGGAATTTGGCAACTTCATCCACCTGCGAGGGAACCGCTGAAAGATACTTTCCGGGCGTGTGAAGGCCGCCGATGTAGACTATGACGTCGGCCGTCTCGAGTATTTTCTTCGTCTCAGGAAAGTTTGGGGTCTTGTTCCTTGTTGCGATCCCGTTTTCTCCCTCGAAAGTCGCCCTGAGGTCATCGATGGTCAGGTAGAAAACCTCCGCACTCTTATTGGCCTTTTTTATCGCGCCGTAGGCGTATCTGGGGTAGATTCCGAGATAGGGGGGCACTCCGAGTCCCGCGGGTTCGTCGGTGTATCCGTCAACTATGGCGATCCTCATGGCAGGGTTTCTTGGAATTCGCCTTAAAAACCAATCGTCGGCGAGACTGTGAATGGGTTATCGGAGGGAGAATACCCCAGACCCCACCAGACGAATAGGACTCTGCCCGGAACGAGCGCATTTACCAGGAAAGTTCCAATGCACTCGCTGGAGGGCAACCCTCTCATGGCTGGCGAAATAGAAGGCAGTAACTACCGGAAGCTCTGAATCGGTATCGCACTCCTCCCGGGAACTCAGAGGACGCCGAGTGACGCGAGGTACTCCTGTATCTCAAGAACGTCCTCCGGAGACAGCTGGAAAACCCTCTTCTCTGCGTGGGGTATGGACGGGAGAGAGGTTCTAATGCCCCTGAATCCCTCACGATCCAGACCCAGCATGTGATGGGACTTCTTCAGGGCCGATAATACCGTGCTCTTCCGGTGCTGGAAGAGGGCCCTTACGAGGTTCTCCTTCAGTTCTATCCGTTCGTCCTTTGGTTTTGGTGTTAACACAACCACCGCAGAGTCCACCCTGGGTTTGGGCCAGAAGGCTCCTCTGCCGATTCTCTCCACAAGCTCGGCGCGGGCCTTTGCCCGGACCATCAGGGAGAGACGGGAGTAATTTCTGTCACCGGGCTTTGCAACCATCCTCTGGGCGAACTCGAGCTGATATATCAGAACGGCCCGCTCAAAATCGTGCTCCAGAAATCGAAACGTTATAGGGGACGAGATCTGGTAGGGAAGATTGGAAACGATCTTATTGAACCCGGGGAGCGGAACTCTTAGCGCATCGCCCTCGATTATCTCAACGTTCGGCCAGTTATATTCACTGCGGAGAATACCGACCAGCCGGGGATCCTTCTCAATGGCATATACCTTTCCGGCTCTTTCACTGAGCACGTCGGTTAGAACCCCCAGGCCGGGACCAACTTCAAGGACCGTATCCCTTTCACTCAGCCCTGCCCGCTCGACGTTTCGTTCGATTACGTCGGGTACTATCAGAAAGTTCTGGCCGAGATCCCGGTTGGCCCTCAGGTTGTATTTCGAAATTAAATGGAAAAGGCGTTCCCTCATACGCGGAATAGCCTCCTGGAGCCCACGAAGAGCCGGTAACGGTCCTTACCCTCGAGCTCCTCGACAATTCGTCTGGCTATCATCTTCACCGGATCGGGAAGACCTTTAACGCGATGGCGCAGGTCCTCGAAGCTCTTGAAGGGTTCCTTCTTTCGCTCTTCTATTATCTCCCACATATGTTTCTTGCCTATTCCGGGGAGGAGTTCGAGGCTGTGGAGTCTGTTGGTTATCGGAGGGGCCATGTTGAAGAACTGAACGAAGCGCTCCTCGTTGTTCCTCACTATCTCCTCGACCACGTAGGGAAGCTCGGCCTTGGCCGTGGCGGTAAGGTCGTCGTAGTGAATCTTCCTGTTGATCATGAGGATCTTGTCCCTCTGCCCCTTGCCGATGAAGACCCTCTCGTAGAGCATGAGATCCTCCTTCGGTGCAACCTCGAGTAGCGTGAACGCCTTCTCACCTATGACCTGAGCAACCGGCTTCCCGGTTCGTCTGCCGGTCGTCAGATCGGTGTAGCCCTCGGGCAGATAGTCCAGAACGTAAGCGTACTCCTCATACTCAACGTTTTTCCTCTTCTTATCGAGGCTTTCCCGGTAAGAGTGCCTCCTATACCTGTCCATCGTCTCTCCCCCAAAACATATGACTCCAGGAGTTTTTATACTTTGTCTAAAGATGAAAAGGAAAAAGAGGGGTCACCCCTCGGGGCGGTATTCATCGAGGAGCTTCAGTATCTCTTCGGCCTCCTCCGGAGTTGGCATGTAGTCCTCCTTGGCGAAGATGACCCGTATGTCAAAGTAATCCTCGGGAAGGAGGTCTATAATCTTGACCGCCCTCCTCTCGTCGAGCCACTCGAAGAGACCGACCAGCTTCCCCTTCAGCTCCGCGGCCTGCTCGGGCCTGAGCTTTGCAAAGCGCTCCGCGTGTTCAAGGCTAACCCGGGCCTCATAGAACATCGGTTCCTCCGGGTTCTCCTCCATGCCCTCCGCCTTGCGCCTCTCGAGGAGCTCCTTCGTTTCCGCTATCGTCATGTAGTGCTCCTCGAGCTTTTTCCGCCCTATCATGCTCATCCCTTCTGGGCCCTCAGGTGGACTGGGTGTATGAAGAAGGTCTTGACCTTCCCGCCGTCGTTTATCTGAACGACGTAGGCATCGCCGCGCTTTCCAACCACGATCCCGGTCCTTCCATGGAACCTCGGATCGGGCATTCCCCTGTGGTAGCTCGGCTCTATAACGATGTGAACCCTCTGCCCGACCTCAAACTCCTGAAGGAACCTGGTGAGCGGCGGGAGGCCCTTCTTTCTCGGCTTTTTACCCAGCTTGCCGCGGGTCTTCCTTCTAAAGCTGTGCGCCTTCTGAACCATTCCAACCACCTCACGGGTTTTATCCGTCACACAACGAACCCAATCGGGCGTTTCAACTTCATGCGGTGTACGGACTAGGCCTGTTATGGCTCCGCTATGCTCTAACGAGAAGCGTTTATAAAGTTTTCAGTCGTCGAGAATGTTCAGAACGTCGAGCCTCTCGCACCACGCCCTTTTTCCGAGCAGGTCGCTCACGCTCGGCTTCGTCCTTCCCCTGTCGCCGGAAACCAGCTCCTTGATGTAGAGGCCGCCGTCGGTGACGAGGCGCAGCTCGAAGTGCCTCTCGTCTATCCACCTCGCATCCGCCTCGTGAACCCTCCTGACCCTTACCTTGTCCGCCCTCGCCTTCCTCACACGCCAGGGCGTCCTCTGATGGATTTCCAGGCCTCTAAGCTTCCTCGCCACTTCCCCGGCTTCCTCGGGAGTTACCCCATCCTCAACGAGAACCAGGGCCAGGTATTCCTTGCGATGGTTCTTCGTGAGAACTTCCCCGGCCTCCTTTGGAGATACAAAGCGGAGATTAAGGACTTCTACCTTCCCGCTCGCGTTTATCTCCCTTGCTATGGCGTCGAGGTCGAGTTTCCTCTTTTTGGGCCCCTTGATTTCGACGATAAAGGGCCTGCCGTTGCCGAGGGTTCTGACATCAACGTCCTCCCTTCCAGCGCCTTTGAAGACGCACTTCCCACCGCTCGCCTTCGAAAAGGCCCTGCAGATTATTGATGCGACGCTGTCCTCGAAACCCGGAAGAGGTGTCTGGGGAATGCCGCGGACGAGTTTTCTATACCTGCCATAGACGTAAATCGGGTTGATCTGAAGCTCGATTTCACCGAAGTAGGGTTCAACAATGAAGACAACGTCGGGGTTCTTTGAGGTGTCTTTGCCGGTAGCTAAACCGAAAGCCTTCCCAAGCTCGCGGTTGAACTCACGGTTTATCGGCTCTCCCGTGCTGATTCCGAACTCCCTCCAGATGCTCTCTTCCTTCTCGCGGATCTCATTTGGAAAGCGAGAACCGACGAGGAAGGTATCGAACTCTATTCCCGAGGAGGCCTCCTTCATCCTCTCAACGAGCAGGGGGATCCTCTCGAAGATGTTTCCGCAAAGCTCGCACTTCTCAGGCTCGCCCATGGGGGGCAATCCCTTCGCGGAGCGCTCCATGTTGAGGACGAACCTTATCGCCCTTCCCCTCTCCTCATTGGTGCCCTTTCCGAGCCTCGCGAACAGCCTGCCGAGGCAGTGATCGCACAGCCCGTACCTTTCAAGAACCTCTCCGGCCTTCTTGACTATCATGCTCCCACCCGAAGGTTTATATCCCTCTCCTATAATCGTCTCGCGATGATGACTCGAAGGCAGCGCATAATAAAGCTTTTGGAGGAACGGGACTACTCACCGAGCGAGCTTGCGTTAGCCCTGGATATGAGGGGTAAGGGGGCAAAGAAGGTCATTCTGGAGGATCTGAAGGCCATCCAGAAGACCCTCAGGCGGGAGGGGAAAGTCCTCCTCATAAAGCCCGCTGAGTGCAGGAAGTGCGGCTTCCTTTTTCCCCCCGAGATAAAGGTTCCCTCCCGGTGTCCCCGCTGTAAATCTGAGTGGATAGAGGAGCCGAGGTTCCGGATAGGATCAGGGTAACTGTTCTGCGGCCGAAGGTTTATATTGAGCTCGTTCAATCCCCAGTGGAGGGAGGCCAATGCGCAAGGTTGAGAAGTTTATGAGGGAGAGAAACCTTGAGGTGGGCGATTACGTCAGGGTTATCAAGGAGGAGAATGATCGAAGGATCGTCTACGAGGGGTGGATAATGAGCCCCTACGAGCTTTCCAGCGGCGAAACCCTCACGATAAAGCTCGACAACGGCTACAACGTCGGGATACTTATTGATGCAATTTCTGACGTCGAGATAATCGAGAAGGCCCGGCCGAGGGGAGAGGTGAGCTTCACCGAAGTCTTTCCGAAGAAGCCAGAACTCCCCAACGTGGCCATTCTTGGAACCGGAGGAACCATCGCGAGCAGGATAGACTACAAAACCGGAGCCGTTCACGCCGCTTTCACCGCGGAGGAGCTTGCGAAGGCCGTTCCTGAGATCTTCGAGATAGCCAATATCACCCCAAAGCTGCTCTTCAACATAATGAGCGAGGACATGAAGCCGGAGTACTGGAAGAGGATAGCCCACGAGGTTGCTAAACTCCTCAACGGCGGGGAGGATGGGGTTGTGGTAACCCACGGGACAGATACGCTCGCCTACACCGCCTCGGCGCTGAGCTTTATGCTCCGAGATTTAGGTAAACCCGTCATCCTCGTCGGCTCGCAGAGGAGTTCCGACAGGCCCAGCAGCGACGCGGCCATGAACCTCATCTGCTCTGTGAGGATGGCAACAGCGGACTTCGGCGAGGTTGCGATAGTCATGCACGGCGAGACAAGCGACACCTACTGTTTAGCTCACCGCGGAACCAAGGCCAGGAAGATGCACACCTCAAGGAGGGACGCCTTCAGGAGCATAAACGACGTTCCAATAGCCAAGATATGGCCGAGGGGCGAGATAGAATTCCTGCGCGACGACTACAGGAGGAGAACCGACTCAACGGTCTGGATCGACGACAGGATGGAGGAGAGGGTTGCCCTCGTCAAGGTGTTCCCGGGGATAAAGCCCGAGGTCATCGACTTCTTCGTTGACAGGGGCTACAGGGGACTCGTCCTCGAGGGAACGGGTCTCGGACACACCCCCAACGAGCTGATTCCGGCCATAGAGCGCGCCACCGAGGAGGGGGTGGCAGTCTGCATGACTAGTCAGTGCCTCTACGGCAGGGTGAACCTCAACGTCTACTCCACCGGAAGGAAGCTCCTCAAAGCGGGCGTTATTCCATGCGAGGACATGCTTCCGGAAACAGCTTACGTCAAGCTGGCCTGGGTCCTCGGCCACACCGACGACCCGAAGGAAGTCCGCGAGATGATGCTCACGAACTACGCCGGCGAGATAACGCCCTACACGAGGTTTGACACCTACTTGAGGTGATCCCCATGCCGATCAGGGCGGTTTATCAAAACGGAGTTTTCAAGCCCCTCGGTGAGGTGGAGCTTCCTGAGGGCACTGAGGTTGAGGTGGTCGTGAGGAGGGCTGGACCTATCCTCCGCAAGTACGCCGGGCTGATCGAGAAGAGCAACCACGACTGGGAGGCAGAGTACTATGAGTACCTCACCGAGAGAGCGCACGGTGGTTGACAGCAGCGTCTGGGTTGAGGTGTTGGCTGGTAATGACGAGGCCATCGAACTGCTTGACCGGATCAGTGCTAAGTCCACCCTCTGCATCACGCCCACAATTTACTCGGAGGTTTCCTTTGTCATCCTTGGCCACCACTTCACAAGGCTCACAGGCAAGAAAGGCACGTACGCCCTAAGAAAGGAGCTTAAGAAAAACCCCGGTCTCTATGGGGTGGTTGAGAAGTTCGATGAGATGCTCGATGAACTTTCAGGTCTGGGACTCCTCGAGTTCTTGAATGAAAACATCGAAGTGGTCACCAAGGCGAGGGAGATCCGGAGGAAATACGGACTCCTCCCGAACGACGCCATGGTGGCGGCCGCTTGTGAGGTTTATGGAATTTCGAGAATAGCCACGTACGATGATTACTTTTTGAGAACCCCTCTGGAGGTGTTGAGATGACAGAGAAGTTTGATTACGAAAAGCTCGGCCTCAAGGTCGGCCTTGAGATTCACAGGCAACTCGATACCAAAAAGCTGTTCTCGCCCGTTCCGGGTGAGCTGACGGAGAGAGTTGACTTCACCTTTGAAAGACGTTTAAGGCCCACGATGAGCGAGCTCGGAGAAATTGACCCTGCCGCCCTCGAGGAATTCAAGAAGGGGAGAAAATACGTCTACCAGGGCAACTACAGGCTGACGGATCTGGTTTATATGGACGAGGAGCCGCCTAGGGGACCCGATGGAGAGGCCCTGAAAGTGGCCCTCCAGATAGGATACCTCCTCAACGCGGCCCCGGTTGATGAAGTTCACTTCATGCGCAAGATAGTCATCGACGGTTCCAACGTTTCCGGCTTCCAGAGAACCGCCATAGTGGCCATGGATGGAAGGGTTGACACTCCCTGGGGAAGCGTTGGAATCCCGACGGTCTGCCTCGAGGAGGACGCCTGCAGGATCGTTGAGAGGAAGGAGAAGGAGGTAATCTACCGCCTCGACCGCCTTGGCATTCCGCTCGTGGAGATAAGCACCACACCCGACATACACCATCCGGAGCAGGCAAAGGTCGTTGCGAAGTACATCGGTGATGCCCTTAGGGCAACGCGAAAGGTCAAGCGCGGCCTCGGAACGATAAGGCAGGATCTCAACGTCTCCATTAAGGGCGGTGCGAGGGTTGAGATTAAAGGCGTCCAGGAGCTTGATATGATCCCGCTGATCATCGAGCGCGAGGTTGAAAGGCAGTTGAACCTGCTCAAAATAAGGGACGAGCTTCGCGAGAGGGGCGTTAAACCCGAGGATATAAGGGAGGAGTTCCACGACGTCACCGATGTTTTTGAGAACACAGAGTCAAAGATAATAGCGAGGGCCATCAAGAAGGGCGGTAAGGTTCTCGCCGTCAAGCTCCCCGGCTTCCGCGGGCTTATAGGGAGGGAGATACAGCCCGGAAGGAGACTCGGAACGGAGATGGCCGACAGGGCCAAGAAGTACGTCAGGGGAATCTTCCACATCGATGAACTGCCGAATTATGGAATTACAGAATTAGAGGTTAACGCGGTTATCGAAAAGCTTGGCCTCGGTGAGAAAGACGCCTTCGTCCTCGTCGCGGCCGATGAGGAAACCGCCAGGAAGGCCTTAGTCGAGGTCGTCAAGCGCGCTAAGGAAGCCATAGAGGGAGTCCCAGAGGAGACGAGGAGGGCTTTGCCGGATGGCAACACCCAGTACATGCGCCCGCTCCCGGGCAAGGCGAGGATGTACCCTGAAACCGACATCCCACCGATACTCATAACGCCCGAGATGAAGGAGAGGATAAAGGCGAACCTGCCGGAGCTTCCACAGGAGAGGGTTGAGCGCTTCGTCAGGGAGTACAGGATCGACAGGAGCCTGGCGGAGACCCTCGTTAACGACGAGCGCGACGAACTCTTCGAGGAGCTTGTTAAGAGGGGCCTTAAACCGTCCCTGGTTGCTTCAATACTCGTGGTGGTCCTCAAGGGACTCAAGAAGGAGGCCCCGATCGAGAACATCACGGAGGAGCACATAAAGGAGGCCTTCGAGCTCTACCTCCACGGCAGGATAGCGAAGGAGGCATTTGAGGAAATTCTCAAGGAACTCGCGAAACACCCGGAGAAAACCGCGGGGCAGGTTGCGGAGGAGAAGGGCCTGACGCTCCTCAGCGAGAATGAAGTGGAAAGAATAGTCAACGAGGTCATCCAGGAGAACATCGACGTCATCAAGGCCAGGGGCATGGGCGCTATGGGCATGATAATGGGAAGAACGATGGCGAAGCTCCGCGGCAGGGCCGACGGAAAGCTCGTGAACCAGCTCGTGAGGAAGAAAATCCAGGAAATAGCGGGCTGAGTCCCTTTCTCTTTTCTACGGTCAGAGCATCGGCTCCTCATCACATTTCAGAGTGAGGGAAATTGCTCATCATCCC
>Ga0256831_1000642_pt1 | contig 18259 bp, 10 predicted proteins | sample 132544metaG_FD_189087 | JGI IMG/M metagenome (GOLD analysis project Ga0256831, IMG submission 189087) | Hydrothermal vent microbial communities from Lau Basin, Pacific Ocean - 132-544 | ecosystem: Environmental > Aquatic > Marine > Hydrothermal vents | place: Pacific Ocean: Lau Basin | collected...
AACTGGAATGCATGCTTTTATGAAGAAAGTTATAACGATGATGCCACTAAGTTAATTACCCCTGAAATCGACCTGACTGAAGCACTGACTGCCACACTGAGCTTTTGGCATGCACAAACTGATGATGACGGTTCTCAGGACACCTTATCGGTTTATTACCGCACCTCCTCCTCCGACACATGGCACTATCTCGGAGGATGGACCAACAGCATTTCGTCATGGACACAGGAAACCTTTTCTTTACCAAACCTGACGGCCACCTATCAAATTGCATTTCACGGATACGAACAGGCTGGCTATGGCGTTGTGCTTGATGATATTGAGGTGAGCGGAACCATACCGTGTCCGGATCCTTCAAATCAATCTGTAACCAACCTCCGTTTAAACGGCGCCACGGTAGGATGGACAGATAATGTAAGCGGAGGAGCTTCAAACTTTGATATTGAATTTAATAATGCAGGCTTTACACCTACCGGAACCCCCACACAGTCAGGAGTTAGTAACAACTACTACACTTACACCGGGCTTACGGCTAATACAGGATACGACTGGTATGTACGTGCCAATTGTAGCAATGGCCATCAAAGTTTCTGGGTAGGAGCAAACAATTTTACAACAACCGATGGAAAAGCAACCAACCCCGATCCTGCCAACGGAGCACCTTCCGTTTCTGCTTCTTCAACAACGCTTGACTGGGACGATGTAACCGGTGCCGACGGCTATCATATTTCAGTCGGTACCACTTCGGGTGGAACCAATGTAGTAAACAACGTGGCAATTTCGGGAGCTGCCAACAGCTCTTATACTGTTAGTAGCAACTGGAACTATTCAACAACCTATTACTGGACAGTTACAACAGACTATAACGGCAGCGCTACCGTAACAGGAGACGAATGGAGTTTTACTGCGCAAATTCCCCCTCATACTTTACCACTTACCGAAGACTTTGAAAGCGGTTTTACATATTTTGATAACGCATCGGGAAACAGTACTGATTTTGCAGACAATACCGCATTGTATCATAGCGGCTGGCACAGTGTTCACAACGACTATATCGCAAGTAACACAAACATTCTGCACGAAACCGGTGTACTTGATTTGTCGTCAACCAACTCCCCGTTTTTGGAGTTTTGGCATATTGCAATAACCGAGGAATATTTTGATAAATGTTATGTTCAAATTTCTACTGACGGAGGAACGAATTATGTAGATTTACCTGCTACTACATATCAGGGAAACTCAACAAATTATATTGCCGACCATACATATTTTGATGAAGGCTCTTATAGTGATTGGGGCGACATCACTCCGGATAACACTAAATGGAAAAAAGAAACATTCGATTTGAGTTCCTATAAAGTTGCAAATGTCAGATTCAGATTCAGGCTAACTTCCGACGCAAGTGCCAATCACAACGGATGGTATATTGATGACATTCATATCTTTGACCCCCCCTGTCCCGCTCCCGGCGGACAAACCGAAAGCAACATTTCGACCTCGACAGCCGATTTGGGATGGACAAGTAACAATGCCTCCCAGTGGGATATTGAACTGGGTGCAGCAGGTTTCACACCCACAGGCAACCCCACGCAAACAGGTGTAACAAGTAACCCATACACTTATACGGGACTTACAGAAAACACCTCTTACGATTGGTATGTCCGTTCCAATTGCGGCAGCGACGGCTATAGCGATTGGAGTAATAAGAGTTCGTTTACAACATCAACAAATATCCCCTATTTCGTGGATTTTGATAATGTAACCGTCCCTTCCTTTCCAAGCGGCATGGTGGTAGAAAATACCAATGAAGATAATCGGCAGTGGTTAACTTACAGTGGTATTTATAACAGTTCCCCAAATTGTGTCAGAATAAAATACAGTTATCTTGCTATGGATGATTGGTTTTTTACCAGAGGGTTGTATTTAACCGGCGGCGTTACCTATGAGGTTAATTTTGTTTATAAAGGCCATCACGCAACTTATCCTGAAAAACTGGCCGTAAAATATGGAACCTCAGCTTCTTCCACGGCCATGACAGGCACAACTACCTTTGATAATGACTACATTACAAACACCTCATGGACGACAGGAACAGGCACTTTTACTCCTTCATCAACAGGAACTTATTATATTGGTTTCCATGGATATAGTAATAAAGACATGTTTTATATATATGTTGATGACATACAGGTTGTTGAGCAAAAAACTGCCGCTACCTGGAACGGAACTTCCGACAACGACTGGAAAAAAACCGCCAACTGGTCAACAGGTATGCCTCCGGGTTCATCCACCAACGTAACCATTCCTCCAGGAAAAACCAATTACCCTACCTTAACAACTACAGGTTACGTTAACAATATTACCATTCAATCAACGGCTTCCGGCGACGGGTCGTTTATCGGAGCGGAAAAATTAATGATAGGCGGAACCTCAACCGTACAGCGGCATATTGCTGCCTGGGGCGATGCCTCACACGGATGGCATCATATTGCTTCACCCATTCATTCCCAAAATATATCTCCCGGGTTTGTAAATATATCTGCCACACCTATCAGTAACAATGTTGATTTATACCGTTGGAGCGAACCCGATAATATGTGGATAAACATAAAGAATTCATCCGGCAATTACAATCAGGGCAGTGCCGGCACCAATTTTTCAAACGATGCCAATCCCATATTCGAACCGGGGTATGGTTATCTGATTGCTTATGGAAACGAACAGGTTAAATCGTTTACGGGAACATTTACCACCGAAGATATTTATCTTGAAGGGCTAACCTTTTCTTCCGCTTCGGGATGGCATTTACTCGGTAATCCCTACCAAAGTGCCTTATTTTGGAATAAAACAGCCTGGGGATTAACCAATATTGATGCCACGGCAAAGTTGTGGAACGAATCTTCGGCAAGCTATTCCGATTTGGCAGCAGGAACAGGTATTATTCCGGCGATGCAGGGCTTTCTGGTTCATGTAAACGCTTCTACCGGTTCCCTCACAATTAAAGTTGCCGACCGTACACACAGCACAACGGCATGGCACAAAGATACGCCCGTCAACCTCATTAAGTTGACAGCCGTTGACCCGGAAGGAAATACTGCCCAGGAATGTATCATCCGGTTTGCAGATGATGCCACCACAGGTTTCGACACCCAATACGATTCACACTTTTTGCAAGGCTACGCTCCACAGTTTTACGCCGTTGCCGGCAATGATAAACTATCAACCGATGCACTTCCACCCAATACCACCGAAATCCCGTTGTCATTTATCAAAAACGCATCCGGTCGTTATGTGATAAAAGCTGAAGGAGTCGATAATCTGATGCCTGCCAAAAATATCTATTTAAAAGACCTGAAAACGGGGGCTTCCACACTTTTGAACGAACATCCGGAATACCAGTTCACATCGTACGAAGGAGATAACCCGCAACGGTTCAGGCTACTCTTTGTGCCGGTGGGCATCCGTGAAAACATCGTTAACAACAAAATAAAGGTGTATTGTGTAAATAACAGGGTTGAAATCCGCTCGGAAAAGCCAATTGATGCTACCGTTAACATATACAATGTAACCGGACAAAAGATAGCCGTTGCTGCCATGCACAACCAAAAATCGGCCTCTGTTAAAATCACGGGATTTACCGGTGTAGCAGTGGTTTCGATAATCGGGAATAATTTTATTACAACAAAAAAGATTGTTATTCAATAAAATATGCATTTATAAACCTTAAAACAAAGCAATGATGAAAAAAATAATTAAGTTTACTTTTACGATACTGCTATTACTATTTGTTACAATTGGTTACAGTCAGCCACCGCCTCCGCCCGGTACAGGCCATGGGCAATCGGGCAACCAAACCGGCGGCAATGCGCCCATTGGAGAAGGCACCATTATTTTATTGATGCTGGGTGCAACTTATGGTGGAAAAATAGTGTTCCATTACATCAAGGATAAAGAAGCGTAAATATCCGTATCTTTGCAGCCGTTACGAGCCGTTCTGTCGCTGTGCTACAAGTGCAGAGGAAAGTCGGGACAACACAGAGCACCATACTTCCTAACGGGAAGGTTCTGTTTAACAACAGAAACAGCAAGTGCCACAGAAAATAACCGCCCTGTTTTGGCAGGGTAAGGGTGAAAACGTGGGGTAAGAGCCTACGAGCCATGGTGGTGACATCGTGGTTGGGTAAACCTTATGGGTTGCAAGACCAAATATGCCGGCGTGGCAGGGTTTCCTGCCGAAGGGCTGCTCGTCCAAGCCGGCGGGTAGGTCGCTAAAGGTTGTCAGCGATGGCAACCGTAGATAAATGACAGAATTTGTGTTACTACACGAAACAGAATCCCGCTTACAGGCTCGTAACTTTTTTTAATCATAACCTTTGATTTGCCGCAACCTTGTTGTTTGATGTTACGAAAGTTTTTAGTTTGAATTTGTCCTTTATATATGATTTACAGAGAGTTAAGTCCTTTGGGGAGGCTCAAATAAATTATCCTGCAGAATAAAACAGAAATTAGCCAATAATCAAATAAAAACTGATATTTAATACTACAGCAAATCGACTGTTTAAATTTTTTACTATTTTTGTACAATTATGAAGTTACACTTCAAATTTGTACAAAATGTATCTAAACAGAAATATTGAAAAAACCGTATTGGCTTCGGCAGGAAGGTTTCCGGTGATAGCCATCACAGGCCCGAGACAATCGGGCAAAACGAGTCTTGTAAAACACCTTTTCCCGGAAAAACCATACTTTAATCTGGAAATGCCTGACATTCAGGAAAGCATCGAACACGACCCGAGAGCATTTTTTAACAAACTGCAAAACGGAGCTGTAATAGATGAAGTCCAGCGACTTCCAATTCTTATCCGATATATTCAGGGTATAGTGGACGAAAACAAAAAACCGGGGCAATTTATCTTGACAGGGAGCAACCAGTTTATGTTAATAAATAAAATTAACGAATCGCTTGCCGGAAGAGTTGCCCTGCTTAAGTTATTACCTTTTGAATTATCGGAACTTGGTAGAGAACGCATTGATATTTCAACAGACAAACTTATTCTCAAAGGGTTTTACCCTGCCGTTCAGGAAGGTGGTTTTCCCGCTTACGAAACCTATCAATTTTACTACGAAACCTATCTTGAACGCGATTTGAGGAGCCTGTTAAACATAAAGGATCTATCAACATTTAAAAAGTTTATCAGGCTTTGTGCCGGCAGAACATCCAATGTGTTAAACCTTTCCTCATTGTCCAACGATACCGGAATCTCTATCCAAACCGTCAAATCGTGGCTTTCCATTTTGGAAGCTTCTTTTATCCTCTTTCTTTTACCTCCATGGTTTGACAACATTAAAAAGAGGTTAATAAAATCGCCGAAAATATATTTTTATGATACGGGGCTGGCATCCTATCTTTTGGGTATAGAAAATACAAATCAATTATCAAGAGACCCGCTTAGGGGAAACCTGTTTGAAAATATGATTGTTGTTGAATATTATAAAAAGAGGTATAATGCAGGTAAAGACCCGAGAAACTTTTTTTACAGAGATAATCATGGAAATGAAGTGGATCTCGTTATTCAGAAAGGGCATTTTTTTGACGGTGTTGAGATAAAATCATCACAGACATTTCATACCTCTTTCCTAAAAGGATTAGATTTTTTCGGGAAATTATACCCCGAACGATGCGAAAACAAATATTTAATTTACGATGGAGAAGATATTGGAGAAATCAGAAAAAGTAAAGTGCTTAATTTCAGGACTGTATTCTCATAAATTAAAATACTTTAACCATTCAGGAGGATAATATGAAATAGATAACAACTTTATTATAAGCATAGTATAAATTATTCAAACAACATCCTTCATCAAAATATTTTTTTGTACTACATAACTTTTCCGCTTCCCGTACGTTTATAAACTGAATCTGTTAATAACTATTCGTCTGTTTGTACGTTGTATAAAACGGATTCAATAATTTTAGTTTCAGAAAAATTACCTGATTATGAGATATACCTTCTTCAAATTCAACACATTAATATTGTTGATTTTGTTGTCTGCTGTTGTTTTGGCGCAAAAATCGGTTTATTACAACGAGCCGGGGCAGACCTACCGCCAGGCGATGGAACTTTTTAACCAAAAGGCTTACGGGCCTGCCGGAAAACTTTTTGAGGAATTTATTCAAGAGCAAAAAGGCAACAACAACATTTATATCGAAAATGCGGATTACTACAAGTTGGTTTGCGCAGTGGAGATGAAAGACAGTGATGCACTGCCGCTGGCTATCAGGTTTGGAAAAAAATATCCCGAAAGTGCCCACATGGAATCGGTTTTCTTTGAAATGGGAAAGCTCTATTTTTCCAAAAAAAAATATCGTCCCGCGTTAAAAGCCTTTAAACAGGTTACCGCATCGAGGCTTTCAACAAACCATCGGGATGAATACTATTACAAACGCGGATTTTGCCTGCTTAAAACCAACAAACCCGAACAAGCCAAAACCGATTTTACAAAGGTAATGGACACCAAAAGCAGCTATTCGGCTCCGGCCACCTACTATTATGCGCACATCGAATACCTGCAACATCAATACGAAGAAGCTTTACAAGCGTTTAAAAAAATAGAAAACAACCGCCGTTTCAGCAAATATATCCCCAACTATTTAATACACATCTATTACGAAAAAGAGGAGTATCAAAAAGTAATTGAACAGGGAGAAAAATTTTATCGCAAAGCGCCCTCCAAACAAAAAGGAGAAGTTGCCAGGCTGTTGGCCAACTCGTATTACGAATTAAAGAACTACGACAAAGCACACCATTATTTTGCTGTTTACGAGCGGAGTACACGTTCAATTGGCCCTGAGGAGAATTATAAAATAGGGGTGGTAAAATACAAAGCCGGCGAGTATAATTCGGCCATCGGTAACTTCCAAAAAGCCACTAAGGTCAGAACCGAAATAGCACAAAGCGCCTGGTACTATCTCGGCTTTTGCTATCTTAACACATCGCAGGACAAGTTTGCAAGAGATGCCTTTTTAAAAGCCTCGCAAATGAGTGGCAACGCCGAAATAAAAACCGATGCTCTTTTTAATTACGTGAAGGCCACCATTCAAACCGGTGGCGACCCCTATAACGATGAAATTAAAATATTGGAAACTTTTATTTCCGATAACGCCAACTCGCCGCGTATAAACGAAGCCTACGACCTGCTGGTGCAACTTTTCCTCACCTCAAAAAATTATCAGGCGGCATTGGAATCAATTGACAAATCGGGAAAACCCGGCAAACGGTTACAGGGTGTTTATCAAAATTTAGCTTACTCAAAAGGAATAGAACTTTACCGGAGGTCGGATTTTAACGGTGCCATCCGCTTTTTTGAAAAGGCTGTAAAATATCCTACAAACAAAAATATTTATGCCCAAACACTTTTTTGGCAGGGAGATGCCTATTACCAACTGCACCGGTTTAAGCCGGCAGCAAAATATTACAACCTGTTTCTCAAACAAAAAAGTGCTGTAAAAAGCGCCCTCTACCCCACGGCCTTATACAACCTCGGATATTGCGCTTTCAACCAAAAAAACTACACTTTATCGACCAAATATTTTAAACGGTTTATCAAATACGGCAATGCTTCCGACAGATTGGTAACCGATGCCAACCTCAGGCTTGCCGACAGCTATTACATTCAAAAAAATTATCAGCAAGCGCTTAAATTATACAACAAAGTTGCCAGCGCAAACGCGCAGGATGCCGATTACGCCTTGTATCAGGAGGCATCGTGTTACGGTTCGCAGGGTAACTTTAACAAAAAAATTGAAACCCTCAACCAATTTGTACGAACCTACCGCCAATCACCTCTTTACACCGATGTACTGTACGAAATAGCCTCTACTTATCTGGTGCTTCACGACCAACGTCACGCCATCGCCGGTTTCGACAAAATTGTTAAAGAACGTCCCAAAAGTGCCTATGCCATAAAAGCCCTTACCAAAATGGGCTTACTTTATTACAACAACAATCAATATAACGAAGCCATCAACACCTTTAAAAAAGTAATCGACAAATATCCGGCCTCCTCCGAAGCAACTGAAGCCCTCAACTCGCTAAAAAATATTTATACCGAAACCGGCCACATCAACGAATACTTTGCCTATGCCAAAGGACTTGACTTTGTGCAGGTTTCAACATCGGAAGAGGATTCACTCACCTTTACCATGGGCGAAAACTACTACATGGAAGGCAACTGCAACAAAGCCATCAACGCTTTATCAAAATATGTGAGCCAATTCCCGAAAGGCGGCTTTGTGCTTAAATCGTATTACTACATTGCCGATTGTTATGAAAAACAAAAAGAACCTGACAAAGCACTTGCCTACTACGAAAAAATCCTGGAATATCCCGACAACGAATATACCGTAAAAGCCTTGTTGGTTTCGGCACGTATGGAGTTTGACAACAAAAACTTCAACAAGTCATTCACCTATTATTCAGAGCTTTTACAACGTGCCGAAACAAAATCAATCAGTCTTGAAGCAACAGACGGTGTGATGCGCAGTGCATTTTATACCAGAAACTACAAGGATGCTGCCAGTGCCGCCCGCAAGCTGCTTAAAACCGATAAGGTATCGAAGGATCAAATTGTATTTGCCCATTACGTTTTGGCTAAAACAGCTTACAGCTCCGGCAACATGACAGAAGCCAATCGCGAGTTTTCAATTACCGACAAGCTGACATCGGGCGCATGGGGTGCCGAATCGAAATATTATCAGGCTTTGATAGCCTTTAACAACAACGATGATAAAAAATCGGAAGAACTGATTTATCAGCTTTCCGACCAATATTCCGACTTTGAATACTGGATTGCCAAAGGATTTATTTTGTTGGCAGACATCTACCTAAAACGTGACAATAGTTTTCAGGCAGAACAAACCTTAAAAAGTATTATCGACAACTATTCGGGAAACGACCTGAAAGAGATAGCCCGTAAAAAACTAAAGCAAATAGAAAAAACCAAAGGGGCACACAATGAAAGAAAGGAGGCCGGAAATGAATAATCAAATAAAAAACAACCGATTTATCATGCCATTTTCCAACCAAAATACAGCACGACAAACCGTTACCGCCATGCTTGTTTTATTATTTTTTGCAACCATACCCGGTATAAGCTTTGCACAAAACAAAACGGCGGGCAAACACAACGAACAGGTGGTAATTGTAGGCTCGGTTGACCCATCGGTAAACCAAAGTTACAAAATCAACCTGATGCCTGAAACCCCTGAGATGCCAACGGTTAACAAGAAGTTTGACTTTAAACCCATCAATAAATATTTTTACACGCCGGCCACTTTTAAACCCATCAAGGCCGCCTCTGTTCGAGCCGGCAAACCGGGAGATATTTACAACAACCTTGTAAAAGCCGGATTCGGTTCGCGACTAACACCCTACGTTGAGTTTTTTCACACGCAAACACACAAGGGAAAATTCAGGTTTGATGCGCACCTTAAACATATTTCAACCTTTGGAAAAATTGAACAATACTCCCCTGCCCCTTCATCAAACTCGCTGGCAGAGGTTAGTTTCGATAAATTCTTTCGTTATCAAACCCTTGCACTTGGCGGCGGATACAGATACAACACCAACAGATATTACTACCCTACAATTAGTGTTCTTGCCAATGGTGATACCCTCCTTCCCGAGTTAAAACAAGCCTATAATCTGGCTTTTTTCGATGCCTCTTTTTCAAGTCATTACAAAAGCAACGACAAGCTCCATCACAAAATCGGGTTACACAGCTACTATTACTTTAACAAGTACCAAACCACCGAGCTTTCGGCAGCACTTGATTTCGATTTCCACAAATCGTATGCAGTAACCAATATTTTAGAGTATCAATATCTTGGTATTGAGGGAGGTGCATCTTATTATAACAATCGGGATTCCATTGTTCAAACCAATGATATATACGTAAATGCTACTCCCTATTACAAAGCCAGTTACGGTATTTTCAGGTTCAAGGCAGGTATTAATCTGGCATTTTTAAAAGCCGATTCCGTCTCCAAATTCAGGGTATATCCCGATGTGGAAATCAACGTCAACCTGTTTCCGGGTTACCTGCAACTCTATACAGGCATCAACGGCGGGTTGCAAAAAAACAGCTACCGCAAACTTTCCGAGGAAAATCCTTTTGTCAGCATGATTATTGCCGACCGGTGGCTCAATAACAAAATCGGCGTTTTTGGCGGGCTTAAAGGAAATATAGGCAAACAAGTTGGATTTAATTTTAAAGCTTCGTGGCGTAAATTTGAAAACGAATATTTCTTTATTAACTCCTCGCCACCAAACATATTAGGCCCTCCCTTTATACCCAACGAATTTTTTGTTGCAACTGACACCGGCAGTGTTTTTACGGTGGAGGCGCAAATCAGTTATGCCCTGTCGGACAAAATAAACCTGTATGCTTCGTATGAAAACAACTCCTATTCACTAAAAACGCTTGACAAGCCCTTTGGTAAACTCCTGTCGCAACTTAAAGCAGGTGGCTCCTATCTTATTGCAGAGCGTTACAAACCTTGGGCTGAGGTGGTTTATGTGGGCAGCAGGTGGCATCTCAATTCATTAATAGTAACCCCACCGATAACGACTGAACAACTTCCCGGTTTCACCGATATCAACCTCGGTTTGGAGTATTATTACAACGACCACTTTTCAGGATTTATAAAAGTAACCAACCTGTTAAACAACCACTATCAATACTTTTACGAGCATCCCAATTACGGACTTGAAATCATGCTGGGAATCAGCTATAAGTTTTAGCCCTATCAACCTGACAAACAGAATTTCAGGACTGCTTGTTTATTGTTAACAACTTGACTGCTTTCAGATACTTTTGGTGTTAAACGAAAGGTTACTTTTTGTATCTTTGCATGTTAAAGATTTTAAAAGAAAAAGGAAGATATTGCTATGAGTTCAGAAGAGATTAAAAAGAACACTAAACAAGAATATACGGCCGACAACATTACCGTATTGGAAGGCCTTGAGGCAGTAAGGAAACGCCCGGCCATGTACATTGGTGATGTAAACGTACGAGGATTACATCATCTTGTTTACGAGGTAGTTGACAACTCAATTGATGAGGCTATGGCCGGTCATTGCGACACCATCAATGTAACTATTCACAACGACAACTCCATTTCAGTAAGTGATAACGGGCGAGGTATTCCGGTTGATATGCACGAAAAAGAGGGCCGTTCGGCTCTTGAGGTTGTTATGACGGTTCTGCATGCCGGCGGTAAATTTGATAAAGGCTCCTATAAAGTTTCGGGCGGGTTGCACGGTGTTGGGGTAAGCTGCGTAAACGCGCTGGCCAACCACCTTACCGTTAAGGTTTTCCGCCAGGGAAAAACCTATATGCAGGAATATGAAAAAGGCAAACCGCTTTATCCTGTTAAAGAAATCGGACCCGCTGACAAAACCGGTACTTGCGTACATTTTATTCCTGACGACACCATCTTTTTAACAACCTTATACGATTATGATACGCTTGCAACCCGGTTGCGCGAGCTTTCGTTTTTAAATAAAAATATCACCCTCTCCTTAACCGACGAAAGGGTAAAAGAGGAGGACGGCAGTTATAGGAATGAAGTTTTTCATTCCGAAAAAGGGCTTGTTGACTTTATCGACTATCTTGATGTGAACCGCGAAAAACTTATTCCCGAAGCCATCAGTATGGAAGGTGAAAAAAATGGTGTACCCGTTGAGATTGCCATGCAATACAACACATCGTTTTCCGAAAACCTTCACTCCTACGTAAATAACATCAACACCCATGAAGGGGGAACCCACCTGTCGGGATTCAGAAGAGGGCTAACCCGCACCTTAAAAAGCTATGCCGACAAGTCGGGCATGCTGGCCAAACTTAAATTCGATATTAGTGGCGATGATTTCCGAGAGGGGTTAACAGCCATTATTTCGGTTAAGGTTGCCGAGCCTCAGTTTGAAGGACAAACCAAAACAAAATTGGGAAACTCGGAAGTAATGGGCGCTGTTGACCAGATGGTTAGCGAAGCGTTGAACAATTACCTTGAAGAGAACCCCAAAGAGGCCAAGATGATTGTACAAAAGGTTATTCTTGCTGCCACAGCCCGCCATGCTGCTCGCAAAGCACGCGAGCTGGTACAACGTAAAAATGTACTCACCGGATCAGGTTTGCCCGGCAAATTATCCGACTGCTCAAACAGAGACCCTGTGGTTTCGGAGCTTTATCTTGTGGAGGGCGATTCAGCCGGCGGAACGGCAAAACAGGGCCGCGACCGGAATTTCCAGGCAATCCTGCCTCTTAGAGGTAAAATCCTGAATGTTGAAAAAGCCCTTCCGCACCGCGCCTTTGAAAGTGAAGAAATCAGAAACATTTATACCGCCCTCGGCGTTACCATTGGCACCGAAGAGGACAGCAAAGCGCTTAACCTCGAAAAACTCAGATACCACAAAATCATCATTATGACCGATGCCGATGTGGACGGAAGCCACATTGCCACACTTATCCTCACTTTTTTCTTCCGCTATATGCGCGACCTTATTGAGTTGGGATACGTTTACATTGCTACTCCCCCGCTCTATTTGATTAAAAAAGGTAAAACGCAACGGTACTGCTGGACCGAAGAAGAAAGAATTGAAATTGCCAAAGAGCTGTCGCCCGATGGCAGCGAAAAAGGATTGCACATTCAGCGATACAAAGGTCTTGGTGAAATGAATGCCGAACAACTTTGGTCAACAACCATGGACCCCGAAAGACGCACACTTCGGCAGGTTACCATTGAAAACGGTACCGAAGCCGACCATGTATTCTCCATGCTGATGGGTGGTGACGTAGCTCCCCGGCGCGAGTTTATTGAAGCCAACGCACATTATGCAAACATTGATGCATAAAAATAAAAAAGAGCTGCTTCTTTCGAAGCAGCTCTTTTTTATTTTGGGGTGGTAGATGGGATTTGAACCCACGACCCCTGGAACCACAATCCAGTGCTCTAACCAACTGAGCTACAACCACCATTTTTGGAGGTGCAAATATACAATTTTTTTCAGTTTCTGTAACTTTATAAAAAACTTTTGAAACTATTTTTTTTCAAATTCTTTTACCGGTTAAAATCATACCTTTGCAAGTACAAATTTAATCCATTTTATAACCTTGTACATTTTTAATTATGAAGAAGTTCCTTTCTGTTGCACTCTTTCTAACCCTCTCACTTTCGCTGTTTTCCCAGCACAAACCCTATCAGTTCGGGTTTAAACTTTCAGGAAATATTGGCTGGTATAACAGTTATAACGATAATTTTACCAGCAGCGGAGTTAAACCGGGGTTCTCCTGGGGGTTTGTCTCCGACATCTTTTTAATGGAAAACTACTCCGTTACCACCGGATTTGAAATGCTGTTTTTAAACGGAAACCTGTCCTATCCATACCAATCCATTGAAAACAGTGACACAATAACCGGCATTATCGATAGTAAATTCAAAACAAAATACATCCAACTACCCGTTCTATTTACTATGAAAACCAACGAGATAAAGGGATTAAGATATTTCGGGCAGATTGGCGCCGGGGTTGCCATAAAACTAAATGCCCGCGAAGAAGGCACTTTTTTTAACGGATCAACCATAAAAAATAACAACAGCGAAATGTTTTCACTGTTTCGCGGGGCGTTTATTCTCGGTGCAGGTATTGAATATCCCATTAACGGCTCAACGTACCTTAGAGTGGGATTACAATATAACAACAACTTTAACAATATTTTAAAAGGCATCAATACTGCCAGTCCCGACACAAAAAATGAAGCGAGAAATAATTATCTCGAAATTAATGCCAACATAATTTTTTAAATACTATTTATCGTGAAAATAGCCCTGTCACAACTCAACTATCATATTGGTAATTTCGACAACAATGTTGAAAAGATTATTGCCGAAATAGAAAAAGCTGAAAGCCTTGGTGCCGACCTTGTTGTTTTTGCCGAGCTGGCTGTATCGGGTTATCCTCCCCGCGATTTTTTGGAGTTTCGCGATTTTGTACAACGGTGCAATCAAAGTATCGAAACCATCGCTTCGCACTGTACTACCGTTGCCGCTATTGTGGGAACACCGGTTTTTAATACCAATCATAAGGGAAAACCGCTCTACAATACGGCCGCTTTTTGCTATGACGGAAAGTTACAACACTACACAAAAAAAACCCTGCTTCCCAACTACGATATTTTTGATGAATACCGATATTTTGAACCTAACAATGAGTTTAATGTTATCGAATTTAAAGGGAAAAAAATCGCGCTGACCATTTGCGAAGATTTGTGGAATGTGCAGGACAACCCCCTGTACACCATTAATCCAATGGACGAACTAATGAAGCAACAGCCTGATTTAATGATAAATATTGCTGCTTCACCGTTCAACTACAAACAAACCGAAACAAGAAAAGAGGTGTTGTTTAAAAACGCAAGTCGATACAAGCTGCCGCTGATTTATGTAAATCATGTGGGAGCGCAAACCGAACTGCTTTTCGATGGCGGGTCGTTGGCAATGGATGAAACAGGAGAAATCATCAGAGAGCTAAGCTATTTTCGGGAAGACTTTGACCTGGTAGATACCAACAACCTGAAAAAAACAGAAAAGCACCTTCAGCCAAACAGTACCGAAATAAAACGCATCCACGATGCGCTGGTGATGGGGGTTAAAAACTACTTTCAAAAACTGGGGTTTAAAAAGGCTATTTTGGGACTTTCGGGAGGCATCGACTCTGCCGTAACGGCGGTAATTGCCGCAAAGGCATTGGGTGCAGAAAATGTGTACAATGTATTGCTTCCATCCCGCTATTCGTCTGACCACTCCATAAACGATGCGGTTGCTTTGGCAAAAAACCTGTCATCTCCTTACGACATCATCAACATTGAAAAAACCTTTAACGCATTGGAAAGTACCTTAAAACCCTATTTTAAAGGACTGCCCTTTAATGTTGCCGAAGAAAACCTTCAAGCTCGTGCTCGCGGGGTTATTTTAATGGGACTTTCCAATAAATTCGGACATATCTTATTAAATACCAGTAATAAAAGTGAAGCTGCCGTAGGATACGGAACCCTTTATGGCGACATGAACGGGGGCTTGTCGGTGTTGGGTGATGTGTATAAAACACAAGTTTTTGAACTGGCTCGATTTATGAACCGGGAAACGGAAATAATTCCTGAAAACATCATCACCAAACCACCATCAGCCGAGCTGAGGCCCGATCAAAAGGACTCGGACTCGCTACCCGATTACGATATATTAGATGTGATTTTATATCAATACATCGAAAACAGAAAAGGGCCTGAAGAGATTGTTGCCATGGGTTACGATAAAATCCTTGTGGACAGAATATTAAAAATGGTTAACACCAACGAATACAAACGATATCAAACCCCACCCATTTTACGAATATCGTCAAAAGCCTTTGGGATGGGAAGACGAATGCCCATTGTTGCCAGGTATCTTTTATAAATTCAACATATCGTGAATTTTAATCGAATAAACTATAACACATTACCATCAACCAACGCAGAAGCAATCAGGCTTTATAAGCTTGGCGAAATCACATCGGCAACGGTAATAACAGCGGTTAGCCAAACCAACGGAAAAGGCTACGGAAGCAACTATTGGGAGAGTGAACCGGAAAAAAACCTGACCTTTTCAATGGTCTGTTTTCCCAAAGGGGTTGACCCATCTAAACAATTTATTCTTACACAAATAATTTCCATGGTGCTGTTGGAAACCGTTTCCAAAATCATCACATCAAAACCTGTTACCGTTAAATGGCCCAACGATTTATATGTGGGCAACAAAAAAATTGCCGGCGTTCTTATTCAAAACTTTGTTAAAGGCAGTGCCATCGACGTATCCATTATAGGAGTCGGGTTAAACATCAACCAAAAGGTTTTCGCGTCCAACGCACCTAACCCCACCTCTATTATTAATGAAACCGGAAAAGAATTTACTCCTGATGTTTTGCTGTCGCAGATAACTCAACGTTTTGGTTTTTATTTGGAGCACCTTTCAACAAGTTCGATAATTGAATCGGTAACAAAAAATTATATGCAGTATCTTTACAGACTTGGCCAACCCGGAAAATACAAAGATAAAAACGGCCTGTTTACGGCTTCCGTTGCCGGTATCGACAGTTACGGCCGGCTTATTTTACAACCCGAAAACGGGAATAAACTAACTTACGGATTTAAGGAAGTTGAGTTTCTTTAAGCCACCTTAACCTGTAAAGACTCCCCGCACCGGCGGCGTTCGACTTGAAAGGTTTCCTTTACCGGAATTCAGGCCTAAGAAACAATCACCTCACCCCCTCAGTTCGCGCAGGTACAATTTTATGGTGTTTTCAAGGCCCAGGTAGAGTGCTTCGCAAATTAATGCATGGCCAATGGACACTTCGTCAATCCAAGGAATCGACCGGACAAAAAAGCGCAGGTTTTCTAAATTAAGATCGTGGCCTGCGTTGAGGCCAAGCCCTACTTCTCTGGCAACTTTAGCAGCCTCAACAAAAGGAGCAACAGCTTTTTTCTTATCTGAGGCAAAACCAGAAGCATAACTTTCGGTATAGAGTTCAACACGATCGGTTCCGGTTATCTTGGCATGTTCCACCATTTTTGGGTCAGGGTCAACAAATATCGAAGTACGGATACCCGCCTCTTTAAACCTTGCTATGGTGTCGATTAAAAAATCTTTGTGTTTGATGGTGTCCCACCCATGGTCGGAGGTAAGCTGTCCGGGGTCATCAGGCACCAGGGTAACCTGATGGGGTTTGTACTTAAGCACCAATTCGATAAACTTAGGAATGGGATTTCCTTCAATGTTAAATTCTGTGGTAATCAAAGGTTTTAACAATTCCACATCTTTATACCTAATGTGTCGTTCGTCAGGCCGCGGATGAACTGTAATTCCCTGCGCCCCAAACCGTTCGCAGTCCTTCGCCACCTTTTGCACATCGGGCATATTACCACCACGGGCATTGCGCAGAGTGGCTATTTTGTTTATATTTACGCTTAAACGTGTCATAACAAGCTTCTATTTTTAAGCGACAAATGTACTACAATTAAAAATGAAATGATTATTTTAGATGCCTAAATAGTTTTATTATGAGAGCAGTAATTCAGCGGGTTAAAAGTGCTTCAGTTACCATTGAAGGAAAAGTAAGGTCGTCCATCGGGCAGGGCTTAATGGTTTTATTGGGTATTGAGGAGGCAGACAATATGGAAGATATAAAATGGCTCGCCGGAAAAATTTCAAGGTTGCGAATTTTTGAAGATGAAAATATGGTGATGAACCGTTCAGTTATGGATGTAGATGGACAGGTTATGGTGGTTAGCCAGTTTACGCTTCATGCTGCCACCAAAAAAGGAAACCGCCCCTCCTATATTAAAGCTGCCCGTCCTGAAACTGCCATTCCGCTTTACAATGATTTTGTAAAAGAGTTGGAACAGCTTCTGCAAAAGCCTGTTTCAACCGGCGAATTTGGCGCTATGATGGATGTTGCACTAATCAACTCAGGGCCGGTTACCATTATTATTGACACGAAAAATAAGGAGTAGGGAAGAGTTTGCAATCTGAAAGAGACATAACAAACTTATTACAAGCATAATACATCGTTCAGGTTACAAACCTGAACGAGCTTGAGGCTATCGGAGGGAAGATAAAAGATAAAAGAGACAAGATAAAAGAGGGAAGACAAAAGAGATAAGTCTAAAAGAATAATTATTAGTTGAATACAACAAAATACTAACCATGAAAAAAACAATAAAAGGATACAATCGCCCCCTTCTGTTTTATAGTCTGGCAACCATATTTCCATGGTTGTTTTGGGGTATTGCAGCTTATATCAGCCACCAGAGTAATCCGGGCAACTTAAATACAGAAACAGCAAGCATGTTGGGCTTACTTGGTTTAATAAGTCCGATGGTTGTTGCCTTTTGGTTAATGTTTCGCGATAAAAATCTGAAAAAAGATTTGAGCAGAAGATTTTTCAATTTTAAATCAATTAAGCCCGGTTACCTGTTCTTGACGGTTTTTTTAATGTTGGGTAGTATTTTGCTTGCACAAGCAATATCACTATTATTCGGGTACAGTGCCTCTCAATTTCAAATAACAGGCCATTATACTTTCACCTCCGGTGTTTTTCCGGTATGGTTTTTACTTATTATAGCTCCGGTATTTGAAGAGTTGGCCTGGCACACTTACGGCACCGAC
>Ga0256831_1000643_pt1 | contig 18244 bp, 13 predicted proteins | sample 132544metaG_FD_189087 | JGI IMG/M metagenome (GOLD analysis project Ga0256831, IMG submission 189087) | Hydrothermal vent microbial communities from Lau Basin, Pacific Ocean - 132-544 | ecosystem: Environmental > Aquatic > Marine > Hydrothermal vents | place: Pacific Ocean: Lau Basin | collected...
ATTATTAAGCAAAAATAAACTACAAAATATAATATAAAAGCGATATGGGAAAAAGAGATTTTGACAATAATTTAAAATATCAGGGCTGGGATCAAATGAGTACTATCCTCGATAAAGAAATGCCTAGGAAAAGGGGGAGCAAGAAGCTATTTTTTCTTATTTTCTTAATTCCTTTTTTATTATTTTTTATAATATCCGGTATGAATATTTTCGGAAATAAACAACAAGCCTCTAGTAAATTTCCGGTAAAAACACAAGCTCAAAAAACAATAAACAATACAAATACCATCAAATCATATAATACCAATACTGAAAATCATAGCCAAAATATCGAAGAAAAATCAAATATAATTATTTCTGAAAAATCTTCAACAAAAGCGAATAGCAATACTAAAACTAAAATTGATAATACTCAAAAAATTATAAAAACAAAGCAGAAACAAAGCAGAAAAGCACAAACCATTAAAAATGATTTTGCCCTGTCTGAATTTAATTCAAGGAGTTCAAATACCTTGATAAACCCGATAAATACCGTATTATCCAATACACCGAAAAATGATTATATTGCAAATATATCAAAGCTTAATTCACTACCGATCCCGGATCAATCAATAAAACAAAGTATTACATATCTACCAAAAATAAACCTAAAAAAACACAAAAACATAGATTTATTTAATCCCTTTGCAGGAACAAAAATATACATTTATTCCATCAAAGAGCCACAAACTAAATTTGGTTTGGAAATCGGAAACAGGTTTTCATACAGTACAAGGTTTTTTACAGAAATTTCACTTGCTTATACTCAGTCTCAAATTGTAGTTTCACAAATAGAATTGTATGCAGATACGAAATTCACCGTTGAAGAAAAAGATAATAATATCATAGAAAATAGTATAGTTTTGAATAGTAGAAATTCGGACATAAAGTTTGGAATATTTCAGTTAAGTCTGGATCAAGCTTATAGATTTAATCAAAAAATTAGCACGGCAATTGGCATTGGTATAGACTACACTAAATTAGTAAACAAATATTATTTTTTAGATTCATCCAATATCCTAGAGGGCAAGACTGACTATATTGATATAATACTTGATAAATTCAGGTATTCATCAAAAATCAATATATCATACCGGATATTGCAAAATCTATCATTCAATATTGGTTACAAGCATTATTTTAGCACTATTTACAAAACAAAATCCTCCGAAAACACTAAATATTCAACAATAATTAAAAATAGTGACCATAGTGCTTATTTCGGAATAAGGTTTTGGTTCTGATATAGCCAAAAATAACAAAGGGCTTCAAGTCTTAACCTAAAGCCCTTATAAAAGCAGAGTTTTTATAACTTACACGTCAAAAATTCACTTTATTATTAAATAATTTCTGTGATTTGTCTAGTAAGACACGGATAAAATCAAAAAGGTTGGGTAAAAAGGTGTTTTTTTCAAAAAAGATATTAATCCGGATTATTCATACTTTTAGCTTTATGTAGAAGTAAGGCATCGAAATACGCAGATATATTATTATATTTCAAGTGTTTCGTAACGCAACAGATGCATAAATTAAAGTGGTGAATAATTCGGGTTAAACGATACGGAATATCGAACACTGAACAAGGATTGGAGATTTTAGAAGTTATGGGGCAAGTGCGGGTTGGGGTTCTCCCGGTTTCGGAATAAAATGAAGAAACGGGGAGTTAGAGGGCGGTTGGGCAAAGAAAAAAAGCGCATTACTTTTTACGGCGACACTATTTGCATTAATAAAGTAGTGATGATAGCTCCTACTGTCCCTACAGCATATCCTAAAACAGCAAGTATTACTCCAACTGTGGCTAAAGAGGGGTGAAATGCTGCTGCAACAATAGGTGCAGATGCTGCCCCACCAACATTTGCCTGACTACCTACAGCCAAGAAAAAGTATGGTGCTTTTATCAATTTGGCAACTATAATCAAAAGCAAGGCGTGTACCGACATCCATACCAGACCAATTATGATAAGCCCTTTGTTGGCAAATATCAATGTTAAATCCATTTTCATACCAATCGTCACAACTAATATATAAATGAATACACTTCCAAACTTACTAGCTCCTGCTCCCTCATAATTTCTTGCTGGAGTAAACGAAAGAATAATAGCAATAATAGAGGAGATACTTATCATCCAAAAGAATTCGGATTCCAAAAATGTAAACATATTTCTGGTCGTCTCCGAGTCAATGCCTTTGACAAAAGATGTAAAAACCTCACTTAAATACCCTCCTGCAAAATGGGCAAATCCAACAGTTGAAAATGCTATAGTTGCCAAAATAATTAAATCTGTCAATGAGGGATTCCTTTCAACTTTCTTCGAGAAAGTAGTTACTTTTTTCTTCAGTGCTTCTATAGCTGAAAGGTCTGAATTCAACCAATTATCTATCTTTTTTGAACGACCAATTCCAAATAGTAAAACCGCCATCCATAAATTTGCAACTACAATATCCACAAATACCATTCCCCCATACAACTTCTGATTATAGCCATAAATCTCTAACATCGCTGTTTGATTCGCTCCCCCCCCAATCCAACTACCTGCCAATGTAGATAGCCCACGCCAAACTGCATCAGGACCTGCCCCTCCGACAGTTTCAGGTGAAACCAAAGATATCAGATAAACTGCTAATGGTCCACCTATAATGATACCTACAGTTCCCGTAAAAAACATAATCAATGCCTTAGGACCAAGGTTAAATACCGCTTTTAAATCTATGCTCAATGTCATCAAAACCAGTGCTGCCGGCAACAAATATCTACTCGATACATAATACAAACTAGTTTTGTGGTGTACTAAAATCTCAGCTCCATTTTTAATTTCAGTTGCTTCCCATTCCGGAGCGATTAAGCCCAAAGTAGTTAACATAGCAGGAATCATGTATGCCATAAATAGTCCCGGGATTATCTTATAAAATTTTTCCCAAAACCCACCTTTTAGTGACTCTGTGTAAAATACAAACCCTAAACTCAACATCAATAATCCAAAGACAACGGTATCATTAGTAAACACAGGTGCAGACATACTTATTTTTTTTATGAACCCAAATATAAAATAAAATTTCTAATTTCTAGCCCTCTAAACTATGAATAATCAATCCACTTCTTAATTTAGGCTCGAACCATGTAGTCTTTGGTGGCATTATATTACCAGAATCCGCGATATCAATCAATTGCTTCATAGATACCGGATAAAGTGCAAATGCTACCTTCCAATCTCCGGAATCAACTCTTTTTGACAACTCTCCTAGCCCTCTAATACCTCCTATAAAATCAATTCTTTTGGATCTACGTAAATCCTTAATGCCAAGAATAGGCTCCAATACATTTTTGGTAAGTACGGTTACATCTAAAGTACCTATAGGATCACTATCGTCATAAGTCCCTTCCTTTGCAGTTAAAAGATACCATTTCCCATCCAGATACATACTAAACTCATGCAATTTTGAAGGCTTTAAGATATCTTCCGATTCTTTAACGATATTAAATTTACTTTTTATTTTCTCCATAAATTCTGATGAAGATAAGCCGTTCAAATCCTTAACTGTACGATTGTAATCCATAATTGCCAATTGATCATCCGGGAAATGAACTACTAAAAAATAATTATATTCCTCTTCACCGGTATGATTGGGGTTTTTGGCTTTTTGTTCAGCTCCAACCAATGCCGCAGCAGCAGTTCTGTGATGCCCATCAGCAACATAAGTATATGGTATTTTTTCAGCGAATATCTTAGTTATATTATCGATAACTGCTTTGTCATCGATTACCCAAAAGTGATGTCCAATTCCATCTTCTGATACAAAATCGTACTCGGTAGGTTTATTCTTGATAATATCATTCATTATATCATCTAAATCTTTCACTTTTGGAATAGCAAAAAATACCGGTTCAATATTAGCATTATTGACCCGTATATTTATCATTCTATCTTCCTCTTTATCTGGTCTGGTCAATTCGTGTTTTTTGATAACTCCGGTGAGATAATCCTCTACGGAAGCACCGGCTACAATACCGTATTGTGTTCTGCCTTCCATAGTCTGACCATAGATATAGTAATACTCCTGCGGATCTTGTATCAATGTACCTTCAACCTGAAACCTATCAAAATTTTCTCTTGATTTATTATATACCTCTTCGCTATGCTCATCAATACCCGGAGCAAAATCAATCTCTGCTCTAGTAATATGCAATAAAGAAAATGGATTTCCCTCAGCCATTTTTCTAGCCTCTTCAGAGTTCATAACATCATATGGAAGACTTGCTACCTTTTCAACTAATTCCTTAGGTGGTCTGATTCCTTTGAACGGTTTTATTTTTGCCATAACGTATTATTTTTATTGTGTGGACAAAAATAATATAAAAAAGGAAAAGTCAAAGTACTTTACAAAGAAATATAACGAGAATATATAGCTAAACAAAAAACAAGATACATATAAAATGGCTAATACTTCCGAGTAATACAAAAACATGAAATATTACATGATTGAATTTTAGACTGTTTCTGAGGTAAAATACAGCTCCGATTGTATAAAACAATCCGCCGATCATTAACCATATCAGACCGGGCATTGACATGTTTTCGATTAGAGGTTTTATAGCAATTACAGCTAACCAGCCCATAAACACATAAATAAGGGTTGAAAGACGATCAAATCTTCCCGTAAAAAACAATTTCAATACTATACCCACAATAGCTAATCCCCATATCACCGCAAGCAAACTCCAACCTACAATACCATGTAATGTTATCAGAGCAATCGGTGTATAAGTCCCTGCAATCAACACATATATGGCAGAGTGATCAAAAACATTTAGTCTCAATCTTATCTTTTCCTTTTTTGACATATGATAAGCTGTAGAAGCTGCATATAAAACAACTAAACTCACCCCATATATACTATATGCAATAATATGCATAGTCGATAAATTTATGCTAGATACAATAATCAAAACTATCAGCCCCACTATACTTAACAATAAACCTAAGCCATGCGTAATTACATTCCAGAATTCTTCTTTAGGGTCATAAGTCGTAGAGTAGATTGCCATTTTTAATAGGTTGGTTTATTGGGGCGATTGTATTAGTGTCTGGAAAATAACGAGTATATATGCGTAGTTATTTTTTGCGTGGTGCACTATTTATAATAATTGTTGATAATACCAAAAAAGCGCTCCATGAAGAGCGCTTTTAATAACAAAACTAAAAATTATTGACAATTAATTTTATTTTACTTTATGATATAGACGATCAACTTCTTCCCAATTGATTACATTGAAAAAATCATTGATATATCCACCTCTTTTATTTTGATGTTTTAGATAATATGCATGTTCCCATACATCCATACCCAATATTGGTCTTCCTTTGATATCAGCAAATTGCATCAAAGGATTGTCTTGATTTGCTGTAGATCCAATCCTTAGATTTCCACATTCAAAGGTCAACCAAGCCCATCCTGAACCAAATCTTCCTAAACCTGCTTTTGTGAATTTTTCTTTGAATTGGTCAAATGAGCCAAAGGTATCATCAATATGCTTTGCCAAATCATCTGAAGGTTGACCACCACCATTTGGTGACATTATTTTCCAATACATTACATGATTGAAATATCCTCCTCCATTATTTCTTACCGCTTTATTACAAGGATCAACAGTGGCCAATATCTCTTCTATAGTCATATTTTCCATATCTGTTCCTGCAATTGCTGCATTAAGACCATTGGTATATCCTTGATGATGTCCTGAATGATGAACTCTCATAGTAGCTTCATCAATATAAGGTTCCAATGCATTGTAATCATAAGGTAATTTAGGAAGTTCAAAAGCCATATTTCTGTTTTTATTTTGTGAACAATACAAACCTAACACAAATACAGGCTATTTGTTGACCTTATTTTAATTTAATCTTAATAAATGTAGTGGGGGCGACAAATTTTTTATTTTAACACTACATGATCATCATAATTTTTTTGCTATTCATTTAATGCCCATTTCAAAGCCTTTTCTTTCGTTGCTCTAAATATAGTGTTGTGTTTTTCTTTAGGTTCATAAGAATATTCCCATTGTAATTTGCTTGGTGCATTATCTTTTAAAATTTTAGCCAATTGATTCGTATATTGCGTAATGGAGTATTTATGATTTTCCAGGCTTGAACCCGCAAACCAAAGTTTTATTTTTTTGTCCGGAAATTTTCTTAAAAGTTCATCCGCTTTTCTTACTAAGTAATGATCATTCCACCATATTGAAGGATCTATAGCAATACAAAAATCAAAGATTTCAGGATGTTGCATAAATGTTTCCATCACAAAAAGCCCTGCTAAAGATTCTCCAATAATTGCCTTTTTATCTGAAGTTCGGTATTTGCTATTTATATCCGGGATTAGTTCTTGAGTAATAAATACTCGGAAATTTTTTGCTCCATCTGTCAAAGGACAATATTGTTCATCTTCCTTTGTTTCCGAATACCCCGTTAAATCTCTTCCTCTGACAGTATTTTCGATTCCAACAAGAATAATTGGTTGAATAGATTTTTCTTTAATAAGTTTTTCTAATGTGTTCGCAATATGAGGAAAATCTTCTTTTATTCCACCATCAGGCATATACAATACAGGAAATGAATCATTGCCTTTTTCATATGTTGGCGGAGTCCAAATGTTTATTATTCTTGTTTCTCCCACTTTTTTAGATTCTATCTTTATAGTGTCGTGTTTTGGAATCGGGTCATTATATTCAGGAGTATTATTACAAGCTATTATGAATAAAGACATCAATACTAAATAATTCAAATTTCTCATTTTATTCGGTTTTTTTAGTGAATGACAAACGACCCATTTTATACCGTAAAAGGGTGCTTCGCCAAGGGCAATTTTGCAAAAGGGTGATAATCTCCTTTCAATCCTACCGGAATTTGATGTCTTATATCATGGACAATATCGATTGCTTGTTTTGAATCTTCCAAACCAAATCCCTGTCCTGACAATATATGTTCATAACTCTTTGTGTGCAATTCTGTAAATCCACCACTAAATTCAAAGGTGTCATCACCTATAGTTATAGCTCTATAAGTTCTTAATCCCTTTGCACGAACCTCTTCAGGTATAGTATTGTAGTTTATACTTAAAAAATATCTAACTCTGGCTTTATCAAATTCCAGATAACCGGCAGCTCTATCATGAGTGTGAATATGAACGATATTCTTATTTATTTTTCCAAATATCCATCCCAACATATCAAAGAAATGCACTCCGATATTAGTAGCAATACCCCCGGATTTTTTCACATCACCTTTCCAGCTGGTATAGTACCAATGTCCTCTTGATGTAAGGTAAGCCAAATCTATATCATAGATTTTGTCCTTAGGCCCGTTTTCAATTTTATTCTTCAATTCAATTACACTTTGGTGCAATCGCAGCTGCAATATATTATAAATTCTTCCACCTGTTTCAGCCTCTTTATCTTGTAATGCTTCAAGATTCCATGGATTGAGAACAATGGGTTTTTCACATATCACGTCTGCACCTCTGTTAAGACCAAATCTCATATGTGCATCATGAAGATAATTTGGTGTGCAGATACTCACATAATCCAATTTTGTACCATTTCTTTTTATTTTTTCTATATGTCTATCGAAGCGTTCAAACTCAGTGAAAAAATCAGAATCAGGGAAAAAGCTATCCATTATTCCTACAGAATCGAATGGATCTAGAGCTGCAACAAGGTTATTTTCTGTATCTTTAATCGCTTTCAAATGCCTTGGAGCTATATAACCGGCTGCTCCTATAAGTGCAAAATTTTTCATAGTAATATTATTGTGAATAGTGTTTAAAATGTGATGCTCTATTTATTTTCCGATTGCGTTTACCTCAAAACCAATCCCTTTCAATTTTTTGTGATCAAGAATATTTCTTCCGTCAAAAATATATGCAGGCTTATTCATATTATCATATATTTTTTGCCAATCATAATCTTTAAATTCATCCCATTCGGTAATAACAGCTATCGCAAAAGCTCCTTTCATAGCATCATAAGGATTATCGCCATAATTTAAATATTTTCTATTTTCCTCCGGACTTCTCGTTTGTAGATAATCTATATCTTCAAACATTCTTTCCTTAGTGACTTTTGGATCAAAGACAAAAATATCAGCCTTATCTTCCATCAAAATATCTGCAACATAGATGGCAGCTGACTCTCTGGTATCATTAGTGTCTTTTTTAAATGCCCAACCAAGAAATGCTATTTTCTTTCCTGACAATGTATTGTTCAATGAAGTGATTATACTATCGGCAAATCTGTTCTTTTGATAGTCATTTATTTTGATAACATTCTGCCAATAATCAGCCACTTCGTCCAATCCGTATGACTTGGCGATATAAACTAGATTCAAGATATCTTTTTGAAAGCATGAACCTCCAAAACCTACAGATGCTTTTAAAAACTTAGGACCAATTCTAGAGTCCATACCAATAGCTTTTGCCACTTCATCAACATCAGCTCCTGTTTTATCGCATAATGCTGATATCGCATTAATAGATGATATCCTCTGTGCTAAAAATGCATTTGCTACAAGTTTTGATAATTCTGATGACCAAATATTGGTTTGTAAAATCCTATCATTCGGTATCCATTCTCTGTAAATATCAGATAGAGCTTCGATAGCTCTAAGACCATCCTCTGTTTGTTCTCCACCTATAAGTACCCTATCAGGATTATTCAAATCTTTTATTGCAGTTCCTTCTGCTAAAAACTCAGGATTTGACAATACCTGAAATTTAACACCATTATTGGTATTTGACAAAATTTTATTTACTGCTTGAGCGGTTTTAATCGGAATTGTAGATTTCTCTACTACTATCTTATCCGTTTTTGCTACTTTAGCTATAGTTCTGGCACTAGATTCAATATATTTGAGGTCTGCTGCCATACCTTTTCCCTTACCATAGGTTTTTGTAGGAGTGTTTACCGACATAAAAATCATTTCGGCATATTCCAATTCTTTTTCTACTTCAGTTGAAAAAAACAGATTTCTTCCTCTGGCTTCTGCCACTACTTCTTTCAATCCGGGTTCATAAACAGGCAAGTCATCTAGATTATCACTATTCCATCTTTCGATTTTTTCAGCATTCAAATCCACGACTGTAACTTTTATATGAGGACATTTTTGTGCAATAATAGCCATTGTTGGTCCACCTACATATCCGGCGCCGATACAGCAAATTGATTTTATTTTTTTAGGAATATTCATTAAATTATTTTTTAGTTATTGACCGCAAGAAAATAGGCACAAATCTGATAATATGAACTAATATCAATCCTGATGTATTTTATTACAGTCACTGTTTTTCATTAGAGCACAAAGATATGCATTTGTTTTATCCAATATCAATTTTAATTATTATTTTAACAAAAAAACATTTCCTCCAAACAAATTTAGGGGCTATTTTAATGATTGATGCCGTAAATTTTTTGCCTGAGCATAAGATTAGCCCCAAACTTCAGTTAGCCCGAATTATTACAATTTTTAGGTAGAGTGCGCTTTGGCACACTTACCCACTAAAAAAATAAAATTGAATAAATGCATCATTTTAGAATTTATTTGGTATAATTTGTATATTGCACCCATAGTTAAGATTATGAGTTTAAAAAGATTTGTCAAGGATACTGCCGTTTACGGAATCGCCACGATATTGCCTCGAGTGATAAATGTCTTATTGCTCAGACTGTTTACTAATGAGATGAAAACAGACCAATTTTCAGATGCAACTTATTTCTGGATATTTGCTTCTTTTTTCAATGTTTTGTTGACATATGGGATGGAAACCTCTTTCTTCCGGTTTTTCACTAAGTTAAATAAAAGCAAAAAGGTCTTAAATACAGCTTTTAGTTCTATATTAATTTCAAGTTTTGTTTTTCTAGCGATAATTATGTTTTTCAGATCTCAAATAGCCGGTATACTTGAATTTGATGTCAAGTACTTTACCATCTTGGTTTGGGTAACATTTCTCGATACTTTGGTTGTCATACCATATGCATATCTAAGGGTTACAAACCGTCCGCTAAGATTCGCATTCTACAAGATAACCAATATCTTATTTTATGTGATAGCAATTATTTTCTTTTTTAAATTTTTACCTTACTTGACTGATATCAATCCGGAAATAAGTTCCATATTTCAAAACAATAATAATGCTGTCTTCATTTTTTATTCCAGTTTTTTTGCAAGTGCAATGACTTTGGTTTTATTTGTTCCTATACTAAAAAGCTTCAAATTTGAAATCGACAAAAAACTTTGGAAACAAATGATGCGATACGGTATCCCTATAATGGTGGCAGGCTTGGCATATATCATCAACGAAAATTTGGACAAATATTTAATTAGAAGGATGCTTGGTCGTGAAATTATGGGAGCTTATGCCGCTACATATAAAATAGGAGTATTTATGTCCTTGTATATATCAGCTTTCAGGCTTGGCGCAGAACCGTTTTTTTTCAGCCAAAGCAAAGAAAATGATGCTAAACAAAAATATGCTACGATCTTATTGTGGTTCACTATTGTGGGCTCGATATTTTATGTGTTTGTAGTAGCATATATGGATATAATTTCATCATTTTTTCTCAAAAAGCAAGAGTATTTGATTACTTTGGCTATTGTTCCTGTTATTTTATTAGCAAATCTATTGCTTGGAATATATTATAATCTTACAATTTGGTACAAACTAACTGACAAAACAAGATTTGGTATGTATTTATCTGTTTTTGGAGCAACAATTACCATATTGATCAATATTTTACTAATACCTGTTTATGGTTTTATGGCGGCAGCTTGGGCTACGGTTGCAGCATATGGTTCAATGGCAATTTTTTCTTATATTCTAGGGAAAAAATTCTTTCCTATTGATTATGACATAAAAAAAATAGTCTTTTATTTACTAACATCAGCTTTATTATCTTATTTGATTTTCACGTATTTCTATAATAATCTAATAATAAAAACCTTGATTTTTATCGGATACGGACTAATGATTATACTTTTAGAAAGAAAAAGTTTTGCAAAAATGATGTTGAAACAATAAATAAATCTATTCAACGCACATAAACTCTCCTCACCCTTGGAGCAATTCTCGACAAGATTTCATATGAAATGGTATTGACGGAACGAGCGCATTCTTGCAGGCTGATATTTTTACCAAAAATCTCTACCTCATCACCTGTTTTGACACTATCTAAACCGCTTATATCAATAAAACAAGTATCCATAGAAACATTTCCCACAAAAGGGACTTTAGCTCCATTGACCCAAGCCATATTATTGTTGTTTCCGAAGATTCTAAATAATCCATCGGCATATCCCAATGGAATAATAGCTATTTTTCTGATATCATTTTTTTTATACCTAATACCATATCCTATACCTTCTCCGGGCTTTATTGTTTTTATTTGAATAATTTTTGTTTTTAAGGTATGTACAGCTTTGAGTTTTTTTGAAATAATACCTGAGGTATCATCTCCATGCATCCCGATTCCAAGGCGAACCATATCAAAATGAGCTTCCGGAAATCTTATTATTCCGGCACTATTCAACATATGCCGCATTGGACTATACGGAAGTACCGATTGAATTTTATCGTATACTTTTTCAAACAATCGTATTTGCTTATATGTAAAATCATCCATTTCCTTATCCTCACTAACTGCGAGATGTGAAAAAACAGAAGCTACTTTCAACTTTCTGTTAGATTTTAAATATTGTACTAGTTTATCTATTTGTCTTTCTTCAAAACCAAGTCTATGCATTCCCGTATCTAGTTTTAAATGGATCTTCAATTCATCAATATCACATTCATTAAATTTCTCAAATTGGCTAAAATCATAAAAGGTAGGTTCAAGATTGTATTCAAGTAATATTTTGAAAAAATCAATCTCAGGATTAAAAACCAATACCGGTTTTGTTATCCCATTTTGTCTCAATTCCACACCTTCATACGTATATGCTACAGCTAGATAATCAACACCAATTTGTTCATAAAACTTTGCCAACTCTATTGCACTTGATCCATATCCGGAGGCTTTTATTACTGCACAAAACTTTGTGTTTTGTCCTAGATACGACTTGTAAATATTTACATTATGCTCCAATGCATTGAAATTCGTCTCTAATACCGTTCTTGAAACCATTTAACTTTTACTATTTTTTGATTATAATCAAATCATTATTCTTATTAAAAAGTATTTCTTTGACTCTATTTTGCCATATTCTTTTGAATTTTGATTGCTCATCCTCCGTAGCTGTCCCACCAATACATTTTTGTAATAATGGAATCATATCTTTATTTTGTTTTACTACTGAGGAATTATAAATCATTTTTATAGAATCTCCATTATACTCAAACTCAATGTCGCAATCCAAATTATCATCGTAAAACAATTTATTTTTTCTACTCATCCTTCCACCAATACCTCCAAAACCACTTTCATCATTCACACCGAAAATATAGGCAGCTACATTTGCAACTACTCCATTTGTGCCATTCTCCTTAGGTCCTTTTGCAATAATCTTAATATTACCTCTTTCAAGTAATTTAATATCATTTGAAAAATATTCATTTGCTTTAAAGCACATTAGATAGGTACCTGCAACTGTAGGACACGAGTGCCCTGCAAACATTACTACATCACCATAATTAATTTGAACTATTCCATCTTCCACAGCTCCTAAAAATTCACTTAATGGGTCATATAGTTTGATTACCGGTATTTCTTTAAAAAAATCTGGATATTTCATATTTTAATAAGTTAAAAAGCGTGACTTGCTTGGTTACAAAGATAAATAAAAGACATTTAATTTTTTCGTTTTCATTGATTTTTTCATAGGAAAATTTATCACAAAATATTATTATTCAACTCCATTCGGAGTTGAATCTCTATCTCAAATATCATTCACTGCGGGTTTTACCCACGGCTATTCACATTTATCCTGCTGTACAGCAGGATAGCCTAAATACTGATCCACGAATGTCTCTGACTTCGCTTTTTAACTTTTAAAATCTCCAATCCTTATTCAGTATTCGATATTCCATTTCGTTTAAAATCGATTCCTAATTGATATAAATACTGTAGATTAAGAGCTAGCACGACTCCCTTCCCTTGACAAGGGAAGGGTTGGGGATGGGTTCTAATACCGGCAATAATGTGGATTCTACCCACAAAAAAAAGACTCCCTTCAACTTTTTGAAGAGGAGCCCATCCCAAAAACAGTAAACAAATCTTTGGTCAAAGTTTGCCGGTCTCTGTTCAAGACCGGCAACTTCAACTATATTTTATTTGATTAAAATCATTTTCTTTGTAGCTGTATAATCTCCTGTCTCAAGTCTATAATACAATACTCCTGAAACATTCAAATCAGATTTCTTAATCCTTACAGTATTCATTCCTTTCTCAAAGTCTTTTGAAATCACCTTCAATACTTTTCCTGATAGATCGTAGATACTAATTGTACCGGTTGAACTTTCAGGCAAGTTGAAACTAATGTCAGTAATAGTTGAGAATGGATTTGGTGTGTTTTGATACAACTCAAATGTATTCACATCTGAACCTCTGTATTGCAATTTAACATCCATTACTTCAAGGTTGCTATTGTATGCTTCTTTCTTAGTAATACTAGAGTTGATACTCATGATATCACTCAAATTAGCATTTTTGACAGCGTTGAACTTAAGTGTAAATAATGGCTCATATGTACTTGAGATAACTTCAGTATTTTTATCCCAACTCATTGTCAATTTACCATTGGTTACTCTACTTGTACCAATATTTGAATTGTTTATTTCAATCAACCCTGATTCAACTCCTTCAAATTGCATTGCATTTACATCAAAATCAACAGTATATTGGAATCCTTCAATATTGCTGAAATCGCTTGCATATACAGGCACTTCAATTTGTCCTGCTTGTACGTTCATATCATCAACTGACAATACCAACTCTTCAGAACTTCTTGCCTCAAGCATATTCAATGACATATTAACATCTCCCAATTTTATTCCATAGTAGTTTACAAACATATCATCAGTAGGCTTGATTTTCATAGCTTTTGGTAATTCATCAGTCATTGGATGAGAAGGATTGGCAAATGTGTAATCTTTTGGCAAGAATACCCATGATTCTCCTATATCATCTATACTTCCAAGAATCAATTTTCTGATTTTCAAAATATCTGATGCTGAAACTTTTTTATCATCATTAACATTAGCAGCGACCATTTCATAAGGATTATCAAATTTCTTGATTCCCAACAAATGTTTTTGAATCAATACTATATCCAATGTAGTAATTCCACCTAAGTCATCACCATCTTTATTCAATGCTAAATTGTAGTTTCTATTTGAATTTACATCAAATTCAAAAGTACCGTTTGCACTTGTATTCTGAGGAGCTTCCTCGCTTCCTTGTAATTCAACTTTTACATTATTGATAGGCTCATCATGTGTAGTTGTTACCATACCTGAAACACTTACCAAACCATCAGGAGCATCACAAGCTTTATTATTGTCTTGGAAGTCTATATTTGTAACACAATTATCTTGTGTAATAGTACCATCAGGCAACAATGCTGTAACCCACATTTCAATAGGCTCTAAATGTCCAACTGCCGGATCAACTGAATACCAACTTGCATCAGGATTATCATTTCCACAGTAATAAGTTCTTTTCGTATCACTTGTATCAGCACTGAATGAGTACTTCAATGGATATCCACATGGGTGAGATGACTTAGCACAACAAACTTCTACTAATTGAGCTCCGACTTCTATCATAGCCCAATCAGCTATACCATCTGTACCTGCATCCAAAGGCATCATTTCAATAACTATATGATCTATACATCTAGGTGTAGGTTTCTTGCAGTTTTTAATCGTGAAGAATTTATCACAAACCGCTTTATTTCCACATTGATCCCATACAGTCCATACTATTCTGTGCTTTCCTATTGGATATGTTCCACTTGCAGAAGCAGTAGCTCCTGAAATAATAGGATTAGCGAAAGTTTTTGAGTCCACGATTAGCTTGTCGAAAGAGCCATCATTATTATCATCATTAAATATTCTATATCTCCACCTTAGATTCTCATCAGTAGTACATCCATCATGAGCAGACATTGATAATTCAATATATCCATCTTCACATTCTGAATCATAAGTACATGTTTCTTTATCTTCACATGTAGTTGTAAACGCAGGTGGTGTATTTTCACTTATCATTATTACTTGATCATGATACCATCTCTTGAATTGATTATTTTTGTCTTTTTGACACCAATCCATTACAGTCCAATGTCTTATTACTTTGAAACAAACTCCTTCTGCATCAAGTCTATCATCATTGAAATGGAACACATCATCTTTATAGTTCGATGCTACCATCGCACAGTTATCATCATTCATAATAGGATAACCGGTTACATCAGGTCCATATGCCGCTTCGTTTGAACAAGCTGTCATATTTTTATCTACTGGCCATATGATATTATCATCAGTAAATGGATGAGGATTGAAGAAGTGAATAGTTTGTGTACAACTTGCAGAACCATTAGGATCGGATACTGTGAAAGTCCTAACTATTTCTCCTGTATTACATTGTGTTCTATTATCAACATAGCTGTCATCCATCTCAAGATTACAATTATCTCTAGACCAACCATCTTTGAATTTGAAATGAGTTTCAGGCTTATCACAATCCCATGTATCAGTAGTTATTTGTCTATATTGAGAACCATAATCACCACTAATTGTGTGTACTTCTCTATTTTCATATCCTTGTACTACTGTACCAAATGCTTCAGCCAATCCTGCTTTGTCAAGCACAAATGGATAAGTACACTCAACACATATACTTGGAGGACAAGTTATTTGTGGAGGGAGTTTGTCTTGGACAGTTACTTGAACCATACAATCATTGTGTCTTCCTCCTTTATCCCAAACTCTCATTATTACAGTAATAGGATCATCTGCTATATCCTCGCAACAGAAAGTAACATAATCAAAGAAGTGATTTACATTATTATTAACATGACCTTCACAATCTATTTTATTATCCATTCTTCTTACTCCAAAATGATCAATAGAACAGTCATCGTATGATCCGCTATCAAATGAAGGAGCAAATATTTGAGCTTCACCATCATATGTCAATGAAACTGTAGTAAATTGTTGACAAACAGCTACCGGTGGTGTGTTATCTTCAACAGTAACAGTCCATTCACACTCTGTCTTGTTTCCGCAATTATCATAAGCAGTATAAGTAACAGTATTAACACCAAGAGGTAAATCTCTTGATACAGTATGTTTTGTTTCAGTTGTATCTGCAAACATCACAGGATGTCCCAAATCATTCATTACGGCAATAGTCCATACAGTATAATCGTGACATTCGTCAGTAATAGTAGGAACCGGGAAAGTATATCTTGCCCCACAATCCAATGCTCCGGCACTTGTAGGATCAAAATTACCAATTGTATTAGTTGTAATTGTTTCATTTTCCGGACAAACTATAACAGGAGGTATTGTATCAACTACCTCTATTGTTTGGAAATTTGGGAAAGTGAATAACCATGGGTAATTACAAGTTTGTTCAGTAACTGACCATGTTCTAAGTACTTTCTCAATACATGTTGGACAAGTATTAATAGTTACATCTATGTATGTTGCAGCAACCTTACAAGCAAAATTACAATTATTATCCAAAACAACTGTATCTGTTACGTCATTATGTGCTTGTTCAAAAGCTGTGGGGAAATTATCAGGATAAACCATTGAAGGCCATCCGGTCTTATTTGGATCAAAATCTCCATTTGTATCTTTGTAAGAATCAGCATCTTTACAAGAAATAGCAGTACCGTGAGCTTTCACCAAATCTTTTGGCCACCTAACCATAGTACTTAACTCAAATTGATTTAATCCGGTAACTCTAATAACAACACTACATGTATCAGATTGATTTCCTGATTCATCTATTGCGATAAAGCTTCTGTCTATTATTCTATTTACTAAAGGGTCTACAGTAGGATCTGTACAATCATTGTCCCAAATCTTATCATCTATCTTTACTACATTAAGTTTATAATTCGGAGTACAGTTATCTTTAACTACCGGTTTATAAACTTCTTGATCGTAGCATTTAATATCTATTGTATCAGTAGGACATGTAAACACCGGTGGCATTTTATCCGCAACATCAAATGTTAACATTGCAGAGTTCAATACATTGTGTGCAGCATCATGAGCTTCTATTATCAACATATACGGTCCACCGATATATGTATTATCCAAAACAGCGTTTGCTGTCATTGGAATAAGTACGGTAGAACCATCTGCGCTTCTTACTTCAAATTCATAGTGATCAGCAACAGCGCATTTTGCTCCATCATCAGTAAGGAACATATTTTCCATAAGCATTGCATCACAGTTGTCATCGCTTAATATGACATGAACATGATCTTCAGCGTTCAATTGGCATTGTGCATTCAGTTGTGTGACACTGAAAGAAGTGAACAAAAAGGCTACTATCATCAGCCAATTTTTCACTATTCTAGTTTTTGTAAAATTCGTTTTCTTCATGAGAACCATTGTTTTAAGTTAAAAAATACTGTTTAAAGGGATGCCACATCACCAATGACAATTGGTACATCTATCCCAAACAAATCAATTAATTTTTTGAGTTAATAAAATAAATCCAAGCAATGGTAAACCATTACTTATACTATCATCATACTACATTCCAATCAAAGGAATACTTAAGGTTGGTAGCGTTGAACAATATGCCCTCTCATAGACAATCCATATTTCCCGCTGTACATCAGGAAAGTAAGAACCTAAGTCATAAACAAATCATAGCCGTCGCCAATCAAAGTTCATTAACCTAAAATAATACCCAATAAATCATCTACGCTCTGCACACACCTTTCAACACAAATATGTAGTTTTCTTAGTTTGCAATTCTATATGCCGGATACACAAATATCAATTTCAATTAATATCAGTAACCGACTTATATCAAATAGACACAGTATATGTTTTAAATAAAAATTTATCTAATCATCAATAAAAATACTATTGATAAACTTTATCTCAAAAACTATTTTATACTATTATAAATTTGATATAACAATATTTCATTATCATTAAATCACACAGGTTGGAATAATTGGCTTAAAAT
>Ga0256831_1000644_pt1 | contig 18240 bp, 13 predicted proteins | sample 132544metaG_FD_189087 | JGI IMG/M metagenome (GOLD analysis project Ga0256831, IMG submission 189087) | Hydrothermal vent microbial communities from Lau Basin, Pacific Ocean - 132-544 | ecosystem: Environmental > Aquatic > Marine > Hydrothermal vents | place: Pacific Ocean: Lau Basin | collected...
ATGTCCATACCAGAGTTTAGGGTTCAAGCCTTGCTTTTCTGCTAAATGCTGAGCATCGTATAAATGCCCTAAGCCGGCATTGTAAGCAGCTAATGTAAACCATGTACGCACGTCAACAGGTAAGTTCTCAGGTAATTGTTTTCGAATCCAAGCCATGTATTTAAGTCCAGCTCGTAAGCTGTTTTCAGGTTTTTCTAAGTGACCAATGCCCATCTCAAGAGCAGTTCTTGGCATGACTTGAAGTAAACCTTTTGCACCAGTCCATGATTCAGCCTTAGGGTTAAAATGACTTTCTTTATTGATTTGGGCAGCAATCAAACGCCAGTCAAAATCATATTCAGCTGCTAATGACTTAATAAGATCATCATAAATTGAAATACCGTTATTGTTTTGTGCTAACTTATCTGCGGTAAATAGATTATGAGAGTTTTTAAAGTATTTATTATAAGTAACATTATAAAATAAGCTCTTATATTCTTGTTTAATAAAGTTATTTAAAGCAGCTAATAATTTCTTATCAGATTTTCTCACCAACCAACGGTGTCCCTGTTTTTTTGATAGGGCTAAAGAAGAAAGTAGGTGATTATTCCAGCTTTTCTCAATATCAATAATATCGGAGTCAACCAGAGTAATATCATAGCGTCCCTCTATTACCTGTTTAATGATTTCTGCTGTTGACTTATTTTCAGGTACAGCTTCAATAATAAAGTGAATGTTTTTACTCTCTAATTGTGCTTGCAATGTGGTGAGTGTATGCCAGTAAGCGCTGCTTTTTTGTACATAGAATGTACGTTGGTTAAGATCTGTGAGTGTTTTAATAGGGGCTTCATGATGGCGTTGTACAATGACCTGTTTAACATATAGATAAGGTTGGCTAAAAAGAATGGGGTCTTTTTCCAATTCAGGTGTTTTGCTCAGTCCAGCAGAAATAATATCACCATAACCATTTTCTAACCACTGGAGCATTTGGCTATTATCCTGAGCAATCAGTACTTTTAAATTAATACGTTGTTGCTTGGCGAATTGTTTGATTAGGTCATATTCAAAGCCCATTAATTGGTTTTTCCAGAGAAAATAACTGGTGGCATTGTTGCGAGTAATAAGGCGTAATAGCCGTTGTTTTTTTATGCTATCTAAATCACCAAAGTGGTTGTCTTGAGTATAGCTCAATAATTTTTCGGTTTTAATAAATTCATTTAATTGCTTAAGAAGTTGCGGGTTGCTTTTACGTACTGCCCAAGCAATAGGGCGTTCTTTATTAATATCAAGTGCGGCTTTAATATCATTACGGTACTCTTTAAAGAGTATTAGGCGGTTACTGTCCTCAATAACAGCATCTATTTTTCCAGAAGTGACCAGTTTAAATTTATCATCAGATGATAAAGAATCATCTAATTTGATAACATTAAATGGGGGTGTCTTATGAAGTGTTTCTGCTTGCTGATCTGTTTGTTTACTAAGCAAATGCTTTTGCAATAAGCTAATGGTTTCCCAAAATGAAGAGTTTTCCCTGACACCGATATTAAGCCCTTCTAAATTATTAAAGTTAAAGTACATCAGGTTATCAGTGGCAACGACTAATTGCTCAGTTGAATAGTCAACGGGTAAGGTAAAATTAACCCTAGCTTTACGCTCATCAGTAATAGCCAAGTTAGCCGCGACTACATCACCAAAGCCTTTTTCCAGCAGTGGTAACATGTCGGAGAATTTTTTAGTGCTAATAAAAACTGGTTTCAGTTGATTGCTTTGGGCGAAATGAACCAATAGTTCCAGTTCATCATTATAAGAAAGAGAGTTACGAGGTAAAAATTCATTAAATTGAAAAGAGTAGGGGACAATAATGCGTAATTTACCCGATTTTTTTATGATCTCCCAATCATCGAGCTGTTTTTTTATTATGGGTGATTTTTGTATGCTTTTAATAATGCCTTTTTTTTCTATGGCAATAATTTCAGGTAATCGGGTTTTTATATAGTCACTTTTAAAGGCTTCAATGGTAAGCTTTTTACTATGAAAAAAATTCTTATTGGAAAAAAGGGTTGCCGTAATAAGAAAAAGACATAATAAAAAAGCACTACTATAAAAAAAATACTGAAGGATTTTTACCATTAGATATTATCAATTATTCCTTAATTGCCATGGCAACTGTATAGGTTTTACCTTGTTTGATTTTTTTATAATTACCAAATACGTCTTTAAATGAACGTTCAATATACTTGCGAATGCCGGTGATAGTTACAACATAAAAGCGTCCCCCTTGCTCTAAATGATTATATGAATCAATTAAAAATAGGCTTAATAACTCATTGCCCACTTTGGCCGGAATATTCGATACAATGAGAGTAAAACGTTGTTTGCCAACTTGATTAAGTCCATTGCTAAGAAATGTTTGACAATTGTTTAGGCGATTAAGCTGAATGTTTTTTTCAGTATATTCAATAGCAACAAAATCTTTATCAATTAATACGCTTTGTCCTTCGGGGGCGCATTTTGCAAGAGTTAATCCAAGTGGACCATAGCCACAGCCAATATCAAGGCAATTATCATCTTTATTGATCCTAATATGCTGTAATAATAAACGTGAGCCATCATCAATAGCCTTAGGTGAAAACAGCCCCCATGTGGTAGTAAATTGCATTGGCTGACCACAAAGCTCAGCTTTAATAAGCATATCTTTGCGGTATTGCTCGACATCTTTAAAATATTTGCTGGTATGGGGCATATAACTTAGGTTTCCTAAATGTTGTCTGCTAATAAATTGAAAAACAATGGGCTTTGATGATCCTTAGCTTATTGTGTTAAGGCAATAGAGCCATTAATATTATTGCATCTTGATATTTTAGATCATGATCGCCTGCTGTAATAATAGCTCTGGCATGGGAGCCAATAGCAGGTACTAGAGCCATGTTTTGACTAAGAGGTGGAACCAACCAATCACCCTTTAATAAAGAGCCATTGCCGCGAATAATTGATGTATAGTACATTGGGGGGTGGGCTTGTCGGTTGAGCAAAAAAAGGAAAGGGTTTTTATCTTCCTGAGCTAATTGTTGATATAACGTTTGTGCACGATTGATCTCATTTGCACCGACTAATGGCGCTATTACCCCAATGGGACTGTTAGCAGCACGGTGTGCCATCTTTGCAATCGGAGAACCTAAATGAGGTGTGGCGATGGTGATGAGTTGGAAAATATTAAAATGGCTAGGTGCTTTTTGTTGATAATTATTAACCAGAGTTAAACGAGCAACAATACCACCAGCAGAATGGGCGATTAAATGGATAACTTGTTGAGGAAAGTGAGTGTGAATATATGTTAGATACTTATCAAGCATGGCTGCTTGAATTTCTATTGGTGCTTCTGAAGGCAGTTCAGCAGTAACTAGATATTTCCCCTTATTGGTCATAGGAGCATTATGTAAGGACAAGTCAACAAGAGGAGCAAGATAACCTTGTGGCGTAAATAAACCCGCATCATACCAGTCTTTTGTTTTCAGCTGCGTTATGATACCGCTAGAGCGCCAAGCCTTGCCACTACTATGATAACCATGTACTAAGAGAGCAATATCCGCTTGTGCAACCAGTGAAATAAATAAAATAAAAACTGATAGTGATTGTAATAGCCGTTTCATTACAACGCCTCTAGGTTAATGGCTTAGAATCAATTAAATGGACTATACCTATTATACTTGAAAATGCAGTTTTCATTATTTTAACTAAAAGCCTCAATCATGTAGTACTTATATACTCAATCGGTGCTTAGTCAAAATGCCTAGTTGCATTTCCAAGTATCACGGGTATAGGTAGTGTCTTTTCTGCATAACTATAGCAATTATACGGTGTTTTTCCAGTGAATTTTAATTTAATATGATAAGAGATGTTTTGGCATGATAAAAAAATTATCGCAACAATTTGCACTGACTGGGCAGTTACAGTTTATTGAACAAGCATCGGGTTTCCCTATGATCCAGATCAATAATAAATTTGCTACTGCAACGATCAGTCTTTATGGCGGTCAAATTCTTGAATTTCAGCCTCATAGTCAGTCTGAGCCTGTATTATGGCTGAGTGAGCAAGCGATTTATCATCAAGGTAAAGCCATTAGGGGCGGTATTCCCATCTGTTGGCCTTGGTTTGGTGACTATATAGGGCAAGAAAAGCAACCCGCTCATGGTTTTGCTCGGCTATCTTTATGGGATGTTTGCGCGACTAAAACGCTATCTAATGGTAGTACAGAGGTTATTTTACAACTTCCCTGTCTGCAATATTGTCAAAATTACCAAGCCAGTAACGTGACATTTAAGCTTGATCTTAGACTAAAAATAATAGTTGGAGAGGTCTTAAAAATAGAATTATTAACAATTAATAAGGGCGATCATACGATTTCTCTAAGTAATGCCCTACATGCGTATTTTAATGTTAGTGATGTGCATCATATTCAAATCTCAGGCTTGGATGATACCTCATATATTGATAAATTAGACAATGCTAGTATCGGCTTGCAACAAGGAAATGTGAGACTGACAACAGAAATGGATCGTGTTTATCAAAATACAAAAAAGGCACTTGTCTTGCATGATAGAGACTTTAAACGGCGCATTATAATAGCAAAAGCACAGTCTTTTTCTACTATTGTTTGGAATCCTTGGCAGGAGAGTGCAAAAAAAATGGTGGACATGGCAAATAATGGCTGGCAATCAATGATCTGCATTGAACCTGCTAATGTGCATGATAATACGATTATGCTTGGTGTAGGACAAAAACAAACATTAACGATGCTGGTGTCAATAGAGCAAGATTAAGCTTTGATGGATGCTGCTTTTCTGCTAGTCTTATAAGATACTTAACCTGAGTTCTGGATAACCGAACTGGTAACGTATTAATTAGCCTGTATTTATTACAGAAGTCGCCGCACCCCAAGAGTACTTCCTTCGGGCGTGAATACATCCTTGTAGGCTTCACTTTGGCATCCATGCCAAAGTGACTTCTTCCACAAACACAGGCTAATCAACACTCTGAATTTATATGCAAGATCATCTTATCCAGAGTTCAGGTTACTTAGACACTTGTTATCGTCAAATCGACTTTGCTTAATTCCTTGAATATTGCTTTTTAAATTGTTGACAGGAAAACCACAGAAGCCATGCTGAAACGAATCATCTCACCGTTACTTTTTTTACTATTTGCTTGGTTTGTTATTGCTAATAATAATGCTAAGGCCATCATTGCTGGCATTGCCATTTTTTTAATTGGTATGCATTATATGGAAAATGGCTTTAAGTTATTCAGTGGAGGGGCATTAGAAACTGTGCTTAAAAGATTTACCAGCACAACACCTAAAGCCATTAGTACCGGTTTTTTAGCGACGGCTATCGTACAAAGCTCATCATTAGTCTCTGTTATTGTTATCTCTTTTTTATCTGCTGAACTGATCAGTTTATCTTCTGCTATTGGTGTTGTGTTTGGTTCCAATATTGGTACGACAGCGACTGCATGGCTGGTCTCTTCCCTTGGTTTAAAAATAAAAATTGCTCAATATGCCTTACCTATGTTGATTTTTGGGGTGGTGATGCAGTTTTCTAAACAAAATTCATATAAAGGCTTGGGCAGTGTGCTCATTGGTTTGGGCTTTATCTTTCTTGGTATTTCTTACATGAAAGAAGGTTTTGAAACACTCAAAGAAGGCATTAATCTTGCTGAATATGCTATGGAAGGTTATCTTGGTGTTTTTGTTTATATTTTGTTTGGTGCTATTGCCACGGTTATTATTCAGTCCAGTAGTGCGACCATGGCGATTATTATAACGGCACTGGCCACAGGCCAGATTGACTATGTTAATGCTTTGTCTTTAGCTATTGGTGCCAATATAGGCACCACAGTAACCGCTATTCTTGGCTCATTAGCTTCAAATAAAAATGGTAAGCGTCTGGCCGTTGCACATCTTATTTTTAATATTATTACGGCACTGGTTGCTGTTGCATTTGTGTATCAACTAAAAGACTTGGTGGATATATTAGCACCATTGTTATCAATAGCAGAATCTGATAATGCCATGAAACTGGCTTTATTCCATACCATCTTTAATATTATTGGTGTGCTTTTAGTCTCTCCTTTTATAAAGCCATTGGTTCGATTTTTAGAAACACTCTTTAGCCAGAAACACAAGGGTAGAGGGCAACCTAAATATTTAACCAATGAGGTAATGGAAATTCCAGCATCGGCATTAGAGGCCATTAGAAAAGAAAGTGTTCACTTATATGATAAGTCATTAGAGGCTATTATTCATGCAATGAATCTACACCGTAAAGAGCTGTTTTCTGAGCGTGAATTAGGTGCTTTAGTAGAACAATCAAACCATGCATTTGACGTTAATGTGAATGAGATTTATAAAAAAGATATTAAAAACCTTTATAGTGAGATCCTTCGCTATTCCTCTATGTCCCAAGCGTATATGGATGAAGAAGGCAATAACCGAGTCTATGAATTAAAATTAACGGTACGTAATATCATTGAAATGGTAAAAGATATTCGTGAATTACAAAAAAACCTAAATTATTTCACAAAAAGTAAAAACTGGTTCATGATCCACCAATATAATGAGTTACGTAAGCAATTAGTTACGATTATGCGCACGATTGAAGACATAAGATATGATAAAGAGGCCGATGCTACTGATGTTATGACTCGTCTTCAGGTACTTAAGAATAATGCCAATGAAAATGAAATTACCTTAAATAAAAATATTGATACGCTTATTAGAGATAATAAAATTGACTCTAAAATGGCCTCATCATTAATTAATGATCTCGGATTTACTCATAGTATTTCTAAAAAATTACTCAATGTCGCTTCAGTTCTTTGGGTAAAAGATAAATTAATCACAGAATTAGGAGATGAATATGGGGATTAGAAAATTATTAGCTAGTTTGGATGACTTTTTTGATCAGTCGAAAAAAAAGCAGAAAAAGAAGCGTGAAAAACTATCCAAACTGGTACTTTCTTTAGAGAATAAGAAAGCAGAGCTTAAAAAAAGCATCAAAAAAGAATCAAAAAAAAGAAAAAATAGCAAAGAAACCTACAATCTGTGTAAAGAATTTAAAGCCTTATCAAAGATGTTAAAAAAAGCCAGAAAACAGGAAAATATTCTGGATGATAATAGTGAATAAGTTTCTCTGTGCTGTGTTATAAAATAATGAGTTTCACACTATCACACTGAGTTGTCTATGAACTTATCACTATCAAAAAAAATACTCATTCTCATCACTTTTTTATTGGGTATTCAATCGTTCTTTTTATACTACCAAAGTGAAGAAATGATTGAAGATATCTTATTAGATGAAAGTCGAAAACAGGCTTTAGTTTTTTTATATGGTCTTGAACGGGAAATTTCCTTTGCTCAAACTCAAGGTATTGAGCAAAATAAGCTATTACAAAACAAAGTAAATGGCGCTATTAGTCAGTTTCATGAAGGCAGCTTCTCTATTTTCAGGTTGTATATTTTTGATGCTCAGGGGAACATACTGGCCGATTCATTAAATAAAAAAAATAAAATAAAAACTATTTCAGATTACATTCGCCCCATATTTGACCGAGGGGAATCTTTAATTGGAGATGAGATCGAACACAAAAAAGATCTAAAAACAAATAAAATGGTGGCTACAACGGATATTATTGTTCCCTTGTATAAAAATAATATGATTATTGCCGCTATTGAAATTGAAATCAACATAGAAAATACGCTCGATAAAATTAAACTAATTGATAATCAATACGATGTAAAAATTACCCAAATAATTCTTTTAAGTGGCTTTGTTTTTATGTTTGCTCTTTGGTTCTTTTTAAATCGGCAGATAATAAATCCAATACAACGTATTGAAAAAACAGCTAAAGCTATTACTAAAGGAAAATTAGATTCTCGTGTATTTTTAAATGGTTCAGATGAAATGGTACACCTTGGGCATTCAATTAATACCATGGCAGGCAGTCTACAGGAGTTATTGGACAGGCAAGAACAGGCCTATATTCAGGTGTTACAATCATTGGCGAAAGCCTTAGAAGCGAAAGACCCTTATACCGCAGGTCATTCTGGGCGCGTGGCTAAATTTTCTGTCAAGCTGGGTAAGTTTTTAAACCTTTCAAAAGATGATATGGCCATTCTTAAGCAGGGTGCACTAATGCATGATCTCGGTAAAATTGCCATCCCCGATCACATTCTAAATAAGCCTGATAAATTAACGGATGAAGAATTTGACATAATGCGCAATCACCCAGTAAAAACAGCTGATATTATGAAGCCCTTGCGTCATTATAAGCGTCATCGTGAAATTGCTGCTTGGCATCATGAACGATGGGATGGTAATGGGTATCCTGATGGCTTAAAAGGTGAAGAGATTCCGTTAATGGCTAGAATTGTTTCTATTGCTGATACTTGGGATGCTATGACAGGCGATAGGATTTATAGAAAAGGTATGTCCGAAGAAAAGGCTATCTCTATTCTTCTTGCTGAACGGGGTAGCGGGCAATGGGATCCAACATTAGTGGATGCCTTTGTACAAATGATGGGGTACTAAATAAAGCCTATCTTAAGGATGCCTATATTTTTATTTTTACAGAGGTTGGAAATTAATTATGTCAGAACATAATGTAAAGCTTATTTGGACAAAAGAAACAGAATCATTTGCTTATAAAGACTATAATCGTAACCATCAATGGGATTTTGGCGAGGGACTTATTGTACCTGCTTCATCAGCACCACAATTTTTAGGTGATCCAGAATGTGCCGATCCTGAACGTGCGTTTGCTGCGGCCTTATCGAGTTGCCACATGCTCTTTGTGATTGCTATTTGTTCTAAAAAACGCCTTGTGGTACAAGATTATATTGATAATTCCACAGCTATTTTAGAACAAGATGATGAGGGTGATTTAATTATTAGTCGAGTCATATTAAGACCCCAAGTTATATTTGCTGAGGGGGTTGAGGTGAGTCAAGAAATATTAGAAAAAATACATGAGCAATCACACAAAAAATGCTTTTTAGCAAAATCGGTTAAATCAGATGTTGTGCTTGAACCTGTTTGGAATTAAGGTTTAGGTTGTCGAGCTTTTAAACGTTCTTTTCGTAGTTTGATATGATGTACAACATGCATTCTCCAGAGCAAACGGATACTAATATAACCAAGAATGGCTACTATACTGCCTGAAATAAAACAGCCCAATAAAAAAGGTTGCCATATTAAGCCTAGTTGCTCACTAAACCATTGGGCTGTCAACTGATAATCACTACTGATAGCCTCTTGCCCCATAACAAAGGTACCTATTTTATAAGCACCATAGAAAATAGGGGGCATGGTAATGGGGTTGGTTAACCAAACCAACGAAATAGAAATGGGCAAATTAACCCGTACAAAAATGGCAATGGCGGCGGCGATGATCATTTGTGATGGTAGGGGAATAAACGCACAAAATAAACCCACAGCAAAAGCACCTGATACCGAGCGTCGGTTAAAATGCCATAGACTGGCATCATGCAATAGCTTGCCGAAAATCTGCAAATGTTTATGTTCTTTGATGCTGGCGTGATCAGGCATCCATTTTTTTATCAATCGTTTAGGCATTAAATTTTTTCATTATAGGATCACTGTTGTATGCGAATAGGGATCATTGCATTTATTCTGGGAAATACTTGCCTGCTTTTTTTGCCTATTGCATGGTATCCTGAGCAGTGGTTGTTTTATCATTGGCTGAGCAAAAGTCCCGCTTTAAATTACGCCGATAGTCGTACCATTCTACTTGGCCTATTCAGTATTGTCTTGCTTGGTTTGAGCTTAATGTATAAGAAAAATCAGGCTTGTTTTATGAGTATAAAGCATAGTATAGCCAATATTTTTTTTACTTCTAAGCTTCGAGTCTATTTTACACCTATTTTAGCTTTTCTGGCAGGTTTTATTTTTACCGCACTTTATGTTAATCAGTTTTATCCGTCACTTAATTTAACGGATCTGGAAGGAAAGGATATTATTGTAAAAGGGGTTGTTGATTCAATTCCTAAAAATACAGGAAGTAAACAAAGTTTTATTTTCTTAATAAGTGCTCGTCAGGTAATGGCTAATTCAGTACAAGAAACAGCTGAAACAAACACATTTTGGGATGATGCTTTTCAGGCCAAAGTTCGTCTTAGCTGGTATCATAATAATCCACATCAACAGTATAAGCCTCTAAAAAATGGTCAACAATGGCAATTTACGGTGCGCTTAAAACGCCCTAACGGTTTTTTAAATGGTGGTTTTGATTATGAGAAATGGCTCTATCAAAAAAGAATTGTTGCCACGGGTTATGTTCGTAATGGACAGACAGACGAAGTTAATAAAAAAAGTTCCATTGCTTTTTGGCTGGCAGGGATCAGGCAAAACTTTGCAGATAAAATGGATCGTGTTCTAGTAGACTATCCTTATCGTGGTTTAATTAAAGCCCTAACCTTAGGCATAAGAGATGATATTGATGCTCAGCAATGGCAAGGCTTTATGCATACGGGAACTAATCATTTAATTGCCATATCAGGCTTACATATTAGCTTAATGGCATCACTTATGTGGTTTGTTGTGAACTATTTATGGCGTCTGAGTACAAGCCTAAATTTAAAATACCCAGCAACTATTATTGCATCTATTGCAGCACTTGTTACTGCGATTGCTTATGCTGCTTTGGCAGGGTTTTCTCTGCCGACACAACGAGCACTTATTATGCTAGTGGTTGTTTTTTTAGCCATTATGCTCAGACGAGAATTTTTACCCAGCTATGTGTTTTTATTGGCTTTGCTAGCAGTGGTATTGTTTGATCCCTTAAGCCCATTATCATCTGGATTCTGGCTGTCTTTTCTGGCCGTGGCCGTGATTTATTTCAGTATTTCTTCACGGCTGGCCCATAAAACACAATTTAGCCACAAACTATTACAATTGGGGTGGTTGCAAGTCAGTATCTTTATCGGTCTGTTTTTACCATTGATGATCCTATTTCAACAAGTTTCTCTTATTTCCCCCTTGGCCAATTTTATTGCTGTGCCTCTTATGAGCCTGATTATTGTCCCGCTCACATTTGTAGCTACTTTTTTTATACTGATCTTTGAGCCGATTGGTCTGTTTTTCTTTGAGGTATTAAAGTGGCCAATTGATGGGCTATTCTGGTTTTTAGATGCCCTAAGCCAGTGGCCTTGGAGTTTTATTTATTTACCAGAACCTTCATGGTCGATTATTACTTTACTTATTATAGGCTGTCTATTATTGCTTATGCCTAAGGGCTGGCCTGGGCGCTGGTTGGGTCTGATTTTATTATTACCCATTGTGACAATGGAGGCAGAAAAACTCCAACAAGGTGAAATACAAATGACCATGCTGGATGTCGGTCAAGGGCTTGCTATGCTTGTTCGTACTCAACATCATAGTCTACTTTATGATACAGGGGACAAGTTTTCAGAACAATTTAATATGGCTGATAGGGTGATCCTTCCTTATATGAGATTACATAAATTTAATACTTTGGATAAGCTGATTATCAGTCATTCTGATCGTGATCACTCAGGTGCTTATCAAGAATTGGTTAATCAAATATGGGTAGGGGATGTGTTAGCAGGAGAACCTGAATTATTGCCAAAAAAGCCATCGAATGTGAATTCCACCCCAAAATTAGATAAAAAAGTAATAAATCCAAAAATGCTGGTACAACAATGTAAACAAGGGATGCAGTGGCAATGGGATGGGGTTAGCTTCACTATATTATTCCCACAGCTACCTATACCTGATAATAAGCTTAATAAGAAAAATAATAATCGTTCCTGTGTGCTTTTAATCCAAACAGCACAAAAACAAACAATCTTGTTACTAGGTGATATAGAAAAAGAGCTAGAAAAACAATTGCTTAAACTTTATCCAACATTAACTGCGGATGTAATTCAAGTACCTCATCATGGCAGTAATACCTCATCATCAGATGGTTTCTTAGAACAACTACACCCTAAAATTGCCTTATTTTCATTTGGTTATAGAAATCGCTTCCATCATCCAACACAAAAGGTTGTGCGACGTTACAAGCAAAAGCAGATAAAATTATACAATACCAACAACGGGGCTATTGATATTAGAAGCAATATGACCAATAATTCGTTTTCAGTAAAACAATACCGAGTGCAAAATCAACGACTTTGGCATCGGCAGATTAAACAATTATAATTAAAATAAGGGAAAATTTGTGCTTGAATTAATATTATCGGGTGGCTGGCTTATGGTACCTATTATTCTCTGTTCTATGGTGTCTATTTTTATTGTTATCGAACGCTTTTTAACCTTGCGAGAGAAGAAAATTGCCCCGCCTGATTTAGTTGACCAAATCATTCGCTTGCATCAGAAAAATCGTATTAATAATGATGCGATTAAAAAATTATATAAAAACTCACCCTTAGGGCGTATTTTAGCGGCTGGTTTGCGTAATATGAATACTGAACGTGAGTTAATGAAAGAGAGCATCGAAGAAGAAGGGCGTCAGGTTGTTCATGAGTTAGAGCGCTTTCTAACGACACTAGGTACGATTGCCTCAATTACTCCGTTATTAGGGCTTTTGGGGACGGTTGTTGGAATGATCAAAGTATTTGCTGTTATTACCAGTTTAGGTGTTGGTGATCCTAAAATTTTAGCCGATGGTATTTCAGAGGCATTACTCACAACTGCAGCGGGTTTATCCGTTGCTATTCCAAGTGTTATGTTTTACCGTTTTTTCCGTGGTCGAGTGGATGAGCTATTACTTAAAATGGAAGCTCAGGCTATCTATCTTGTTGAAGTTGTTCATGGTGATCGCTCTGGAGAGAAATAATTATGAATTTTCGTCCCAGAAAACCTGAAGAATTAGATGTTAATGTAACACCACTTATTGATGTGGTTTTTCTCTTGTTGATATTTTTCATGGTCTCAACCACCTTTGATCGACAGTCAGAACTCAGCATCGAATTGCCCGAAGCCAGTGGAGAAGTGGCGGAGAGTGAACAGGTAGAAGTTGAAGTAACCATTTCCAATACGGGTAAATTTACTGTGAATGGTAATGAAGTGGTGAATACCAATATTACCTCTTTAATGAGAGTCATGCGTGCAGCTGCAGGTAGCGATAAAGATCCTAGAGTGATTATTACGGCGGACAAAAATAGCACTCATCAAGCAGTTATGACAGTCATGGATGCTGCTCGTCAAATTGGTTTTATCCACATTGCGTTTTCAGCGGTTAAACCAGAATAAGTGAAAGCCATCACTCATTACTGGCAAAGTATCAATATTGTCAGTATCAGCCTACTTCCCATAAGTCTGCTATTTTGTCTATTAGCGACGTTTCGTCGTCAACTCTATCGTCTTAGTCTGCTTAAATTATCTCGCTCTAAAATACCGTTGATTGTGGTTGGTAATATTTATATTGGTGGTAATGGCAAAACCCCTTTTGTTATTGAACTGGTTAAGCAATTACAAAAAGCCGGCTACACACCGGCTATTGTAAGTCGTGGTTATGGTGCATTGAGTGAGCAGGAATGTAATTTATCATGGCCGCGCAAGGTTGATCTAAAGCAGCCCCCAGTTTTTTTTGGTGATGAACCTTACCTGATTCATTATGCTACCCAGTGCCCTGTTGTCATTGATCCTCAGAGGAGTAGGGCAGTTGACTTAATTGAACAAACCACCCATTGTGATGTTATTATCAGCGATGACGGCTTGCAACATTATGCCATGTCACGTTTTATTGAGATTAATATCACAGATGCCTGCCGTCTTTATGGTAATGGTTTCTGTCTTCCAGCAGGACCTCTTCGTGAAAGTCCTAAGCGCTTAAAGTCAGTGGATTATATTGTTTATAATATATCACAATGTTCGAGAGACTATACACCAAGGGATTTTCCAGAAAAAAGCTTTTTAATGAATTATAAATTGCAAGAGTTAATCCCCGTATCAATCGCACCAGATACTACCCAGTCAATAACATTGGCAACTCTTAAAGGTAAAACCATTCATGCCGTAGCCGGTATTGGTGATCCACAACGCTTTTTTAAGCAACTTATTGAATTAGGAGCCAATGTTATTGCTCACCCATTTGATGATCACCACAACTACCAAGCAAGTGAGCTGAGCTTTGGTGATGAATATTTAATTATTATGACCGAAAAAGATGCGGTGAAATGCCAGTCATTGTCTTTATCCAATGCATGGTATTTACCGATTAAAGCAAGTTTAGATAATCTTTTAGTTGAGCAGATAGTACAGAAGTTGAAGTCGTTTTAGGTTTATGCCTACAATCTATGCCTATAAGAAGTGGAGTGCAAGTAAATTAATTTATTTGCACTCCTTTAAGCTTTTTAACGTTTAGCCTAAACAGTTTTGGCCTGTTCAATAGCATTACCAATATAACGGGCAGGAGTTAGTTTTTGTAATTCTTGCTTTGCTTCTTCTGGCATGTCCAAGGTATCCACAAAGGCCTTTAATGTCTCGGCAGTAATGGATTGACCACGGGTCAACTCTTTTAATTTCTCATACGGCTTTTCAATGCCGTAGCGACGCATAACCGTTTGAATAGGCTCAGCTAGGATCTCCCAAGTATTGTCCAGATCACTGGCTAGGGCTGTTTCATTAATTTGTAATTTATTAATGCCACGTAAGGTAGAAGAATAGGCAATCATTGCATGAGCAATACCCACCCCTAAGTTTCTTAATACAGTAGAATCGGTTAGATCACGCTGCCAGCGTGAAATGGGTAATTTCATACTCAGATGATTTAATAAGGCATTGGCTATGCCTAGATTGCCTTCTGAATTTTCAAAATCAATGGGATTAACCTTATGGGGCATGGTCGATGAACCAACTTCACCAGCAATGGTTTTTTGCTTAAAATAGCCTAAAGAAATATAGCTCCAAATATCTCGATCAAAGTCGATTAAAATGGTATTAAAACGTGCTAGAGCATCAAAATATTCAGCAATATAATCGTGTGGCTCAATTTGGATGGTGTATGGATTAAAATCAATGCCTAGACTTTCAACAAAATTTTGGGCAATATCGGCCCAGTCTAATTCTGGATAAGCACTATAATGAGCATTATAATTGCCTACAGCGCCATTAATTTTACCCATAACAGATACGGCTTCAAGTTGCTTAAACTGACGCTCTAAACGGTAGGCTGTATTGGCCATTTCCTTACCCATGGTCGAGGGGGATGCCGGTTGTCCGTGAGTACGACAGAGCATGGGGACTTCAGCAAATTCATGTGCAAGATCAGCAATGGCATCAATGACCTGACGCATTTCAGGTAATAATAGGGTAGTTCGAGCACTATTGAGCATCAGGGCATGAGAGAGATTATTGATGTCTTCAGAGGTGCAGGCAAAATGAATAAATTCATTAATGGCCATGAGTTCATCATTGTCTTTGATCTTATCCTTTAAGAAATATTCCACTGCTTTAACATCATGATTCGTGGTGCGTTCAATGGTCTTAACCGCCTGAGCATCTTCAAGAGAAAAATTATCAACGATGTCATCCAATAGCTGCTTGGCTGGTGCAGAAAGTGCAGGCACTTCCTTTATTTCGGGGTGTGAGGCAAGCATTTGCAACCAGCGTACTTCAACCAATACTCGGTGGCGGATCAGACCAAACTCACTGAAAATTGGACGAAGATTGGATGTTTTACTGCCATAACGGCCATCAATTGGTGAAACTGCACTTAAACTGTTTAAATCCATGCCAAAGAACCCCATTTTAGGTTTATAAATAAATAGGCGAGATTATAACCGATGGCCTCTCTATGGGAAAGAATTGGCGTAATATCATTTTATAAAGCTTTCCCATTTGAGCTTTTTTTGTTATAAAACAAGCAAATAAAATATCATGTGATTGAAGGAAATTTATGCTAAACAACTATCGAAACCATGTCTCTGAGCGTGCTGCACAACACTTACCACCATTACCTTTGGATAGCAAACAAACGGCTCAACTTATTGATTTGCTTATAGAACCACCCAAGGGCGAAGAGGATTTTTTATTGGATTTATTAATTAACCGAGTGCCCTCGGGAGTGGACGATGCGGCTAAGTTAAAGGCTGAATTTTTAGAAGCATTGGTTAGCAAAGAACAGCAGAGCCCTATTATTAATAGAGAAAAAGCCGCTGAGATTTTAGGTACGATGGGAGGGGGATACAATATTCAGCCCTTGGTGAAATTACTTGATGACATGGTTTTGGCTCCGATTGCAGTGAGTGCACTGTCATCGTCTTTACTCATTGCCGATGCTTGGCATCAGGTGATGGAAAAAGCCAAAACCAATGACTTTGCCAAACTGGTAGTGGACTCATGGGCCGCAGGGGAATGGTTTACCCAACGCCCTAAATTAGCCGAGTCTATTACCGTAACGGTTTTTAAAGTTGCTGGTGAAACCAATACCGATGACCTATCTCCAGCAACCGATGCGTGGTCACGTCCTGATATCCCTCTACATGCCCAATCGATGCTTGTGAGTAAGATCCCCGATGCCTTGCAAACCATTGCCACATTAAAGCAAAAAGGTCATGCCATTGCCTATGTTGGTGATGTGGTAGGAACCGGCTCGTCACGTAAGTCAGCCATCAATTCAGTGCTTTGGCATATGGGAGAAGACATTCCTTATATTCCAAATAAGCGTCAGGGTGGCGTGGTACTAGGTGGTAAAATTGCCCCCATTTTTTTTAATACCGCAGAGGACTCTGGTGCTTTACCCATTGAATGCGATGTCTCGGCCTTAAAAACAGGGGATGTGATCACCATCAAGCCTTATGAAGGTGTTATTTGTGATGCTCAGGATGAGGTATTAATACATTTTACCATGAATCCGAATACCTTAGCCGATGAAGTGCAGGCTGGGGGACGTATTCCGTTAATTATTGGCCGAGGTCTGACGGATAAAACCCGTGAAGCATTGGGCTTGCCAGCTAGTGACTTGTTTATCCGTCCAGAGATAGTACAAGCTAGCACCAAGGGCTATACGCTAGCACAAAAAATAGTGGGTAAGGCCTGCGGCGTTGCAGGAGTTCGTCCGGGTACGTATTGTGAGCCTAGAATTGCGACGGTTGGCTCTCAAGATACCACCGGTGCGATGACTCGTGATGAGCTTAAAGAATTAGCCTGTATGGGCTTTGCCGCTGACTTGGTGATGCAGAGTTTTTGTCATACAGCTGCTTATCCCAAGCCAATTGACGTGAAGCTACAGGGCAGTTTGCCAACTTTTATGACCCAACGTGGTGGTGTTTCTTTGCGCCCTGGGGACGGTATTATCCATTCATGGCTTAATCGTATGCTATTGCCCGATCAAGTGGGCACAGGAGGGGATTCACACACCCGTTTTCCTCTGGGGATTTCTTTTCCCGCAGGTTCTGGCCTAGTGGCCTTTGCCGCAGCAATGGGGGTGATGCCTCTGGATATGTCGGAGTCTGTTTTAGTGCGTTTTAAAGGGCAAATGCAAGCCGGTATTACCTTGCGTGATTTAGTCAATGCTATTCCGTGGCAAGCCATACAAGATGGGAAACTTACGGTTGATAAATCGGGTAAAATTAATGTCTTTAATGGTCGTATTTTAGAAATTGAAGGTTTGCCAGATTTAAAAGTAGAACAAGCCTTTGAATTAGCCGATGCCTCGGCAGAACGCTCAGCAAATGGCTGTACAGTACGCTTGAATAAAGAGCCTGTAATTGAGTATCTTAAATCTAATATTGCCTTATTGACTTGGATGATCAGACAAGGCTATCAAGATGCACAAACCTTGCAACGCCGTATTGATGCCATGCAAGTCTGGTTGGATGAACCACACTTATTAGAGCCAGATGCCGATGCCGAATATGCAGATATTATTGAGATTGATCTTGATACTATTAAAGAGCCGATTCTTGCCTGTCCAAATGATCCGGATGATGTCAAACTTTTATCAGAACTCTCAGGACAAGCCATCGAAGAAGTCTTTATTGGTTCTTGTATGACGAATATTGGTCACTATCGTGCCACAGCCAAGATCTTAGAGGCTCATCTTGATAAGACAGGCAGTGCTATTCCCACTCGATTATGGATTGCACCGCCCACTAAAATGGATGAGAAAGAGTTGCTCAATGAAGGTGTATTCAGTATTTATGGGCGTGCGGGGGCTCGTACCGAATTACCAGGCTGTTCACTCTGCATGGGCAATCAGGCAAGAGTGGCCGATGAA
>Ga0256831_1000645_pt1 | contig 18177 bp, 15 predicted proteins | sample 132544metaG_FD_189087 | JGI IMG/M metagenome (GOLD analysis project Ga0256831, IMG submission 189087) | Hydrothermal vent microbial communities from Lau Basin, Pacific Ocean - 132-544 | ecosystem: Environmental > Aquatic > Marine > Hydrothermal vents | place: Pacific Ocean: Lau Basin | collected...
ATACACGAAGACTCATTGAAAACATTGATTAATAAAGTTAAATACTCCTGCTTATATGAGTCCAGAATAGGAAGAAAGAACTCCATCGAACTAATGCAAACACAGTATTAAGTTGACGCTAATGCGAAAGCTTTCGGGAGAAGATGATAGCAATAAAATTAATCTCATCCCGGTGCACGATTGCCGCATTGCGATTTCTTTGGAGTATATAATGTACTTTCAGCTGACAACTAAAATTGTTAGCCTTAATTTAAAAACAGAAAAATAAAGAACATGAAACGAGTATGGCAAATATTGGCATACAGAATGATAGTTATTGTGAAAGATGTCTGTCAGCCAACTGGTTACCGTTAGAAAATAAATAAATTACAATGAGATGAAAGTAGTATTCTCAACTTTATCAATAGCAATTATAATTTTAGCATCATCTTGTAAAAAAGAAGTGCCTATACCCGATATTGTTAATCCTGTGCCACCAATAGTTTATGTTGCCCATGATGGGAGCGGAAATTATAATTGCGATGGAGAAAGCGACCAGATAGAAATAAATACAGCATTAGATTATGTAGCCGAACATTCGGAATATACAACTGTATATCTAAAAGGAGCAAATACATTTTGGATAGACGAGCCAATTTATATTTCGGCCAACACAATATTAGAAGGAGACGAAAATGCAGTTGTTAAATTGATTGACAATGCTAATTGGAAGCAACAATTCAAACCGCTTATCGGGCAACAAGGAACTATATTAGAAGAGATAATGCCTGACCAAAGTGTTACAACCGGAAATATAACAATTAGGGGGTTTGAACTGAACGGAAATAGGGCAAATCAATCGGAACCGTCAGGACACAGTTATTATCGAATGATTCAGCTACAAAATTGTTATAATGTTACGATAAACGATATGTATATTCACAATGGCCTTGCCGATGGTATAATATTAGAATTTGGTGTGGATATAAACAAAAACGAAAATATTTTTGATATTAATTCTAAGTTTTACAACAATCGTATTCACTATGACGGGCATGACGGGATATATGTAGGGCAGGCTACAAATTTTGAAATTTACAACAACAATATCACGAATACAAGAACGGATGCAAGTATAAGAACGCAGAATTGCAATAACTTTAAAATCTATAATAATATTGCAGGACTTGCACCCGACAGGCAAATGGCAGGTTCTGCCGCTGTTCATGTTATGAACCGTGGAGATGTTGTTGCTGATGATATAGAAATTTATAACAACTTCTTTTATGGTAATCAAGTTTGGCATGGCATCTGGTTGGAGCAACTAACCGATGGTGGAGCAGGAACGTTAAATACTCATACAGGTGTTTCCATTCATAATAATGTTATTTCTCAATGCAAATTAGCAGGTATTGGAATTTACGGCTTTAACAATACACGTATCGAAAATAATCTTATTGAAATAAGTGCCGAAGATGCAGGGATTACTTTTTATCAAGGAGACCCAATAAATACTTCGTTATCAGGTTTTCAGACTTATGTTAAAAACAATATTATCGTAAGAAATGCCACTTACGGAATTGACAATCAACAACCGTCAGTTCATACATTTATTTCAGACTACAACTGTATAAATGGGAATATAATGGGGAATTACAACAATGTAACATCATCAACCGATATTTACACAGACCCTTTACTCCCTTGCGAATATGAGTTACACAGTGGTAGATATTATAATGCAACAAGTTATAATATTTTTAGTCCAATCTGGCAAGATGCCGATGGTGAAGAAGATGGTGAAAATCCTGTTTGCAAAACTGATTTAGGAGCCAATAAAGTTTGGCAGATTTATCATTTAAAATCGGAAAACGGACGTTGGACCGGAACACAATGGATCAATGACACGAATACAAGTCCGTGTATTGATGCAGGCGATCCGGTATCAGATTATTCAAATGAACCAGCACCAAACGGAAACAGGATAAATATCGGGGCTTTTGGAAATACCACGGAAGCATCAAAAACAAACTGAAAAGTTTGGATTTCAAGATTTAGACAAAAACTAAGGCTAGCAAAAGAATTAGTGCATTTGGCGGATAGTTTTCTCCCAAAAGCTTTCGGGAGAATGGGAACTATACGAAATTGTGCTTTAGAAATTTTAGGGTATCCCATTGCTGAAAACAAAAGGGAGCAAACCTTTAATTGCTTTTACCACAAAAGTTGTTTGCCTGCTATAAAAAAGCAGCTAAACTCGGGTAATTACAAAATGCGAATCTGCTAAATGAGGTAAATACGAAATGGGCTGAATCGGAGAAATGGATTGCGAAATACCCGAAGATATTTCGCAATTTGAACAATCCTTCCAATTTGAAAATGGGTTAGCAGCCTCCCGATGCGGCTTTTGCTTTTTTCTTGCGGCGTACAACAACTTTCTTTTTTACCGGTGAATTGGGTTGTTCGATACCCGTGTTTGACGGGCTTGCAATTTTAGCATAATCGAAACGCGGAGTACCTTTTTTATAACTCTCGTCCGATTTTGTTGCAGCCAAATCTTCTTTGTGTTCCGAATAATATTTATAGCCGCCCAACAACACTTTTACATTCTTAAATCCGGCCTGCCTGAACAGCATCCATGGTCCGTTGGCTTGCAGTTGGTCTTCGCCATATAAAACAACGGTAATGTTTTTCTTTTTCAAATTTTCGAGCCGTTTAATATTCTCTTTGTTGGTTAAATCGAAAGCCGAAATATTTTCGGAATTCGGAATATGTCCCTGTCCGTATGTAAATCTGTCGCGAATATCGAATAACACAACATTATTTACCTCTTTTTTTATAACTTTTTCTAATTGCCATGGATAAAAGCAGGCATCTTTATCGTTTAAAACAGTTAAACTCTCTTTCATGTTCAGGTCGTATTTCATTGTAGGTTTTTGTAGCGTAAAAAAACCTATAACAATAAGTACTGCAAACACCGAGAGTACAATTAAGGTTCTCCAAGGATTTAGTTCGTGTTCATGCATAATACTAATTTTTAGTTTTTATTTATTAACAACCTCCCGACGCTGCTTTGGTTTTTTTACGTCGTTTTACAATTACTTTTACTTTTTTTGTTTCGGTGTTCTCGGGTTTTGCTCCGGTAAAATAGAGTTTTGCTCCTTTTCTAAATTCGTAGGTGGCAAACTCTGTTAGTGGTGCATATTCCGGCGGCTCAACGGGTTGAATAATGGTGCGCATCCAACAGTTTAATCCTCCACGCATTACATACATTCCATCGAACCCCAACCGTTTGGCAATTATCCATGCCTGGTCGGCTTTAATATCGTCGTTCGATATAAACACTACTTTTGTTCCAGGAATGCCAAAGTTTTCGAGACTGGTTTCGGATAGCAAGCTGTCGACCGGAATATTAATGGCTTTTGGCAACGAGAAATTGTTGAACTCTTTTTCGTTTCTCACATCAATTATCTCCAGCGAAGGGTCTTGCTGAATAATCATTTTTGCCACCTGGTCGGTAGAGACATACCGAGTTGGTTGAATAATTTCCCACAAAAGTTTATCGGGCTCAATCTGTTTTAGTTTTTCCGTTTTATTCAGAAATATGGTTCCAACTGCCAGAAAGAGCATTAGAATGGTTAGAAAAATATAATTTCGATTCATCTGTATTAGAATTTATATTCTTTAATGTTTTTTCGAACTTTTTTCTCAATAAACATTGTTCCCCAGAAAGCTGCGAGAGCAATGACAGTAAAGGCTGCGGCAAACCACGATGCCGGAATTCCGGTTACATCGGTAAGGGTTACATTTCCAAGATTTCCGCTTGTGTAGAACTTCTCGAAAAGAGGGAATGCCAACGAGAAGATGTAGATTCCGATAAACAGACCGATGGTAAAAAATAACCCGTCGAGTTTTCCAATGGCGATGGCCGTAAAACTCGTTCCGGGGCAAAATCCCCCCATAACAAAACCAATTCCCATTATTATTCCTCCAAAAATCATTGGCCCGAGAAAGGTTGGTAGAATAAATATTTTTGAAAGGTCAATCCATCCTAAATAGTCGAAATAGAGCAATCCGGTCATGGCAACAATAACAGCGGTAAAAAATACGCGAAGAACTACAAAGTTATATCCGTAAAAAACGCCGGCCAAATTTCGGGATGAAGAAAACCCGGAAGCTTCGAGCAAAAACCCAAATACAATACCCAACAAAATTGCTATTACAAAATCCCATCCTGCGGGAATTATACCGTTCGGAATTAAAGGTCCCATAATTAATATTTTTTAAATTTTAAATCCATAATTTTCTAAAAAAATAGGCAAACAGGTAGCCCGAGCCAAATATGGCAAACATGGCAATTACACCTCCCAGCGCAAATGTAGCACTGCCGCTTAATGCTGCTCCGCTTGTGCATCCGCGCCCAAACTGACTGCCAAATCCAAACAGTATTCCACCAATAACAGCAAAAATAAGTCGCTTTTTATTGGTTATTTTCGGCCCTTTATCGATACGGAATTTTTTTACTCTGCCAAATAATAACCCCGAAAGCAGTCCGCCTAAAAGTACACCCAGCGACTCGAATACCAGCCAGTTATACATGGGTGAGTGATCGTCGGAAACAAACCTGCCCATGTATCCATTTTGTTGAGTTTCGTACGGAGCAATAATATTCGATGTGGTTACAACGGCACTTTTAATTGCTCCGCTTGCTCCCAGTCCACGCCCGGTGATATATACTGTGAGAATAACCAGTAATCCGAGTAAGACTCCACCGAGATAAGGATTTAAATATCGTTCCTGATTACTTGAAATTTGCTTGTTCATAATTGAATAGTTTTAGGTTCTAATATAAAAATCGGGTAATTTGTCCGGCTTCAACCATAACAAAACGAAACATTAATCCGCCAAAAAGAATAAGTGCCGGCGGCATCCATTTCGGAACATGGTATCCCCACAACTCAATTGTTTCGAGTGTTGCCGGGAAAATAAGTCCCAAAAGTACCACAAACACCCAAAAACTTATAGTAAACTGGCCACCTAAAAATAGTGCAGCCGCTTCGGTTGCTACTGCTGTTCCGGCCATAAATCCCATAAAGAGGTGGATAATTAAAAAGAGTTCGACACCAATAAATATAAGGTCGATACGGCTTAACACTTTCCGCTCGTTTTTGTCTTTGCTCATCCATATTGCTGCTGCCAGTCCAGTAGAGAAACCCGAAACAAGGAACAGTGGCCCTAATATTGAAGTGTTCCACAGTGGACGCGCATTAAATGCCGACAATAAGATTCCGGTATATACACCGAGAATTAATGCCAGAATCATCATCACCCAGGCAAACGGTTTTCGAACGCTAATTACCCAAGCCTCAAATTTGTAAAGAAATTTAAACTTCCAGTCCCACTTTGGAAACATATCGCGCATGTAACTGGCTACCCAAATCATAGAGAGTGGTGTTATCAGCAACAGAGTCCATGCTCCCCACGACATGGGAGAAGAGAAGCGAATGGTTGTGTAAAGTTGCCAAAAATATAACTTATGCGAGAGGTCGAGAAACAGTGCACTAAGCCCCACAATCAGTGCTATTGGAGCAATCATTGGAGCCCATTTTACTGTGGCAGGCATCTCCTTCTCTTTTCCGCGAACAACAAAATAGGCGGCAAAGAAAATTAATCCGGCTGCAAGTCCTCCTAAAAACAGATAGAGTGGAATTTCCCAGTGCCAGATATTCAGATACGGATCGATGTTTGGAATATTGCGTCCGCTAACAAATAATTCTTCTTTCATTTTATAACGAATTTAGTTAGGTTAGAAAATATAACTGAGGTTTAGTTCCGGCTTCGGGAGCCAACACTTTATGCGTTCTGTTTTTTAGAGCAAGCGATACTTTGCTGTTCGGATCGTCGAGGTCGCCAAAATGCAAACACTCGGTAGGACAAACATCGACACAAGCCGGGTTTTGTCCTTTTTCTACACGATGCATACAAAATGTGCATTTATCGACATAGCCGTCGGGATGTTGATAACGGGCATCGTACGGGCACGATTGAATGCAGGCTCCGCAGCCAATACATTCGTCGTGCGTAACTACTACAATTCCGCCCTTTTCAATATGGCTGGCTCCGGTTGGGCAGCAACGTACACAAGGTGCATTGTCGCAATGATTGCACCGTTCGGAGCGAAATTCCAAATCTAAACTGGGATAAGTACCATTAACATTTTCCACAATCCAGTCGCGGCAATAGCCGTGCGGAACATTATTTTCGGTTTGACAGGCAACAACACAGTCGCCACATCCGACACACTTTAGCGTGTCAATAGCCATTGCATATCTCATGCTTTATCCTCCTTATTTTCTTTAGCAGGGTTTTCTAATATAAATGTTACAAAATTTCCACGCATTCCAGTTCCGCCCATAATGGGGTCCATAACTACTCTTGTAACTAATTCCGAGTCGCTGCCTCCTTTTCCGTATGCGCGAGTTAGTTTCTTGTTGGTATGGCCAAAACCGTGTACCATGTACACCGAATCCCATCGGATACGTTCGGTTACACGTGCTTTTACAGGGAACGACGAGACCACTCCGTCCTGATTTTTTAACCAGATATATTGGTTGTTTTTTATCTCCCACAAGTCGGCCACTTTGGGGTTAATCCACACACTGTTTTCGTCCATTAAATCCCATAAATTATGATTGTTCGATGTTCGGCTGAACGTGTGCATTGGCGCCCGGCCGTAATTTAACCGGTAATAACCTTGCTCCGGCTCGGGGTGGTGTGTATATTTTGGAATAGGATCAAATTCTTCATTCGCCAGTTCAGTCGAATAGAGTTCTATTTTCCCCGTATTTGTGTTGAATTCAAAATCGGGTAATCCTTCGAGCCAGAAAAGATCGTCGTATTCGCGTTTGAACTTTTTAACTCCTATTCGTTGCATCTCTTCTAACGACGATCCAACTTGCTTGAGTTGCCAATCGATTACATCTTCAATTTTATCCCACTTAAAATAGGCCTCGAGGCCAAGGCGTGACGCCAGATTTTTGGCAATCCACCAGTTGGGTTTCGAGTCGTATTTGGGTTGAACTGCCGGCATTCGTAAGGCAAGTGCCGGTTCGCGGTGTGGCGATGTCCGAACAAAGTCGTACCGTTCTAAATAGGTACATTCGGGCAATACTACATCGGCATATCCGGTTATGTCCATCGGCATGGTATCGATAACGACCAGAAAATCGAGGTTGTTTATTGCTTCAAGCGTTTTTCTTTGGTCGGGCAACGAAGCCATTAAGTTTGTTCCGTAAACAATCCATCCCCGCAAATGGCAATTTAAATCGGCATTTGGAATTGTTGCATCGCAAATTCCTGTTGATAGAACTTCGGTTACCAGATTGTATTTATTGTCGGGGTAAGCGTCTTTCCACGACCGTGTTGGTTTTGGGTAGGGTGGATGTGGAAACGTTGGAAGATGAACTTTTTCGGGGTTGTAAAACCCTCCACGCCGACCCCACGACCCTAATAGTGCATTTAAAATTGCAATGGCTCTCGAACGTTGTGTGTCGTCGCCGTACCAGGTTACATGCCTTCCCGGATGCACTAAGGTGCTTGGTGCTGCTGCTGCCATTTCGCGTGCAGTAGCTCTTATTATATGTGGTTCGATGGTGGTAATTCCATAGGCCCACTCCGGTGTATTGTTTTTTACATGTTCTTTTAGTTCATCGAACCCAAAAGCATATTTCTCAATATAATCTTTATCGTAAAGCTCTTCGTTAATAATAACGTGAATCCAGGCCAAAAGCAGTGCGATGTCGGTGGCGGGTTTTATGGGCAACCAATATTTAGAGTGCGAAGCCGCAGTGGAGAATCGTGGGTCGACAGTAATAATTGTTGCCTTATTCTCGATGGCGTGCGACATCTCCTGAATTTGCCCGTTGTGCATGTTTTCGCCAATGTGCGAGCCAATTAATACCAAACATTTTGTGTCGCGAATATCGGTGCGTTCAGGCGACATGACATCTTCGCCAAAAGTAGCAGTAAAAGCAACTTCGCGAGGCCCGCGGCACTGGGCAAACGACGGTGCTGTTATATTGGGTGTGCCAAAAGCTTTTACTAAATGCGTTAACATTTTTCCGCCCGAACCGTGCGAGAAAAGTGCTAAACACTCGGGGCCGTGCTCTTTTCGCAATTTGTCCATTTTTTCGGCAACTAAATCTAACGCTTCATCCCAACTTGCTTTACGATAATACTGCGTACCGTCGGCTTTCGTTTCTCTTATTAATGGAGTTTTCAACCGGTCTTCGTCGTAGTACATTCCAACGCCACCGGTGCCTCGCGGGCATAAACGCCCGTTGCAGTGCGGGTCGTCGTTGTTCCCAATAATTTTTCTAATCTCTCCTTTCTTGTCTACATAGGTCCATCCGGCACATTTCCAGAAACATACTTCGCAGTAGGTAGGATAGGGGGTGAGGTCTTCGTCGCTCACCGGCCCTTGTTTGTCCGATTCAAAAAAACTGAATCCTTTTGCTCCGAGAGCACTAAACCCCAACGCGGTTGCTCCGGCTCCCGCTGTTGAAATTTTAATAAAATCCCGTCTTGTTTTCATTCGCGAAAATTTAAGTTTTACAAGCAGTAAGTTGTATTATTTGCCAAATTCATATCGAAAAACAGAAAATGAATTGTTGTAATCAGCAACTTAATTTCTCATCTAATTAGGTATATTTTTAGATGTTTGTAACAAATATAAAAATGTATTTCGGAAATAATAAACGCTGTAACTATTTGAAAACGTTACAAATAAGACTTTTGTTCACTTTATTTTGCGCATTGTCTTTAATAAAACGAGTTCAATGAAGTGAAAAATAATGCATTGCGCTTTTATACAGTAAACTTATGTTTATTTGAGATTTTTGTTTTGTATTTTTATTACAATTTAATCAAAAGAATTTTTCGAGGCTCTGCCTCGGGGCCATATATTCTCTCCTGAATTTTAGGAGAGATGTTATCCTTCATCTGACGGATAACAGAAGGGTGAAATAAAGAAAATCAGATTCTAATGTTTTATTACTTTTGCTGATAAATATTTTAACGTGGAAAAAAAGAGCAGGCGTACTTTTATAAAATTTGGAATTGCAGGAGTTGTTTCTTTGCTGATTGTTGCATGGAATAAGTTTACGCTTCGTCATATTAATCAATTAAAACATGTTCGTAAAGTTTTTCCTCTTCCGAAAAATCGGTTGGTTACTTTTTATCGGAATTTTATTGTTGTAAAACGCGAAAAAACAACAGTGTTCTCTTCGCATTGTACTCATTTGGGATGCGAAATTAACAGATTAGAAAATAATAAGTTAGTTTGTCCGTGCCACGGTTCCGAGTTCGATTTAGACGGGAATGCAGTAAAGGGGCCTGCGTATAAAAGTCTTAAAAAGATACCTTCACAAATTATTTCCAACGGTACGGAAATAGAGATAAATTTATAGCATGAGACTGAGGTGGAGACATACAACTTTTGGCACGCTTTCTATTGCGCTGTTTTTGTTTGTTGTTGTGTCGGGAGTTTTACTGATGTTTCCATTTAAAGTTGCTACCCCCTATTCGAGTATTACAAAAATGCTGCTCGAAGATCCGTGGTTGTCGTTGCTTCGTAATTTTCATTTTTGGAGTTCTCAGTTTTTTCTTATTTCCATACTTATTCATATTTTCGACCACTATCAGAAAAAGAAAGTTGGGTTTAAAATAGGAGTAGGTTTGCGGCTTGCGCTGGGTGTTTTTATTGTTTTCCTGGCAATGCTTTCCGGGTTTTTATTAAAGGGAGATGCCGACAGCGTACAAGCCCGCCTGATTTTGGAGACTCTAATAAAACGTATTCCGGTTATTGGCGAGTCGCTGGCGTATACATTTTTAGGGAGTGCCGGAAGTTTCCTGTTTATCTACATTCATCATATTGTTACGTTAACTGTTTTTATTGCCTATATAATTGTTGAACATAGCCGTAAGTTTAAACCATCGGGAACCGATATTCTAATTTCATTTTTTTTAGTTCTTGTTTTTAGCTTCTTATTTTCTGCTCCATTACACGATAGTTTTAACCCCTCGGTAAAAGGCCCCTGGTATTTTGTTGGGTTTCAGGAAATACTGCACTGGTTGAGCCATCCCGACTGGTCATTGTTACTAGTTGCAATAATGCTTGCGCTTTTTTTTATGGCGAATACAGGTAGCCGGAAGTTTTCTTTTATTGGGAAAAGAGCATTACTCGTTTTTACCGGTTTTTATATTCTTCTTACCATTACAGGGCTTTTTTTTAGAGGAGAGCGGTGGAAGTTAGTTTTGCCCGGGCAACCCGGTTACGGGTACAGTGTCTTAAATAATTTTAAAACAACGGCGGTAAACTTTTTCCCTGAGTTTGAAAACGAAACGGTTGACGGTTCTCCGGAAATTCAAGGCAGAAAAGAGAGCTGTCTTTTATGTCATACAGGTACTCACGGATTTGTTGATGCACACAAGCCCGAATCAATCGGCTGTTTTTCGTGCCACCTTGGAAATCCGTTTGCCACTTCAAAAACAGGAGCACACCACGGAATGATTTTAGTGCCCGGAAATATTGCAACAGCAAAACAAACTTGTGGAACGGCACAATGTCACCCCGATATTGCGAGCCGGATTCATACCGGATTAATGACTACTTTAAGCGGAATGATTGGGGTTGACAGAACGGTTTTTGGCGAGCAGAAAGATTTCGATATCCAGGCACACGTCAATAATCTGGGCAACTCGGCAGCCGATGAACACTTGCGAAATTTATGTGTGGGTTGTCATCTCGGAAACGGGAAAAACGTGCCGGGTGCAGTTACCGAAGAGAGTCGGGGGGGAGGTTGTTTGGCGTGCCATTTAAATTACAGCACGGAAGCTGCCGATTCGTTAAAAGTAAAATATCCGGAAAAGATGCAGGTGCACCCTGCGGTGAGTTTACAGGTTACTAACAATCACTGTTTTGGCTGCCACAGTCGCTCGGGGCGAATCTCGACCAATTACGAGGGGTGGCACGAAACACAACTGGAACCCGAAAAAATGCCTGAGAATAAGAATTACCGGCTTGTGGAGGGATTCCGTGTTTTTAAAAAAGTATCCGACGATGTTCATCACGAATTGGGATTGGAGTGCATCGATTGCCACAACTCGTACGAGTTAATGGGCGATGGGAATTTCTACTCGCACGAAGAACAACAGCAAGATGTTCGGTGCAGCGACTGCCATTTTCAGGGAAAACCAAAACTTACCGATGCCACCGATTTGGATAATGAGTCGGCACTAATTGCAGCACTGCGTTTTGGTTCTGTTTCGAATAAAAAGTATTTAACCACTCAGAAATACGGTCGCCCCTTAATTAATACTTTTTATGAAAACGATACCGCCTATTTTATCACAAAAAACAGGGGCAAAAAGTTTGTTTTAAAACCGCAGTCGAGTGTTTGTGCCCGCGATAAAGCACACTCTAATCTTGCTTGTTCGAGCTGCCACACGGCGTGGGCTCCCAGTTGCATTGGATGCCACAATTCGTACAACAAAAACGAACCGGCATATAATATGCTTACAAAAAAAGCGGTAACCGGTGGATGGGTAGAGTTCTCGGGGGTTTATAATGCAACACTTCCTGCGTTGGGCATTAGGAAAACCGGAGAAAAAGACGAAGTAATTCCCGTAATTCCGGGAATGATTTTAACCATCGACAAAGGGTCGTTTACAAAACAAAAACACGACTCGCTTATTTTTAGGCGGTTGTTTGCTCCGGCAGCACCACATACTACTGCGGCAAAGGGACGAAGTTGTAAGAGCTGCCATAACAACCCGGCGGCACTTGGTTTTGGCGAGGGAGAACTAACTTTTGAAATTACGGGAAACAGGGGTGTTTGGAAATTCAGGGCAATGTTCGAAAACGATGTTCACGATAACTTGCCTGCCGATGCCTGGACAGGATTTTTAAAAAATCGTACCGGAATGGTAGCCACCCGAAACGATGTTTTTCCGTTCGACATTAAAACTCAGCAGAAAATACTAACGGTGGGAGCGTGTTTAACCTGCCACAACGACGAATCGGAAATAATGGTAAACTCGCTGTCCAACTTCGATAGTGTTTTTGCAAAAAGAAGCAGCAAATGTGTTGTGCCCGAGTGGAGTGTGGAATAATAAATCAATATTTAATTGGTACATCTGTCGATGAAATGTTTTCTCCGGCAAAAATTCCAAGTCCGTTTTTTACATTCGAATAAATAATTATCGGCTCTGAATATATATCGTCTTGCAATCGCATTCTTTTTGCATAACTCGAACAGAAATTATAAGCATCTTTCGATAGCGAATGAAGTTCGATATGCAGTTTGCTTTTATCTAATATATAAATATTTCCTTTTTCTAATTTGCTTAAATCCTGATTGCTGAACAGATAATCGACATTGTTGTACATTGTTGCTGTGCCTGTAATTTTCTTTTTTTTAGATTGAAAAGTTGCATCGCTGAAAAGCAACGAGTTGTTTATATATAACTGATGACCGGGTAACTCTCCACTAAGAATTTCGGCATATTGCCAGGTGTAAAATTCGCGTATGTTGTTTGTTGTGTCGAGTTTTAGAACCGGAGCTGCAGCACTAATGTAATAATAGTTGTTGCCCGGGGGGTCGTTAAATTCAATTTCGAAATAGAAACGTAAAGAAAAAGCGGAGTCTTCTTCGGTAATCCACTTTAACCAAATGGCCGTGTCGGAAACAATCTCGACTTTTTGTGGCAGTTCCGATTGTGAAGATGCTTTCTGTGGTATATCATCTTCGGTAGTTTCGGCAACAATTTTATAAACTATTCCGGGAACGGGAGTTGTATTCGAAATAAACTTTCCAATACTATCAGCGGGTGTTTTTTCATAAGTTAGTTCTTCAATAAAAACATTGTTTTCGAATAGCGATACTTTCGCTTCTTTCAATTCAATAACTTCCTGTGTTTTTTGAGGGTGCATATTTTTGGTAACAGTAACACTCAGTTTTTCCTGGCCGGTAAACAGCGAGTTTACAACAATGAGGTTTGCAACACTGTTGGTTTTAATAATAAATTCTTTGTCGCACGAAACAAAAATAGTTGCTGCAACAAGCAGTGCTATTCCTAATTTTGTAACTATTTTGCTATTTCGTTTCATTGTTATTTGTTAAAATTTTATTCTATAACTAATTGTTGGCATTATCGGGAAAAGTGTACGTTGATAATAATTTGTTTCCAATTCCCCGGTTTCAGAGTTAAACTCGTCAGTTGAATAGTAGAACGACGGATTCATTTTATTATAAACATTTGTTGCACCAAATGTCAACTCCCACTCTCCCCACTTTCTAATTTTGCGGTAGGTGGCTGTTAAATCTAACCGATGATAATTGGGCAAGCGATAATTGTTTCGTTCAGTTGCATTTGTAACTATTCCGTTTCCGGTTGGTGTACTATATCCAAGATTGGGCGAAGGGAATTGCCGGTTGTCTTGCACGCCTGAGTTTTTATAAATTGGAGTTATGTAACTACTGGTGGGTACGGTTACAGCATTTCCAGTGTAAAAAATCCAGGCGCTGCTAATTGTCCACTTTTTATTTATCCTGTATTTCCCTACGAGCGAAATATCGTGTCGGCGGTCGTAACGAAACGGAAATATCCCGCCATTATTTATTTCGTTAAACTGGCGAAATGCCCACGATAATGTATATCCGGCAAATCCGGTAAATTTCCCTCTTGTTTTTCTGAAAAACAGTTCGGCACCATAGGCTTTGCCAGCGCCGGCAGTAATTTTTTCTTCCCATCCGGTAGCATCGAGTAAAAAGCTGGCACCGTCTTTATATTCAATTACATGATTCATATGTTTGAAATAGCCTTCCATCTCAAATAGGTACATTTTCGATAAAGCGGTTGAGAATCCCAATGAAAACTGTTGCGATTTTTGAGGTTTTATTTTTTTTGTGACCGGCACCCACAAATCCGACGACTGCGTAATTCCCGATTGCGTAAGTAAATGCATGTACTGGGTCATAACGGCAAATCCTGCTTTTATCGATGTTTTGTCGTTTATTAGCAACCGGGCATTTATTCGAGGTTCAGCCGAAAAATAGCTTTTGTTTTGAACAAAAAAAGAGGATAAATGAATCCCCCCGTTTATGCGAAGCAGTTCTGAGATGCTCCAGTCGTCTTCGAAATAGATGGAAATATCGGTACTAAAAATCTCCGAATTTCCTGTTTTATTTGTTATGGTTTCGCTATTTGTTTTCGAGAAAAAAGAGTTTATTCCGGGTTTAAATTTGTGGAAAATACAGCTGGCTCCAAATTGTAAATTATGATTGTCGGCAGGGAAAAACTGATAATCTTGTTTCAGTGCAACATCTGAAATATTCGATAAATATTCTATAGAATTCTCTTTCTCCTCAACTTCGTCGGGATTGCTGCTCGTTCGTTTTGTTAACTCGGTTGTATAATATTTATACGACGAAAAATAGGCTGTTGTATTCACAAACATTTTATTTTTGAAAATATGGTTCCACCGGAGTGTTGCAATAATGTTTCCCCAACCTTGAGCTCTTTGTGTTTCTCCGAGAACGGCAGTATTATTAAACTCCTGGTCTTCGGCAGTTTTGTAATAGTATTTGTCGCGGCTTAAAAATCCGCTAAAAAATAAGCGGTCGGTACCCGATACCTTATAGTTGGTTTTCAGGTTGAGGTCGGTAAAGTTGTACCCTTCTTTATATGAATAGCCTTTTTTTGAATTGTTTTTGTTATTTATGGGAACAAGAATTAAATCAGCATAAGTACGTCGTGCTGTAAACATTATCGAACTTTTGTCTTTTATGATAGGGCCGCTTACCGAAGCTTTTGCCGATAGCAGCCCGACTGTAAAATCCCCCGTCCATTTTTGATTGTTTCCCTCTTTCATTGCAATGTCGATTACCGACGAGAGTCGCCCTCCATACCGAGCGGGGAAAGCTCCTTTAGTAACTGTTACGCTGTTTATGGCATCGGCATTAAACGAAGAGAGGTAGCCCCACATATGATAGGGATTGTAAATGGGCACGCCATCTAATAAAATAAGGTTTTGGTCGATGTTGCCGCCGCGCACGTAAAAGCCCGATGAACCGTCAACCCCCGGTTTAATCCCGGGTAAAATGGTTATCGATTTTAACAAATCGGTTTCGCCGGCTGCCGCAGGAATTGATTTAATTTCGCTCGAATTAATTTTTATCGAGCTCATTTTCGATGAGGCAATTTGCCTGGCAAGTTCATTGTTGGTGTTTGTTATTCTCACCTCGTTTAACTCGTTCGATGAATGTTCGAGTCGAACATTTATTATCGTATCGCCGCTAGGAAGTGTAATTTGTTTTTTTTAAAATCCGATAAAAGAAAAAACAATTTTTTCGTTAACCGGATTGGGCGGAAGTAGTAAATTGTAATATCCAAAACTGTTTGTACTCGTTCCGGTTAGGCTGTTTTTTGCAAAAACTGTACACCCAATTAATACGTTCCCTGTTTCTGTATCATAAATATATCCTGAAATGCTGACCCTCTTTTTCTTACTTTTCGAAGTGTAGATTGTAATTTTATTTCCAATAATTTTATAGCCGAGTTCTTTCCCCCGAAACAAGTCGTCGAGAATAAACTTTACGGTTTTGTTTTTATATTCTTTCGATATTTTAGCGGAGTAACGATTTATTTTATTGCTGTAGGCAATAGATATTTTGGCTTCTGTTTTTAATTTCTCGATTGCTTTAGTAAGGGTAATGTTTTTAAACGAAATGGTTACTTGTTTTTCCAAAATTTGTTGTTGCGCAAATAGAGGATATGAAATAAAAATAAACAGAATAAACAACCCGGCTCTTCCCAAAAGAGGGAGAAAAGCTTTTTGTGAGTTTCTATTTTTATAACAAGTTATCATTAATGGGCTTAAAAAGAGTATCCGAAACTCAATCCTCCAAAGGCAGTAATTGCCTGATTGTTTGCAATGTATTCGCCTGAAATATGTATTAGGGGACTGGCATAAATTCTAAAAACAAAATGTTTCGAAATATTTTTGCGCCATCCTAGTATGGGCGAGATGTTATATGAATGAATATTCTTTGCTGTTGCGGGGTCAACAGTTTCGTCTTTTCCTGTCCAGTACGAACCGCCAATTCCAATCTCCAGAAAACTATTTTTCTTTCCAATATTCATTGTTAACTGATGAGGGACAGTGAGCCCTCCGGCAATAATTACTGCGCCAATTCCAACCGAGGCATTTACAAAATAACTTGGTTGTACAAAAAGTACCCGATTGTAATTTGTCGACAAAAACAGGCCGGTTCCGCCAACTGTAATATCAATAGAGTTTCGGTTAATGTTTTGTGTGGTTAAATCGGCTGTAGTATTCTGGCTGGCTGCAAACAACGGCAGCAAAAGAACAATGGTGAGGAGCACTGAATTTAAAACTTTTGTAAGTGGATTTGGGGGAACAGTTACGAGTTGCTGTTTAATTTTAATTCTTTTTTCTCTGTCTCTTTGCATTGTTAGTAGTTTAACCAGAGCAAAAATAAGGGTCATTGTAATCATGGTTGTTTTGCTGTTTTTTTGTTTTCTGAATTACTGTTTTCTATTGAGATATCGACGTTGCAGGTAAGTTTTATAATTTCTACAATCTCTTCAAGTTTAGTATTGTCGAAATCGGCATTTAAAAGGCAGTTGTTTTCTGTTGAAGTATTTATTCGAAGTTGCCTTTTATAAAACTTATTAAGCTCGGTTACTACGTCGGTAATTTTAGTGTTTTTAAATACGAACTTTCCTGTTCGCCATGCCTGAAAATTAGGATTTAACGTGGCAAACTTATTAATTTTCTTCCCTGAAACTTCTGCCGAAAATCCTTTCGTAATAATTATCTGTTTGCTTTTGTCGGCATTTGTAACCTGAACCGTTCCGGTAGCTACTGTAACTTTTGTTGTATTCGTATTGTTGTTTATATTGAACGAAGTTCCCAGTACTCTAATTTCAGCATTTTCAGTAGTAATAATAAATGGTTTCTCCGCATTTTTGGCAACCTCGAAAAATGCTTCTCCGGTAAGTTTAACAGGTCTTTTATCTCCTTTGAACTCCTCGGGGTAGGTAAGTGTTGCATTGCTGTTTAGCCACACTTTCGATCCGTCGTTTAATGTAACTGTTTTTCCACGTTCGGTGTGGGTGGCAGTAGTTTGTACAATATTTACTGTCGAAAAAAGTTCGAATGATTGTGAAGTGTGAATAAAGTAGTACGCCGAAAAAACTCCAATAACCAAAATAGCTGCAACGGCTGCAATTTGTTTAAGTTTTGTATTTAGCCAAATTACTTTTGGGGCTTTTTTCTCTTTTTGTTTGAAGTTCTCTTGAATCTTCGTCCAGGCTTTTTCTGAATCGAAATCAATAATTTCTATATTTTTACCATTTTCCCAAAGCTTTTTTAAAATTTCGTATTCGGCTTTATTATTGCGTTTAAATTCATTTATCAGCAGCTCTTCCTCCTTCGAATTTTCATTTAAAAAGTGTTTTGATAATATTTGGTAAATTTCATTCATCCAATAATTTTTAAGTCTCAACTATATGTCGAAACAGAACGCGAATACCCCTATCTATTCTTTGTTTTTTTACGAATAAAAGAACAGAAGTAACGAAATGAGCTTTTGGTCTTTAAGTAGTTCCTTCATTTTTCGCAGTGCTCTGCCCATTTGGTTTTCAACTGTTTTAACCGAGATGTTGAGCTCTTCTGCAATCTCTTTATAAGTAAGCCCCGATTTTCGGCTAAGTAAAAAAACTTTCCGGGTTTTTTCAGGTAGTTTGGCAGCAAAATAGTGGAACATGGGTTCAATGTCGTCTTCGGTAAAGCTTGAAGCCGAGGTTTCTCTATTGTCAAAGAACCGGTCGACTACAATCTCGTTTTTAACTTTTTTTGTTCGGAGGTAATCGATGCACTTAAATTTTGTTGCACGTAATAAAAAGCTCTCAATATTTTTGGCTTCGCTTAATTTATTGTTTTCCCAAAGTTGTATAAAAAGGTTTTGTACAATGTCTTCCGACATAGGAATATCATCAACAATTTTTGAGGCATAATTACAGAGCGGAGAATAATACTGATGAAATATTTTTTCGAAATTGTTATCCAAAACAGTTAGGCTTTTTAATCTATCGGATAAAAGTATTATTTTATTG
>Ga0256831_1000646_pt1 | contig 18172 bp, 18 predicted proteins | sample 132544metaG_FD_189087 | JGI IMG/M metagenome (GOLD analysis project Ga0256831, IMG submission 189087) | Hydrothermal vent microbial communities from Lau Basin, Pacific Ocean - 132-544 | ecosystem: Environmental > Aquatic > Marine > Hydrothermal vents | place: Pacific Ocean: Lau Basin | collected...
TTGACTTCACCCGTAGGGTGACTACGAATAAAGTCAAAATAACCTGCAAATCCTTGTATCTCCAGCACTCTGATCATTCTCGCTACGATTCAACTGATTTATTTAGGTTTAACCGGAGTTCTGGATAACTGAATAAGTAAGGTATTGATTAGCCTGCATTTGTTACAGAAGTTGCCGCGCCCCAAGAGTACTTTCTTCGGGCGTGAATACATCTTTGTAGGCTTCACTTCGGCATCCATGCCAAAGAGACTTCTTCCACAAATACAGGCTAATCAACACTCTGAAGTTATTTTCAAGATCATCTTATCCAGAGTTCAGGTTATTTAGACTCATTTAAACCAAGTTTGCGCATTTTATCCCATAATGTTTTACGGCTTATACCAAGGGCTTTAGCGGTATCTGTTATACGCCATTTATTCTCTGTTAAGGCTTTTCTAATATAATCACATTCGCATAATTGAATGTAAGAAGATAAATTTTCACTGCGTTGTTTACTGATACGACTGAGAACTAATTTCCAGGTATCACCAAATAGGTTTTCGGGGGTGAGTATGGATGAGCGGTTGATAACACAAGCTCGCTCAAGAGTATTTCTTAATTCACGGATATTTCCAGGCCAGGGATAAACCAACAATGCCTGTTCTGCTCGTGGGTGCAAAGTAATGGGGCGTTGACTTTGTTGTTTGGCATACTCTTCAAAAAATAACTGAGCATGCCAAAGAATATCATCTGTTCTCTGGCACAGTGGTGGTATGTGGATATTGACAACATTAATACGATAATAAAGATCCTCGCGGAAAGTATTTTCCGTGATCATTTGCTCAAGATCTCGATTGGTCGCGCAAATAATTCGAACATTGACCTTAATTGACTGTTCTGAACCAATTTGAGTGACTTGACTGTCCTGAATGGCACGTAAAAGCTTTACTTGCATAGATAATGGCATTTCACCTATTTCATCTAAAAATAATGTGCCGTTATGTGCCTGCTCAAAAAAACCTCGTTTATTACGTATTGCTCCAGTAAATGAACCTTTAGTATGACCAAATAATTCTGATTCAAATAGTGCTTCTGGAATGGCACCACAATTGACAGCAATAAATGGATTATTGTTAGTTGGTTGAGATGCTTTATGTAAAGCTAATGCCACATATTCTTTACCTGTACCGGATGCACCGGTTATTAATGTATTGGAATGACTGCTTGCTATCTGAGGTATGATTGCTTCAACAGCCTTCATTTCCTTAGAAACACCCAGTGGAATAATTTCAGAGTTATCCGGCTGATGTTTCTGACAAAGTGACTCAAGCATTGTAATTAACTTTGGCACTTCAAAGGGTTTTGTCAGGTAATCTTCTGCTCCGTATTTAAGGAGTCGTACAGCTTGATCGACCGTGCCATATCCAGTCATAAAGAGAAAAGGGGGAATATCATAACCTTTTTCAAGCAATTCCAAAAAAAGAGTTTCGCCTGTAATATCAGGAAGTTGTATATCACTGACCACAGCATTAAAAGACTGTTGTTTTAGAGCATTGCTTGCTTCATCTCCACGAGTAAACCATTGACAAAAAAATCCAGCCAACTCAAGCCTTTCTAGTAATGCTTCACCAAGAATTCTATCATCTTCTATTAGACAAATTTTATATTTCATATTAATGTTGCTGTTTTATCGTTCATTGGATGATGAATTAATTGGAATAGTAATAGTAAAACGAACCTGATTATCGGTTGATTTAACTTCAATTTTTCCTTCCATTTGATTAACCAGTTGATAGGTTACCCACAAACCCAAACCATGTCCACCTTCATGATAAGAAACAAAAGGTTCGAATAAATGGTGCATTTGTTCAGCTGAAATGCATGAACCGCTATTAATAACATCAATGATTAGATGATTATTATCAAAAATAACGCTATAAGATATCAGGCCATTTGTATTAGCAGACTGAATGGCATTGTTAATAAGATTCATAAGAATTTGTCGAATTGAACCAGCAGGAATAGGTAAGGTGGGTGGAACATTAATATTAATTTCCAAACGTAAATTTGCCTTATTCGCCATAGGTTTTATAAGATTTTTTATATCATCAACATCTTGCTTACTCAAGTTTCGTTTTTGATGACGAGCCTCGACAAGTAACGCTGCAACTGTATCACTGACCTGTAATAAACCACGCTCTAATAGTCCTAGAGTATGTAAGGTTTTCTCATCAAGATTACCTCGTTGTTTTAAAGTATCTAATGCCGTAAGCATACCAGCAAGTGGATTATTAATTTCATGAGCTATAGATGATGTCAGTCGACCAACAACAGCTAGGCGTTCTGATTTAATAATGCCTTGTTCCAATAACTCTTTCTCATGTAATGAGTCTAACATTCGATAATAAGCATCAAAAAGATGTCCCAATTCATCATCATAATTATAATGTTCAATTTCATCTTTTTTAGGTAAAAAAGATGGAATCGAATCCATCTTTTTTGCCAGTTGTACTAGGGGGAGTGCCATATGTTGTCCCCAGTACCAATTAATAGGAAGTAGTATTAATAGTACGAGAAAGCAAATAATAAGAGTACTAATAACACTTTGAAAGAAGGGTTTGTTTAATGATTCTTGAGAATAATTAAGTACTAAAGTTGCCAGTTGTTTATTATTATCGATAACAGGAATAACAACAAATAATTGTTTAGAACTAGAAGGTTCAATGATGGTGATGATTTGATTGTGAACCTGATTCAACTTCTTGTCCAGTTCAGGGAAAAACTGATTAATCGGACTCAGCATAGGGAGTTTTTTTGGTTGGCTGGAAACTAATATCTTGTGTTCTATCGAGAGCACAAAAACAGACTCAAGAGCACCTGAATGATTGGGTGATATATTGTGAAAGGGTGCCTTCACAATTTCAAAGGCTCGCCAGATATCATCATGTAATAAAGTAGGAGCAAGAGTCTGTGCAATAGTAAAACCAAGATTTTGGGCGCTATTTAATAGTGTGTTTTCCAAAATATTATAGCTTCGATAAATTAACACCAGTGATATACTGAATGTAGTGAGAATAATGAGTAAAGAACCCCATAGTGGTATTTTATATTTAAAACTCAGATTAAAAAAATTTATTATCATTGAATCTTTTCACTTTCTATGTGGAAACAAAAACACCTAAGACTTTCATCATCTTTGAAACACTATCATATAAGTCTGTTTTTTGAATGCTAAAACCATCAAGGTTAAGGCGTGCAAGTAATTTTTGACCTTCTCTGTTTTCAGACATGTCAAGTAACATAGACTGCATTAGTATAAAATCCTGCTCATTCACATTATTGATTTGTGCCACAATTGGAGGAAAACCATAGCCTGGTGATTTCCATATAATTCGGGTTTGATTGGTCAATGATGGTGATACTTTTGACAAGGTATCCCAAACAAAACTGTCAACAGCACCTCCCTGTGATAATTGTGAAGCTACTGATTCTATTACTTTCTTATGAGACCAAGTAAAAAATGTTTTTTTAAAAAAATTATCTGGGTCATAGCCTGCTTGATAAATTTCAAAACGTGGTACAAGATAACCGGAGTTGGAATAAGGATCAGCATAAGCAAAGAGTTTGTCCTTAAGGGCAAGGATACTATCAACGTGAGTATTATTTTTATGGACAATAAAATAAGAATGATAATAAGATTGCCCTTGATAAACAGGCACCGCAAGTAGGTGAACCAGATCTTTTAAATGAAGGTAGGGGTAATCACACAACCAGGCAAAATCCAATTGCTTTAAACGAATAAGATCCATGGTTTCCCGATAACTATCCCTTTGCGTAAAGTCAACTTTCAAGCCTAAGTGACGAATCATATAAAGACGCCAGTCTTCCAATAATGCATGTTGATTATGTAAAAATGCCGGTGTCATACCAAAACGAAATGAATTTTCTCCTGTAGATGCAGAAACAGGTAGGCTGAGTAATGGTATGACGGATAAAGCTTGAACTATACGTCTTCGGTTACGATTTGGTAACACTTTCATCGTGTATTCTCCGATAGGTTACATTTTAGTAACACAATAATAACTCCACTTGTCAGGTGTCTCTAAATGGGTTACTAAAAGGTAACTCAATTCAATATTTTCTATTCGAAAATGAAAGACAAAAAAATAATTAGTAAATAAAACAATATGATAAAAGGTTCAAGAGTAGATGGCATGGTTAATGCTGATTTAATCATGATACTAATTTAAACCTTACTCTTATAAAAGTCACTACGGAGGACTCAACAATATGAGTGAATCCAAACAACAGGTCTCACGCCGAGACTTTATAAAAAAAATGGCGACTGGCAGTGCTGCCGTGGCAACCACCACAGTTTCATCCGTTGCGCTTCCTGCTGAAAAAAACAAACGCTATGCCATGGTCATTGATACACGTCGTTGCGTGGGCTGTCAAGCCTGCAGTGTCGCTTGTAAAACTGAAAATGATGTGCCTTTGGGAGAAACTCGTAATTGGGTTGAATACATTGAGAAGGGTGAATTCCCCAATGTCCGTCGTAGTTTTTTACCTCGTCTTTGTAATCATTGTGAAGATCCGCAATGTGTCTCTGTTTGCCCAACCGGTGCTACTTACAAACGTAAAGAAGATGGCATTGTTGTCGTTGATAGTGATGTTTGTATTGGCTGTAAATATTGTATTCAGGCGTGTCCTTATGGTATGCGTTTTATTAATCCTAAAACAGGTACTGCAGACAAATGTGATTTTTGTCTGCATCGGGTTGAAAAGGGTTTGGTACCATCCTGTGTCAATACTTGTCAGGGTCGAGCCAGAATTTTTGGTGATTTAAATGATCCACAAAGTGAAGTGTCACAATTAATTGCCACCAATGCCACTACCGTTTTAAGGCCTGAAATGGGTACCGGGCCAATGGTTTTTTATATTGATGCGGATCATACTGATGAACGTGATGCCAAAAAACAAGGTATTTATGTTCGAATTGATACCCATCGCCGTCAACAGAAGAGGGTTTAATCATGCATGAATTAACTTGGGGATTACCCGTTATACTCTACCTCTTTTTAGGAGGACTTGGTGCTGGTGCAGGTGCAGTCAGTGCATCGGTTTTATTACGTTCCGGTGGTGGTGATCAGGCTGGATTGGGTTTTAAAATTGCCCGTTGTGGTGCCTTGATTGCACCTATTCCTGTTATTTTAGGAACGGGACTCATTGTGCTTGAGTTAGGTACCTTTGAGGCGGGTAACTGGTTTCGGTTCATTAATCTATTTAAGGTGATCAATCTGTCACCTATGTCCATAGGATCTTGGGTTTTGGGTTTGTTTATTATGGTCAGTTTGGTGTATGCCTACACTTTTTTAAAAGCTGATCCACATCCTGGTGATGATCGTCACCAATTACGTAAATTATCTGCCTGGGCAATGGTTGTTCTTGGTGTTGGGGTGGCACTCTATACTGGAATATTATTAGGTGCAATGCCTGCCAGACCCTTTTGGAACTCTCCCATACTAGCGATGTTATTTTTGGTCTCGGCACTCTCTACTGGAGTGGCTGTTATTCTGCTGGGTCGTAGTGTCTTTGGAAAGCATGTTGATGAAAATGGTAATGTATCCAGTGATGCCTATTTATTAGCCTCATCTGACATGCTTTTAATTGGTTTTGAAATTTTAGTCATCTTCCTGTTCATTATGTATTCGCACTTAACTATTGGCAGTGTCAAAGTAGCGATTGGGGTTATTTTAGGAGGTGAATTGACGGTGTTATTCTGGTTTGGTTTTGTTTTTCTGGGTTTATTATTACCCATCCTAATTGAATTAAAATATGTCATTCCTACCTTATTGTTTCAAAAACAATATGAAATCCCTCGTTCAATGGAAGTCTTAGTCAGTGTTCTGGTATTAATTGGTGGCTTTTTATTACGTTATGTTGTCGTTATTGCGGGTCAAATTACAGGTCCCATTGGGATATGAAGGAGACAATTATGTTAAATCGTAGAAATTTTATGAAACTAAGTGCTGCCTCTGCAACCATTGGACTCTGTGGTGCAACGGTGCTGACTCAGGCAGCTGATCTACCTGAATGGGGTAATAAAGGCTATTCAAGAAAAACTGGTCGGGAACGTAAAATGGTGCCCAGTGCTTGTTATCAATGTGTTACTCGTTGCCCTAATGTGACCTATATTGAAGATGATCGTGTGGTTAAAATTGAAGGACAGTTGAATTCTATTCGTTCAGAAGGTGTCATGTGTGCAAAAGGTCAGGGTGGTGTGAATCAGCCTAATGATCCAGATAGAATACTGTATCCTTTAAGACGGGTTGGCAAGCGTGGTGAAGGTAAATGGAAACGTGTTTCTTGGGATGAAGCGTTGACAGAGTTGGCCGGTCGATTGAAAAAATTGAAAGATAATGGTACACCTGAAAAATTTATGTTTCATTATGGTCGTATGAAATCATCCACCAGTAAAATGGTCAAAAGTGCTTTTTTGGCGACTTATGGTACTGGCACAATTGGTAATCACACATCGATTTGTGAAGGTGGAAAATGGGTGGCTCAGGAATTTACCTGGGGTGGCCACTTTGATACCTGGGACTTTGATAATACCCGTTTCGTGCTGAATTTCGGCTCCAATGCCTTAGAAGCAGGTACCAATCATATTCCGACTTCCCATCGTTTGATAAGGGCTATGGCGGAACGAAATGTTCGAATGGTTACCTTTGATGTACGCTTATCGAATACGGCAGCAAAATCATCAGAATGGGTTCCGATAAAACCTGGTACAGATCTGGCCGTTGTTCTGGCGATGTGTCATGTCGTTATGTCAGAAGACTTGTATAAAGGGGATGGTGAGGCATTTTTAAAATACTGTAAGGCAACCAGAGATAACTATGCCACAGTGGATGAAAAAGTGAAGGCTCTCAAAGAACATTTTGCCCAATACACACCAGAATGGGCTGAAAAAGAAAGTGGCGTATCAGCCAGTCTTATTCGTAGAGTTGCCCGTGAATTTGCAACAGCCCACCCAGCGGTTGTGATCAGTTATCGTGGTGCTGTGGCTCATTACAATGGTAATGATACCGAACGAGCCATTCAAACCCTTGCCTCTATAACGGGTAATATTGATAACCCTGGTGGGCGCTGCAAAGCCGTTGGTCCAAAATGGAAATACCCCCATGGGCCACATGATAAACCCAAGGCTCGAAAATTGGCCTTAATGGATGGCCCAAAAGGCGCTGCAGTCTCGCCCAATCATCATATGAGCCATAATGTACTTAAAATGATTAAGGATGGTAGTGCAGGAAGACCTGAAATTTATATGACCTATACCTATACGCCAGTATACGCCAATGGCGAGGTTCAGGAGAACATTGATATTCTCAAAGATGAATCCCTGATCCCGTTTTTTGTTAGTATTAATCCTTTTTATGATGAATCTGCTGCTCTGGCTGATCTCATTTTACCAGAACCGCCTTATCCTGAACGTTGGGATTGGGAAGATATGGTGTCACCAGTACAAATTGCTGAATATTATATTCGTCAACCAGGTACCAAGCCTTTAGGTGAAACCCGTGATTTCGGTGATGTTGTTTGTGAATTAGCTGAACGTCTGGATATGCCTCTTGGATTTAAGACCAAAAAGGAATTTGTGCAGAAAAGTTGTGAAATGACCCCTTTGATCAAAGCAGTTGGTGGTTTTGAATATATGAAAAAACAGGGTGTTTATCATGATCCTAAGGCAAAACCTAAGTTCTTTTCCTATATGAAAGAAGTACCTGCTGAAAAATATAAACAGGAAACTGTTATTCTTGATGATGAGACGGGAGTCTATTGGGACTGGAAAAAAGCACATTTGCATTCAGAAGAAGAGGCGATAAAAAAAGGCTATGCCCATACTAAAAAGGCCTATAAAGCTTATGTGGGTCAGCTAATAGGGAACACAGTATACTCTGGTTTTAAACCTGATAAGGTGAATAAATCTGGTTTTATGGAATTATACTCAAACTTATTGGAAGATAAAGGCGTTCCACCTCTGCCCACTTGGACAAAAGCACCTGAACATGAAGCCATGGCATCAGATGATTTGATAATGACGACTTACAAAGTCGCCACACAAATTCACTCTCGTTCAGCTAATTGTAAGTTTTTGACTGAGTTGTATCATAAAAATCCTGCTTGGATTAATCCTGTTGAAGCCCAAAAACGGAATATTGCAGATGGAGATATGATCAAAGTCAAATCTGCCATTGGTGAAATAGAAATAGAAGCTCGTGTTACTCCCGCCATTAACTTGGGTGTTTTGGCTATTTCACATCACTGTGGTCACTGGCAGTATGGTCGTTATGCTTCTGGTAATAAAGCACCAACTGGTCAGGATAATGATCCTGATCTTAATCGCATTTGGTGGAAAGGCGATCAGGGTCAGCATCCAAACTGGATAATTGCCAATGCTCCCGATCCAGTTAATGGTCAAATGCGTTGGATGGACACCGTTGTTAAAGTGAGAAAGGCATAATCTTATGAAACATTATTCGGAAAATAAAAAAAATGGAGGTGGTGGCTTAGCGGCCACCGCTATAAATGACACTCTACTTAAGAAGCATACAATGGCCACAGAAATTCAATGGCTTGAACAGGCTCAAATGCGTTTTGCCATGACTGATCTGCTGGCAAATCTATTTCGCAATGAAGTTGATTATGCGATATTAAAAACGCTTCGTACGTCGGACATGATTGAAGCACTGAATAGTGCAGGCATGGATTTAGATACGGATTTTATGAATAAACCGGTTAAACTTCTCGCTGATGAACTGGCCATTGATTTTACCCAATTATTCCTATTGCCGGGTCATTTGATTTCACCCCATGAATCGGTACAGACTCAAAATGGTTCCAAGATATTAAGAGGTCCAGAAACAGCTCGAGTCAAAAATTATTATGAAAACATTGGTTTTAATGTCGTTAAAGAGACCTTTATGGAAGCGGATCATTTGAGTATTGAGCTTGAATTTTTGGCTCATCTGGCTCAAATAGAGGTGAAAGCATGGAATAATAATAATTCGCAGCAAGCCCTGAATGCATTAAGGTATCAGGATGATTTTTATAATGTCCATTTGGGTCATTGGATTTATGACTTCCTGACTAAAGTGGAGTCAAAAAGTCAGACACATTTTTATCAGGAACTGGCCCGTATGACGGGTGATTTTTTATCAGAACAGCAATCTCAAATTCATGACATGATTGATGCAATAACCAAGCTTGAATAAATTTTAATAAAAGGGGAGCTATGAAAAAAATATTGTTACCTTATCATCGAATACTGTTAATGGTTATACTTCTGTGTTTGACTGCTAACAATCTTTTGGCTTGTGGTTGGTGGGGGGATGGTGAAAGTCTGATGGATGATGAAGCCATTACTATTGATGGCAATGGGCGAATTGTACAAAATAACACCTTGGATGATGAGTTGCCTGAGGCATTGACCCAACGAGCCAATAAATTACGTCGATATGGTCAATCGGGTTTTGTTGGTGCCGCTAGACTCTATCGTCAAGCAGCAAAAAAAGGCTATGCACCAGCTCAAAATAATTTAGGTGAAATGTATGTTAAAGGTCAGGGCGTTGTCAGCAACTTAAATTATGCGGCTGAATTATTTCGTTTAGCAGCCCTACAAGGTGAAGCCCATGCACAACATAGTCTGGGAATAATGCTTATCAAAGGTAAAGGAATTTTACCTGATGTGACAAAAGGTCTTCAATGGATTGAAAAATCGGCTGAAGCGGATCATATCTCAGCCAGTATTGATTTAGTAAAGTTCTACAGTGATGGTATCTATGTCAAGAAAAATCAGAATAAAGCAAATTATTGGAGAAAAAAAATAGATGATATCGAAAAAACAAAAGATTCCATAGACAATGTATTTGAAAATGAATAATTTCTTATAAAAATTACATCATATGACTTAATTAAATAATAAACCTATTTTAGGAGAACTCCTATGAAGACAAATAAAATGAAGATAAAACACCTGTTAATACTCATACTCTTTTTGGGGTTCTCATCTTCTGTTATGGCAGTAGAAACAGGCTTTCTTGAGGGTGAAGCTCAGGAAGTTTTAGTTAAAGTACGAATGACCGACGGCTCTTTAAAATGGTATCAGGTGGCCAAAGACGGCACACGCAAAGAAATTGATATGAAGCCTGGTGATCGATTTGAATTTCTCTATGAAGACAGTGTGGATCTGGATGCAATTACAGTGAATCCAAATAAAAAATAAAACTTAGTCTTCAATGTGAATAAAGAGAACCTCTTATAGACAAGACAATGACTAAAGTATTAGTTAAGAGGTTCAACTTGTTCAGATGAAACCAAAAAAAATCCATTTAGTTTTAATAATTCTTCTTATATTAATGGGCATTTTTATTTTACTTATTGTTTCTAATCGCTCGCCTAAAACACCACAAGAGCTGTATAAAAATAAATGCAGTCACTGTCATGATTTACCTGATTTATCCGGTTATCGACGTGAAGAAATAGAGCCACTTGTGTATTTTATGAGATATCATAATGGTGCAAAACGTGTTATCTCTGATGAAGAATCAATAATCATTATTCAATATTTGAAAAACAAATAATGAACTATCTCTGAAAACTATCCAGCTTTTTCTTGGCTAATATTAAATTCTCATAAGTCAGTTTTTGTTCAATTTTATCTCTCAAAAGAAGAGCACCTAAGCTGCCATTATTTATGGCTAATGAAAAATACGCATAACTAAGAATATAATCATGTTTTGTTGCATAATATTGTCCTAGTTTAATTTGAGAATCAACATTATTTTGTTTAGCTGCTTGTTGGTAATAAGAGATGGCTCTTGTGATATTTCTTTTGACAAAAAAACCATTTTTATATAACTCCCCCAGTATAAAATCAGCTTGTGATGAAACTCCCCTTGATTCTGACAGACATTGAGAAAGTGCTGATTGAAATTTTTGTTGATCAAATAATTTAATACATGATGCCGCATAAACAGAGTGGTTTAATAATATCAGTAAAATGCAAGGTATGAAAAAATATCTTTTGGAAGTGTTACTTTTAAACACAATGCTATCTCCCCATGTTAATGTTACTATTGTAAGTCTGACACTCACCCAGAACTGCATACCACCCCGATACCATTTTAATTTATAGGCTGGATACCCTTGTTTGAGTAATTTTTTTACATTAATTGATGATTGTGGATACCAATTGCTTTTGGTTATTAATAATGAAGTATCCGGTTTGTTATTTTGGTTAATGTCAGAGATAATGGATACTTCAGTATCAGAGTGTTTACTTAATTGTTTTGTAAGGGTATCCTGCATCTTTCCAAGCAGTGACACCTCCGGGTGCACGATAAACATTAGTGTAGCCCATAAATTTAGCCCACCAGGATGCATTATGTGAACGACCGCATTTTGTCATTCCACAGTAAATAACAATTTTTTTATTCAAATCATTGCCAAGTACTTTTCTGTATTGTTCCTGAGTAGCACCCCCATCAATATCCAGATCTTTGTTCCACTCCCCTGTATGTTTTGATTGAAAGCCAAAGTTGGTTGCACCATTAATATAGCCATCAATAAATTCACGTCTTGGGTGTGCATCAACCAGCACAAAGTCTTCTTTATTATCAATCATCTCTTTCAGATGCTCAATTGTTACCAGCTTGTAGCCACCCTGAATGGTTTGATTTGCTAAGTTGATAGCCAGTTTTTGTATATCTGTTTCTTTGAGCTTTTGTTCATCGGCCATGCTGATAGCTGAGCTGAGTAGTGAAGTAGAAACAACAAGCGCAAGTGATATGTTTTTTAATGATTTTTTCATTATTTCTCCAGTTTTATTAATTAATCAGTATTCATAAGTAGGTACTTAAGCACTTTTGAGACAGGATAACTCTGTATTTACTACGCAAGACGCCGTAAATCCATCCATGGAGGCTTTATTGCCACATCCATGTGGCAAAAACTTCCTCCGTAAACACAGAGTTATCCTTAAGTACCTACGCATTAATCAGTATTAATGATATTTTCCAGAAAATTAGCTTGTGCTTAATTTCTGGTATTAAGAAAAAGTGAGCCCAAAGATAAAGAAAGAAGCTCTTTGAGCTCTGATGACTAATCATCTTGTGTAAAAAATAAAGATGTTATCAGTCAAACGCTAACACCAAAAATAGTTAGTCAAATTCAGTTTTATTTTTTGACTTCATGTCAGTGAATACAGAGAATTTAAATCCCAGTAAAAAATAAAAAATTGCTGTCATACTTTTTTGCCTTATTTGCTATTTTTTAAGTACGAGCATTACAAATAATTTGCCTTTTGGTGATTTTGCTGCTGAGGAAATCACGCGACGATTAATGGCTTGCGAAAAATTTAAAAAAAAGAGGTTCATTAAAGTTATAATGAGTAGCGCTAAACTTACGAACCTCAAGAGCCTTCAGCCAAACTTGAATTGGCCACCATTATTTGCAGTACAGGATAGGTTGGAGTAAGAAAAGCAACTCTAGCTTATACCAGTAAATTTCTACACATAATGGTGGCTTACAAAAGTTATTTAGGAGGCAGTAATTTTAGAATTTATGCTGGATACCAAGAGCAAATGTATCTGCATTGTTCCCAGCAGTTGGTGCCGCACCTTCACCACCGGTATTTTTCCAAGAAGTGGAGCGTGAATCGTCATCATTATCTGTTTTGGCATAAACAGCATAGACCTTTGTGCGTTTAGATAATTTATGATCCAGACCAATTACCCACATATCTGCTCCATCCTTACATTTGCTGGTTGCAAGCCCGCCTGTACAGCTTGAACTCTTCAGGCCGGAATCATCACGTTCTGCATAATGAAATTTAATCGTATTATTACCCATGGTATAAGTCATCCCAATTTTCCAAATACTGGGATCAAAATTCTTAGTGAAGTTAGCACTTTCCATATCGGTGTAATCAGCAATCACTTTAAAGTCACCAAATTTATAGGCACCACCAATACGCCATGTGGTTGCATCATCAACATTTGGACCAGAAGTTCGACCATCACTATTATAAGTAACATATCCAGCACCCAAAAAGATTGGACCATTGTTGTAAAGAGCATTTAATGACCAGGCATTATTATCAGAGTTATCGCCGCTTCCCGTGGTTTGTCCTGTACCTGCATCGAATACATAAGCAATGGTTGAACTAAAGCCATTCATATTAGGTGTGACATAAGCGATAACATTTTTTGCCCGTTGATCAATGGTGGCAATTTTACTGGAAGTTACCGTAACGGATGAAGTACCTAAATTACGAATATCACCTGCCTGATCTCGAAAGATGGCCAGTTTACTACCCAGTACTTTCATTGGTGTATCCCATTGTCCAGCCAGAGCAGTACCCCAGTTGCCGGACAGTGTTATAGCACGATTACGTGTTTTAAGACTTTCTGATGGATTATCACCATCCATATCCACCTGCCACTCAATCAGGTATCCAACTTTTAGACCATTGCCTAAATCTTCAGAGCCTTTAACACCGATACGCGAACCTCGGGTGGCCATGCTCAATTCATCGTAGCTAGCGGTGCCTGAAGAATGATTATCATTGCTTTCAATGGCCATATGAATTTTACCGTATAGTGTTGGACCAGCAGCAATTGATAATGTTGGAAGTGTAACTGCAAGAACAACGGCAGCGGTTAATTGTTTTTTCATTGTTTTTCCCTTTTACTATTATTTGTGAATTGTAATATTATCGTTAGTTGTTTCATCGCCTTAAAGCTATGATGCAAGGATAAATAAGATAAAGATTACAATGGCTACCATAAATCCTTGCAAAGGCAACATACTGCGAAACATACGATAGTTTGATTCAGGAATACCGCAACAAGTATAGAATTCACGAGGGGTGACACATTTTAATAATGTGGATTTTGTCATGTAAATATCTCCCTTGGTTTGCATCTAACGTAATATGTAGTTTGATGGGCTTCGCCAACTTCGCTAACAGCTAAGGTTTAGCAAGAGCTATGCCATAGAAAATAATAGGGTGAATTAATGACCTTAGAATTGTTTGAGGATGATTTTTTATAGTGACATAAATTGAAAGGTGCTGTGGTAAAATGCTATTGTCTTGCAAATTGCCACAGTGTGCTGTGAGTTTTTTTGTTGATGTTCAGAATTGAATTATGAAGAATGTTTTAACTTTCGATGCAATGTGGATGCATCGATACCAAGACGGCGTGCTGCTTCAGTTTTATTGCCATCAGAACAGGCAAGCATATGCTGAATCCAATGTTGTTCAACTACTTGAAGGGGCGCATCTTTGCTCCAGGGATACTGTGAATTTGTAAGGCTTATGTTGCTATTGAGCTGTTGTAATTCAATAGGAAGTTGCTGACTTTCAATCATATTACTTTCAGTTAACACAATTGCTCGATGGATGATATTTTCCAGTTCACGTATGTTGCCAGGCCAATGATGTGCTTGTAATATTTGTAGTGCATCCGCTGATATCCCCTGTACATTGCGTCCAGTTTTTCGAGCATAACAAGCAATAAATTGTTCAGCCAAAATAGGAATATCATCAATACGCTCTTTAAGTGAAGGTAGAGGTATGGGGAATACATTGAGTCGATAAAAAAGATCTTGTCTAAAATTGCCCTGAGTCACTAATTCTTCAAGGTTCTGATTACTGGCTGTGACCAGTCGGACGTCAACTTTAATGGTTTTAGTTCCTCCTACTCGCTGCAAATGACCATGTTGTACAAATTCCAGAAGGCGAGTCTGAATGGCTGTTGAGGCACTATTAATTTCATCTAGAAAGAGTGTCCCGCCTTCAGCGAGTTCCAACAGACCACGTTTGCGTTGATTGGCTCCAGTAAAGGCACCGCGCTCATAACCAAATAGTTCACTCTCTGCGATACTTTCAGCCACTGCGCCACAATTAATCGTTAACCAAGGACCACTGCTCTTAGAGCTGATATTATGTATCCAATGAGCCAGCAGGCTCTTTCCTGTACCTGTTTCTCCTGTTAATAATACTGGTGTTTCCAGATCAGCCACTCGATTAGCAAGATTAATGGCGGTCGTCATTGCTGTGCTATTGGTGACTAACTGACTCGTTTCACCATCGGCCATTTGAAAGCGGATTTGCAATGCTTCGATACGACTGCGTTGAGCCAGTTTATCGCTGACTTTTTTAAGTACCTGACGTACCTCTTCATTGTCAAATGGTTTACTGATAAGATCCAGTGCACCTGAGCGAAAAGCTCGGACTACAGTGGGTACGGTGGCATAACCTGTGATCATTACTGATGGTAATTCAGGGAGTTGTGAGCTTACTGCTTCCAACAACTCAATACCTTCACCATCTGGTAGTCTGTGATCGGTGAATAGAATATCGGGTGTGGATTGTAAAAGGGCTTGATGGGCACTGGCAATATCGGCTGCAATTCTGGGGATAAACCCCATTTTTTTGGCTAAATTTGCTAGTAGAGATGCCATTGCTTCATCGTCTTCAACAATCAATAGTTCCCATTTCATAAGCTTTTCTCCGATGCTAGCTGTAATGTAATTTCAAATGCAGTGCCATGACTATTGGTGGACACCAGTTTGATTTTTCCTCCCATATCTTTAGTCAGGCTTCGACATAAATGCAAGCCTAGGCCGGTACCCTGACCAATCGCTTTGGTCGTGTTGAAAGCCTCAAATAGATGGTCAAGCACTTTTTCAGGAAGACCGGAACCATCATCAGAAATTTGAATAAAAACCATTGAATTGTTACTTTTTATTGAGACTAGAATTTTTTTGGCTCCAGCCTGAGCTGCATTACTAAATAAATTAAAAATAATTTGTTCTAGAGAGGCGGGATCTGCACGTACTAAGCGGATTTCTTCGTTTTGAAGGTTAATTTCTTTAACACCTTTATCCAGTAATACAGGTCTCATCAGTGACAATGTTTTTTCTAAGTGACTGTTTAGATCAAAATTACTGAGATGGGTTTCTGGTGGTCGAACGGCCGTTAAGAGATTGTCTACAACGCCTGCGCAAATAGCTGTCTGTTCTTCAATCACAGCCAGCTGATTGTCCAGATCAGAGTCGGGCTTGTTTTCACGAGCCAATTGCGTATAGCCACGGATATTCCCCAAAGGCGTATTTAAGGCGTGTGCCAAACCGGCAGCCATTTGACCGACTGAGGCCAGTCTTTGATCTCTGCACAGTCTCATTGCGGCTGAACGAGCCAGTCGTTCAGCTTTTGTTCGTTCGTTAATATGGGTTTGTACTTCTTCCCTGAGTTCTTGGAATGTTAAAGCCAGTCTCTGTAGTTCATTGGGTAGTTGTTTAAGGGTATCATCATGAGGCTGAGATAAAGGACTGACAACACGTGCCAGGCGCTGTACTGGACGAATGACACTGCGTTCAAGCACGTTTCTTTGCAACCAGAAAGCTGCAATCACCATGATAGTCAGAGTAATAAAGCCGATCATTCCAATATATCTGAGTTTGGTCTGTGCCGGTAATTGATCATAAGCCAGCTCAACAGTGCCGATGATTGTTGATCCTAGCGCCATAGGTTCAATAATGATCTGATAACGGGATTTTTCTGGAACAGGACGTTTACCAACTTGAGCCAACACTTCATTGTCAGCACGTTGTACATTAATATAAATAATGTCATCATCTTGCCCCAATTGATCCACGTAACGTTCCAGAGTCGCATAATCATAAATCAATACGGCATCAATGCTAAACGTCGCCAGTTGGCGAACCAAAGCCAGTGCACGCTCGTGCTGGGATTGATACAACATCTCGCTTGCCCCTCGGTAGACAGCAAGTCCCACCATAAGCCCAAAGAGTAATAAACCTGCTGCTAAAGTCATTCCAAGTCGATAGGAGAGAGATAATGGATGGATTACCATTGTGCGGGCACCTCCGTACGTGTTTCTATTGCCTTAACCACCTGCCGAGCTGAAAGAAATAATGACAAGTCTGGTTTGATAAAATAAATACCATGGCCCAATGCTAAAGTGACTTCAACGAGATCAGTAGTAGGTGTCAACAAAGCACTACTGATTTGATTCATGAGTTTTTCATTGAGTCCGGGGCGAGCCACAATAAGGTGTGGAGGCAAAGGTGGAGAGGTGGCAATAATTTTCAGTCCCGGTGTCCGCTGGGCGTATTTATTGGCAACCGCCTGACGTAATCCACCGGCATCAAAATCACCGTGCAATACTGCCAGAGCGACTCGCTCATGACTGCCTAGATACGCGTAGTCTCGAAGATCTCGTAATCCGAGTCCAGAAGCCGACAGCATAGTGCGAGGGACATAGTGGCTGCCAAAAGAATGGGGGGCACCGAAGGCTACGCTATGGCCTCTTAAATCCTCGATTGACGTGATCTCACTATGAGAGCTGACAACAATAACACTATGGTAACCTGTTTGTCCGTCAGTTGCTTCAGCGGCGAGAGCGGTTAAACGCTGATCATTTCCTTTGAGATAATTATCCTGAGCGCGCAGGAAAGGGGTCGGGCCGATATAAGCGAGATCAGCACTGCCGTTACTAATGCGTTTAATTTGATCAACATAAGAACTGGCCAACTGTAATTTTACTGGTTGGCCCAGTTGTTTTTCAAGATAATCGCATAGTGGCTGAAAACGTGTGATCAGCTGGCTTGGTGTGTCGTAGGGGTGAACCAGAAAGGTTAAGGCTGGTTTGTCAATGAAAGGAGTCAAGTTTTGTTGAGACTTTTCATCCTCTTGCTGTTGACATGAGAGAGATGAAGAAAGTGCTGCTATCCACAGTAATCTAAGGAGTATTTTCGACACAGGTATTGATCTCACAAGGACAATTAAAAGAGTAGAGTACATAAATAGGCTGACCACTGCAATATCTGGCTGATTCCAGCTGTTCCACTGCTGTGTGGGATGAGTCATCGGCTAATTTTTCAATTAATAAAGGGTAAACATGTTCATGATAGTCGACATCGGGTTCGACAATCACTTCCATCGTGGCAAGAACAATAATATGAAAATTGTTAATAAATATTTTGCGGTCATGAATCTTAAGTGATTATAATCATAGATATTTTCCGATATCAATTGTTTCTGATTGATATGTTCCCATTCATTGAACTTGACATATCTATTATTCTAGATGTAGGCTATATC
>Ga0256831_1000647_pt1 | contig 18165 bp, 35 predicted proteins | sample 132544metaG_FD_189087 | JGI IMG/M metagenome (GOLD analysis project Ga0256831, IMG submission 189087) | Hydrothermal vent microbial communities from Lau Basin, Pacific Ocean - 132-544 | ecosystem: Environmental > Aquatic > Marine > Hydrothermal vents | place: Pacific Ocean: Lau Basin | collected...
TGGTCATGCCCGGTGACAACGTCGAGTTCGCCGTCGAACTCATCAAGCCCATCGCCCTCGAAGAAGGCCTCCGCTTCGCCATCCGCGAAGGCGGCCGTACCGTGGGTGCTGGGGTCGTGACCAAGATTCTGGAGTGAGGTGAGGGATGCCAAAGATTCGCATTAAGCTGCGCGGTTTTGACCACAAGAGCCTGGACGCTTCCGCGCGCAAGATCGTCGAGACGGCCCGGCGCAGCGGCGCCAAGGTGGCGGGGCCGGTGCCCCTCCCCACCCGGGTGCGCCGTTTCACCGTGTTGCGCGGCCCCTTCAAACACAAGGACAGCCGCGAGCACTTCGAGATCCGTACTCACAACCGTCTGGTCGACATCACCAACCCCAACAAGAAGACCATCGAGAGTCTGATGACCCTCGACCTGCCAACGGGGGTGGAGATCGAGATCAAGACGATGGGAGGTGGCCGGTGAAGGGCATCCTAGGAGCCAAAGTAGGCATGACCCAGATCTGGAAAGACGACCGCGCCGTTCCGGTTACGGTCATCCTGGCCGGTCCCTGCCCGGTGCTCCAGCGCAAGAGCCCCGAGAGCGACGGCTACGCCGCGGTGCAGCTCGGCTTTGCCCCGGTCAAGCCCAAGCGGGTCAACAAGCCCATGAAGGGTCACTTCGCCAAGTTCTCGGCCGAGCCGGTGCGCTACCTGCGCGAGATCCGCGACTTCGAGCCCGAGGGCGACGTGGTAACCGTCGAGATCTTCCAGCCCGGCGAGAAGGTCGACGTAACCGGCACCAGCAAGGGTCGCGGCAACGCCGGCGTCATGAAGCGCTGGAACTTTGCCGGCGCGCCCGCCTCGCACGGCGCTCACCGCGTTCACCGGCACCCGGGCTCGATAGGCCAGAACAAGACGCCGGGCCGGGTCTACAAGGGCCTCAAGATGGCCGGGCAGTACGGTAACGAGCGGGTGACGGTCCAGAACCTCGAGGTGGTCGAGGTGATCCCCGAAGAGAACCTGATTTTGGTCAAGGGCGCCGTCCCCGGTCCCAACGGCGGGCTGGTGGTGGTGCGCGAGACCTCGCGAGACAAGGGGGCGAAGTGATGTACAAGGTTCCCGTGATTGCCGCCGAAGGTGGTAAAAAGTCGCGCGAGCTGCCCCTGCCCGAGAACGTCAGTCAGCACGTTCTCTACGAGGTAGTGCGCTGGCAGCTGGCCAGCCGCCGGCGCGGCACCGCCGCCACCAAGACTCGCGGCGAGGTTAGCTACTCCACCCGCAAGCTCTTCCCCCAGAAGGGTTTGGGGCGGGCCCGCCACGGCAGCCGCGGCGCGAACATCTACGTGGGCGGCGGCGTGGTCTTTGGCCCCAAGCCGCGTGACTACGGCTACACCCTCCCCAAGAAGGTGCGCCGCAACGGGCTGGCGATGGCCCTGGCCGACCGCGCCCGCGAAGAGAAGCTGTTGGTGGTCGAGAAGTTCGCCGGAGTCGAGGGTAAGACCAAGCAGTTCGTGGAGTGGGCGGCGGCCCAGGGGCTGGACGGCTCCGAGCGCGTCACCCTGGTGAGCGCCGACGAGAACGTCCGCCGCGCCGCGCGCAACCTGCCTTGGGTCATCACCCTGGCGCCGGAGGGCGTGAACGTTTACGACATCCTGCGCTCCGACTGGCTGCTGCTCGACGAGGCGGCGCTGGCGGTGGCGCTGGAGCGCGCCGGCATTGGAGGTGAGGCGTGAAGACCCCGTACGACGTGATTCTGGAGCCGGTGCTCTCGGAAAAGGCCTACGGCGGTTACGCCGAAGGGCGCTACACCTTCTGGGTGCACCCCGACGCCTCCAAGACCGAGGTCAAGAACGCCGTTCAGCAGGCGTTCAAGGTCAAGGTCACGAGCGTCAACGTGATGTCCGTGCGCGGCAAGAAGAAGCGCATGGGCCGGTACGAAGGCAAACGCGCCGACCGCAAGAAAGCGGTCGTGACCGTGGCCCCGGGCCAGAAGATCGAGGCCCTGGAAGGGCTGATTTAGAGGTGAGCCATGGCGGTTAAGAAGTTCAGGCCCTACACTCCCACCCGTCGCTTCATGACGGTGGCGGACTTCTCGGAGATCACCAAGACCAAACCCGAGAAGTCGCTCACCGAGCCGCTGAAGAAGACGGGCGGGCGCAACAACCAGGGGCGCACCACGGTGCGCTTCCGCGGCGGCGGCCACAAGCGCCTCTACCGCATCATCGACTTCAAGCGGCGTGACAAGGCTGGCATCCCCGCCCGCGTCGCCGCCATCGAGTACGACCCCAACCGCTCGGCGCGGATCGCCCTGCTGTTCTACCGCGACGGCGAGAAGCGCTACATCATCGCTCCCGAGGGGCTCAAGCCGGACATGACCGTCCAGTCTGGTCCCGAGGCGCCGATTCAGGTGGGCAACGCCCTGCCGCTGCGCTTCATCCCCGTGGGTACGGTCGTGCACGCCATCGAGCTGGAGCCCGGCAAGGGCGCCCAGCTGGCGCGCTCGGCGGGCACCGGCGCGCAGATCCAGGGCCGTGAAGGCGACTACGTGGTGCTGCGGCTGCCCTCGGGCGAGCTGCGCCGCATTCACGCCGAGTGCTACGCCACCGTGGGCGTGGTCGGTAACGCCGATCACAAGAACATCGTCATCGGCAAGGCCGGCCGCACCCGCTGGCTGGGTCGCAAGCCGCACGTGCGCGGTTCGGCGATGAACCCGGTGGACCACCCGCACGGCGGTGGCGAGGGACGCGCCCCGCGCGGCCGCCCGCCCGCCTCGCCCTGGGGTTGGCAGACCAAGGGTCGCAAGACCCGCAAGAAGCGTAAGCCCTCTGACCGGTTCATCATCAGCCGGCGGAAGAAGAAGTAGCGAGGTGAAGTATGCCGCGTAGTCTGAAAAAAGGCGTATTCATCGATGACCACCTGCTCGAGAAGGTCGAGGCCATGAACGACGCCGGCGAGAAGAGGGTCATCAAAACCTGGAGCCGTCGCTCCACCATCGTTCCCGAGATGGTCGGGCACACCATCGCCGTTTACAACGGCAAGCATCACGTGCCCGTCTTCGTCACCGAGAACATGGTGGGTCACAAGCTGGGCGAGTTTGCCCCGACCCGCAACTACCGCGGGCACGGCAAGGACGTCAAGCAGGCCAAGAAGCGCTAGGAGGGCGGAAGTGGAAGCGAAAGCAGTTGCCAAATACATCCGCATGTCCCCGCGCAAGGTGCGGCTGGTGGCCGACCTGATCCGCGGCAAGAGCGCCGAGGAGGCCGACCAGATCCTCAAGTACACCAACCGCCGCGCCGCGGCGTCGGTGCGCAAGGTCCTGAAGAGCGCGGTGGCCAACGCCGTCAACAACCACGACCTGCTCGAGGACCAGCTGGTGGTCAAGGCCGCCTACGTGGACGAGGGGCCCACGCTGAAGCGCATCCTGCCCCGCGCCCGTGGCCGCGCCGACGTGATCAAGAAGCGCACCAGCCACATCACCGTCATCGTGGAGGAGAAGAATGGGTAACAAAATCAACCCCATCGGCTTCCGCCTGGGCATCACCCGGGACTGGGAGTCGCGCTGGTACTCGGGCAAGAAGGGGTACGCCCAGCTGCTCGAGGAAGACCGCAAGGTGCGCGAGCTCATCGAGGGCGAGGTGGCGCACGGCGGCATCGCCCGCATCGACATCGAGCGCGCCGCCGACAACCTCTCGGTGACCGTGCACGCCGCCAAGCCGGGCGTGATCATCGGCCGCGGCGGCGAAACGATCAAGCGCATGCGCGCCGAGCTGCAAAAGATGTTCCCGCAGCGCACCATCGCCCTCAACGTGCAGGAGGTGGGCAACCCCAACCTCTCCGCGCCGTTGGTGGCCCAGCGCGTGGCCGAGCAGATCGAGCGCCGCTTCGCGGTGCGCCGCGCCATCAAGCAGGCGGTGCAGCGCGTGGTCGAGTCGGGCGCCCAGGGTGCGAAGGTCGTGGTCTCGGGCCGCATCGGCGGCGCCGAGCAGTCGCGCACCGAGTGGAGCTCGAGCGGGCGCGTGCCGCTGCACACCCTGCGCGCCAACATCGACTACGGCACCGCTCTGGCCCGCACCACCTACGGCGTGCTGGGCGTCAAGGCCTACATCTTCAAGGGTGAGGTCATCGGCCAGCAGAAGCCGACGCGCAAGGCGGCCCCGGCGGCCGGTAAGCCCGAGCGCCGTCGTCGCCCCGCGGTGCGCCGCCGCGTAAAGAAGGAGGCCAGCGATGCTGATGCCTAAACGCCTCAAGTACCGCAAACAGTTCCGCGGCAGCATGCGCGGGGCCACCAAGGGCGGCGACTACGTGGCGTTCGGCGAGTACGGCCTGGTGGCGCTGGAGCCGGCCTGGATTTCCAACCGCCAGATCGAGGCCGCCCGTGTGGCCATGGTGCGCCACTTCCGCCGCGGCGGTAAGATCTACATCCGCATCTTCCCCGACAAGCCCTTCACCAAGAAGCCGCTGGAAGTGCGCATGGGTAAGGGTAAAGGTAACGTGGAAGGCTGGGTGGCGGTCGTCAAGCCGGGCCGGGTGATGTTCGAGGTGGCCGGCGTGAGCGAAGAGCAGGCGCGCGAGGCCTTCCGCCTGGCCGGGCACAAGCTGCCCATCAAGACCAAGTTCGTCAAGAGGGATGCCTACGATGAAGCCCAGTGAGATCGAGAACATGACCGTCGAGGAGATTCGCGAGCAGGTGCGCGAGAAGAAGCGCGAGCTGCTGGACCTGCGCTTCCAGGCTTCCATCGGCCAGCTGGCGCAGAACCACCGCCTGCGCGAAACCAAGCGCACCATCGCCCGGCTGCTGACCGTGCTCAACCAGAAGCAGCGGGCGGCGGAGTAAGGAGAGCAGTATGCCCAAGAAACTACTTACCGGCGTCGTGGTCAGCGACAAGATGGACAAGACGGTCGCCGTCCTGGTCGAGCGGCAGATGCCGCACTCGCTCTACGGCAAGGTGACCAAGCGGTCCAGCAAGTACCTGGCCCACGACGAAGAAAACGCCTACAAGGTCGGCGACATCGTCGAGATCGCGGAGGCGCGGCCCATCTCCGGCAAGAAGCGCTGGCGGGTCGTGCGTCGCCTCGAGGAAGGTCGCATGGACGCGGTGGAGCGGTACTTCTTGCGCAAGGAGCGTGGTAAGGCATGATCCAGCAGGAAACCAGTCTGGCAGTCGCCGACAACTCCGGCGCTCGCCGCCTGAAGGTGATTCGCGTGCTGGGCGGCTCTTACCGCCGCTACGCCAGCATCGGCGACATCGTGGTGGCCTCGGTCAAGGAGGCCATTCCCGGCGGCGTGGTCAAGGAGGGCGAGGTCGTCAAAGCGGTCATCGTCCGCACCAAGAAAGAGATCAAGCGCCCCGACGGCAGCGCAATCCGCTTCGACTCCAACGCCGCCGTCGTACTCAATGCCCAGGGGGAGCCGCGCGGCACCCGCGTTTTTGGTCCGGTAGCCCGTGAGCTGCGCGAGCGCAAGTTCATGAAGATCGTCTCCCTGGCTCCGGAGGTGCTCTGATGCAGCCCAAACTGCACGTCAAGAAGGGCGATACGGTCGTGGTCGTCTCCGGCAGGTACCGGGGCAAGACCGGCCGCGTGATCGCCGTTTTCCCCAAGAACCAGCGGGTCGTGGTCGAGGGCGTCAACGTGGTCAAGAAGGCCATGCGCGCCACCCCCGACAACCCCCAGGGCGGCTTCCACGAGATGGAGGCGCCGATGCACGCCAGCAAGGTGCGCCCCATTTGCCCCAGCTGCGGCAAGCCGGTACGGGTCAAGAAGAAGCTGCTCGAAGAAGACGGCAAGGTGCGGCGGGTGCGCGTTTGCAACCACTGCGGCGCGACGCTGGACGGGTGAGGTGAAAGATGCCACTAGAGATTAAGCTCAAGCAAAGGTACTACGACGAGGTGCGCCCGGAGCTGATCAAGCGCTTCGGTTACGACAACGTATGGGCGGCGCCGCGCCTGGAGAAGGTGGTAATCAACCAGGGGCTCGGCGAGGCCAAGGAAGACGTTCGCATTCTCGAGAAGGCCGCCGAGGAGCTGCGTCAGATCACCGGCCAGAAGCCGGTAATCACCCGCGCCAAGAAGTCGGTCTCCAACTTCAAGTTGCGCCAGGGGATGCCCATTGGCGTCAAGGTGACGTTGCGCGGCGACCGGATGTGGGTCTTCATCGAGAAGCTGATCAACGTGGCCCTGCCGCGCATTCGCGACTTCCGCGGCATCAACCCGAACGGCTTCGACGGCCGGGGCAACTACAACCTCGGCGTTCGCGAGCAGCTCATCTTCCCGGAGATCTCTTACGACCAGGTGGACGCCGTGCGCGGCATGGACATTGCCGTGGTGACCACCGCCGAAAGCGACGAAGAGGCCAAGGCCCTGTTGGAGCTCTTGGGGTTCCCCTTCCGTAAGTAAAGGAGCGTTATGGCTAAGAAGGCACTAGTCGAAAAGGCGAAGCGCAAGCCCAAGTTCAAGGTGCGGAGCTACAACCGTTGCAGCCGTTGCGGACGGCCGCGCTCGGTCTACCGCTACTTTGGGCTTTGCCGCATCTGCATCCGCGAGCTCGCTCACAAAGGCCAGCTTCCGGGCCTGAAGAAGGCTTCGTGGTAGCGAGGGCCGGTCGGGGGGTTTCCCTCGAGACCGCTCGCGCAAGCAGAGCAGACAAAAGGAGAGTGAACAAATGACAACCGATCCCATTGCGGACATGCTCACCAGGATCAGGAACGGCCTGATGGTCCACAAGGCCACCGTGGACGTTCCCGCGTCCCGGTTCAAGGAAGAGATCGTCAAGATTCTCGTGCGCGAAGGCTACCTCAAGGGGTACGAGCGCCTCGAGAACGACGGCAAGCCCGTCTTGCGGCTGGAGCTGCGCTACGGCCCCCGGCGCGAGAAGATAATCAAGCACATCCAGCGCGTTTCCCGCCCCGGCCGCCGCGTATACGTCAGCGCCGACCGGGTGCCGGTGGTGCGGCGCGGTCTGGGTATCGCCATCGTTTCCACGTCCAAGGGCGTCCTCGTCGACCGCGAGGCGCGCCGTCAGGGCGTCGGCGGCGAGGTCATCTGCGAGGTGTGGTGATATGTCGCGTATCGGCAAACTCCCCATTCCCATCCCCGCGGGCGTAACCGTCGAGATCAAGGCCGGCCGGGCGACGGTCAAGGGGCCCAAGGGCCAGCTGACCGTGGACTTCGACCCCGACATCACCGTCAAGGTCGAGGAGGGTCAGGTGGTGGTCACCCGTCCCACCGACAACCGCCGCCACCGCTCCTTGCACGGCCTGACCCGAGCGCTCTTGGCCAACGCCATCGAAGGCGTCTCGCAGGGGTTCGTCAAGGAGCTGGAGATCAAGGGTATCGGCTACCGCGCCAAGATGCAGGGCGACAAGATCGAGCTCTCCATCGGCTTTAGCCACCCGGTGTTCATCACCGCTCCCGAGGGGATTACCCTCGAGGTCCCCGAACCCACCAAGATTCGCGTTTCGGGCATCGACAAGCAAAAGGTGGGCCAGGTCGCGGCCAACATCCGCGCCATCCGGCCGCCCGACGCTTACCACGGCAAAGGCATTCGTTACGCGGGCGAAGTCCTGCGGCTCAAGCCCGGCAAGGCCGGCGTCACCGGAGGTTAGCAGTGGCCAGGTTGAGTACGTATCAGCGTCGCATGTACCGCACCCGCAAGCGGGTCAAGCGTTCCGGCCGTCCGCGGCTGACCGTCTACCGCAGCCTCAATCACATCTACGCCCAGATCATCGACGACGAGGCGGGGCGCACCCTGGCGGCCAGCTCGACGCTGGCGCTGAAGGTGAACGGCAACAAGACCGAAGCGGCCAAGCAGGTCGGCGCCGACATCGCCAAGAAGGCGGTCGAAAAAGGCATCAAGCAGGTCGTCTTCGACCGCGGCCCCTACAAGTACCACGGCCGCGTCAAGGCGCTCGCCGAGGCCGCCCGTGAAGCGGGCCTGGAGTTCTAGAGGAGGACGGCATGCCAGAAACCGACTTTGAAGAGAAGATGATCAAAATCCGCCGTACCGCCAAGACCTACAAGGGCGGCCGTCGCTTCCGCTTTGGGGCGTTGGCCGTGGTCGGCGACCGTCAGGGACGGGTCGGCGTTGGTCTCGGTAAGGCCAAGGAGGTGCCGCTGGCGGTGCAGAAGGCGCAGAACATCGCCCGCCGCAACCTGATCGAGGTTCCGCTCGAGAACGGCACCATTCCCCACGAGATCGAAGTAGTCTACGAAACGAGCCGCGTCATCCTGCGCCCCGCCGCCCCCGGCACCGGCGTCATCGCCGGTAAGGTGCCGCGCGCCATCCTGGAGCTGGCCGGCGTGACCGACATCCTCACCAAGGTGCTCGGCAGCCGCAACGAAATCAACGTTGCCTACGCCACCATCGAAGCGCTCAAGCAGCTACAGACCTGGGACCAGGTCAAGAAGATGCGGAAGGAGGAAGCATAATGGGCACCATCCGCGTCAAGCTCGTGCGCAGCCCCATCGACTACCCCAAAGACCAAAAGGCCACCCTGCGGGCGCTCAAGCTCACCAAGATGAACCGTGAGCGCGAGCTCCCCGACAACCCGGCGGTGCGGGGGATGATCCGCAAGGTGGAGCACCTGGTTCAGATCGTCGAGGTGAAAGAATGAAGATCTCCGACCTGAAACCCAATCCCGGGGCGGCCAAGCGCAAAAAGCGCGCCGCCCGCGGTCCCGGCAGCGGCCTCGGCAAGACCGCCGGTCGCGGTCACAAGGGCCAGAAGTCGCGTTCCGGCGGCCTCAAGGACCCGCGCCGCTTTGAGGGCGGCCGCTCCACCCTGATCATGCGCCTGCCCAAGCGGGGCATGCGTGGGCAGGTCCCCGGCGCCATCAAGCGCCCCGAGTACCAGACCGTCAACGTCGCCCGCCTGGCGGAGCGTTTTCCCGAGGGCGGCGAGGTGACCCCCGAGCTGATGGCCCGCGCCGGTCTGATCCGCAAGGCCGACGGTCTGGTCAAGGTACTCGGCCACGGCGAGATAGAGGTGGCCCTCAAGGTTTCCGCTCACGCTTTCTCGAAGAGCGCGGCGGCGAAGCTCGCGGCCGCGGGAGGCGAAGCGCTCACCATAGGGGCCGCTGCGGGCGAGGAGGCGTAAGATGCTGCGGGCATTTAGGGACGCCTTCGTTGTCCCGGAATTGCGGCAGCGCCTCTTCTTTACCCTGATCATGCTCGCCGCCTACCGGCTGGGGACGTACATCCCCACGCCGGGGGTGGATCCGGTCAAGATCTCCAACTTCCTGGGTTCGGCGGCCGGCGGCGTATTCGGCATCATCAACCTCTTCTCGGGCGGCAACTTCAGGCAGTTCTCGATCTTCGCCCTGGGCATCATGCCCTACATCACCGCGGCGATCATCATGCAGCTCCTCACCACCACCGTGCCTTCGCTCGAGAAGCTGCAGCGTGAGGGCGAGGAGGGCCGCCGCATCATCACCCAGTACACCCGTATTGGCGGTATCGCCCTCGGCGCCTTCCAGGGCCTGTTTTTGGCGGTCAGCCTGCTGGAGAGCAACGGTGGCCAGTTCCTGTTGCCCGGTTGGGAGCCCGGTTGGGGCTTCCGCCTGATCGTGGTGGTCACCCAGGTGGCCGGCATCGCCCTGCTTTTGTGGATGGGCGAGCGGATTACCGAGTACGGCATCGGTAACGGCGTATCGCTAATCATCTTTGCCGGTATCGTCGCCCGCTGGATGCCGCAGCTGATCAGTCTTTCCCAGCTGGTGGCCAAGGGCGAGGTGGGCATCGTCAACGTCATCTTCTTCTTCGCCTTCATAGTGCTGTCCTTCGCTGGCATGGTGGCGGTCACCCAGGCGGAGCGGCGTATCCCCGTGCAATACGCACGCAAGGTGGTGGGCCGCAAGATGTACGGCGGGCAGACCACCTACCTGCCCATTCAGCTGAACGCCGCCAACGTGATTCCCATCATCTTCGCGGTGGCCATCATTCAGATCCCCATCTTCCTGACGGCGCCCTTCCGCAACACCAGCGCCCTTGCCGCCGCCATCGCCGCGTTCTTCAACCCCCGCAACCCCAGCGGCTTGATCATCGAGGTGATCCTGGTAATCCTCTTCACCTACATCTACACCGCGGTCCAGTTCGACCCGCGGCGGATCGCCGAGAACCTGCGGGAGTACGGCGGCTTCATTCCCGGAGTGCGCCCCGGCGAACCAACGGTCAAGTTCCTGGAGCACATCGTTACCCGGATGACCCTCTGGGGTGCGCTCTTCCTGGGCTTGGTGACCGCGCTGCCGCAGATCATCCAGAACCTCACCAAGGTCACCTCGCTGGCCTTCTCGGGCATCGGCCTCTTGATCGTGGTTGGCGTGGCCCTCGATACCTTGCGGCAGATCGAGTCGCAGCTGATGATGCGCAACTATGAGGGCTTCCTCTCCAAAGGGCGTATCAAGGGGCGGAGGAACTTCTAATGTCGGGTGCTATGGTTTTGGTCTTCCTCGGACCGCCGGGTGCCGGTAAGGGCACCCAGGCGGCGCGCCTGGCCGAAGACCTGGGCCTTACCAAGATCTCAACCGGCGACATCCTGCGCAGTCACGTCGCCCGCGGCACCGAGCTGGGCAAGCAAGTGGCCCCCATCATGGAGCGGGGCGACTTGGTGCCCGACGAGCTGATTCTGGCCATTATCCGCGAGGAGCTCTCGCAGATGGCGGAGGTACGGGCGATCTTCGACGGTTTCCCGCGCACCACCCGCCAAGCCGAGGCCCTCGATGAACTCTTGGCCGAGCTGGGGGCGCCGGTGAACGCTGCGGTGCTGCTGGAGGTGCCCGAAGAAGAGCTGCTGCGGCGCTTGCTGCGGCGGGCCAAGCTCGAGGGCCGCGCCGACGACAACGAGCAAACCATCCGCCGCCGTCTTCAGGTCTACCATGAGCAGACCCAACCGCTGATCGACTACTATGCCGCCAGCGGCGTCCTCAAGAGGGTGGACGGCGTGGGCGATCCCGGCCAGATATACTGCCGCATTCGGGAGGCCATCTAGTGCCGATAGTGCTCAAGAGCCCCGCGGAGATCGAGCGCATGGCCGAGGCCGGCGCCCTGCTGACCGAGGTCATGGACGAGATCGCCGCCGCGGTGCGGCCGGGCGTTAGCACGCTCGAGCTCGACCGCGTCGCCCGCGAGGGCATTCTCGAGCGCCAGGCCAAGCCCGCCTTCCTGGGGCTTTACGGCTTTCCGGCCACCATCTGCGCTTCGCGTAACGAGGTGGTGGTACACGGCATTCCTTCGGCCGAGCCGCTGCGTTCGGGCGACATAATCTCGATTGACATCGGTCTCTTCTACAAGGGCTACGCCGCCGACATGGCGCGCACCTTCGCAGTTGGCGAGGTGCCCGCCGAGGCTCAGAAGCTCATCCGCGTCACCGAGGAGAGCTTTTGGGAGGGTTTCGAAGCCGCCCGTCCGGGAGCGCGCCTGGGCGACGTTTCCGCGGCCGTGCAGCGCCACGCCGAGGAGGCCGGCTTTTGGGTGGTGCGCGAGTTCGTGGGCCACGGCATCGGTCGGGAGATGCACGAAGACCCGCAGGTGCCCAACTTTGGCCGCCCCGGCGTCGGCCCCAAGCTGCGGGCGGGGATGACGCTGGCCATCGAGCCGATGATTACACTTTTTGCGGCGCCTGTAGTAGTATTGGATGATGGCTGGACCGCCAGCAGCGGGCGGGGTAACCTCGCTGCCCACTACGAAAACACGGTAGCGATTACCGAGAGCGGTCCCAGGCTTCTTACGGGAAGGCGTTAGGGGGAGGTATTGTGGCGAAAGAGAAAGACACCATCCGCGCGGAGGGCGTGGTCGAAGAGGCCCTGCCCAACACCCAGTTCAAGGTCAAGCTCGACTCCGGTCTGGAAATCTTGGCCTACGTTTCCGGCAAGATGCGCATGCACTACATCCGCATCCTGCCTGGCGACCGCGTGGTGGTGGAGCTTACCCCCTACGACCCGAGCAAGGGCAGAATCATCTACCGGAAGTAAGGGAGCAACCATGAAAGTGCGTTCTTCGGTCAAGAAAATGTGTGACAAGTGCAAGGTGATCCGCCGCCACGGCCGGGTCTACGTGATTTGCGAGAACCCCAAGCACAAGCAGCGCCAGGGGTAAGGTGAGGAGGCAGAATGGCTCGTATCGCAGGCGTTGAAATACCCCGGAACAAGCGCGTCGAAATAGCGCTGACCTACATCTACGGCATCGGTCGCACCCGCGCGGCGGAAGCGCTCGAAGCTACCGGCATAGACGGCTCCATCCGCGTCAAGGACCTCTCCGAGGCGGACGTGGTCAAGCTGCGCGAGTACGTCGAGAACAAGTGGAAGCTCGAGGGCGAGCTGCGCAGCGAGGTCCAGGCCAACATCAAGCGTCTAATGGATATCGGTTGTTACCGCGGCCTGCGCCATCGTCGCGGTCTGCCGGTGCGCGGGCAAAAGACCAAGACCAACGCCCGCACCCGCAAGGGCCCGCGCAAGACGGTGGCCGGCAAGAAGAAGGCGCCGCGCAAGTAGCTTGTGCTAGTGGCGGCGGTTTGGTACACTCCTAAGGTTGCTCCTGCCGCCTAGGCGGCGCGGGCCAGTTGATACTCCAAGGAGGAGAGTATGGCCAAGGCTAAGAAAACGAGAACGACGAGAAAAAAGGTCAAGAAGCAGGTCGCCCACGGCAAGGCGTTCATCCACGCGACCTACAACAACACGATCATCACGATCACCGACCTCGACGGAAACCCGGTAACCTGGTCGTCGGGCGGCGTCATCGGCTACAAGGGCAGCCGTAAGGGCACGCCCTACGCGGCGCAGCTGGCCGCCATGGACGCCGCCAAGAAGGCGCAGAACTTCGGCATGACCCAGGTGGACGTCGTGGTCCGGGGCACCGGCGCCGGCCGCGAGCAGGCCATTCGCGCCCTCCAGGCCAGCGGGCTGCAGGTTCGCTCGATCGTAGACGACACCCCCGTCCCTCACAACGGTTGCCGTCCGCGCAAGAAGAAGCGGGCGTAAAGGAGTATTGTCATGGGCAGATACATTGGACCCGTTTGCAGACTTTGCCGTCGCGAAGGCGTAAAGCTCTACCTGAAGGGTGATCGTTGCTACAGCCCCAAGTGCGCCATGGAGCGTCGCCCCTACGCGCCGGGCCAGCACGGTCAGCGCCGCGCCCGTCGCCCCAGCGACTACGCGGTGCGCCTGCGCGAAAAACAGAAAATGCGCCGCATCTACGGCATCAGCGAGAAGCAGTTCCGCAACATCTTCGAGGAGGCTTCCAAGAAGAAGGGCGTGACCGGTACGGTCTTCCTGCGCCTCTTGGAGAGCCGCCTCGACAGCGTCGTCTACCGGCTCGGCATTGCCTCCAGCCGCAAGCAGGCGCGACAGTTCATCCGCCACGGGCACATCACCGTCAACGAGCGACGGGTGACCATTCCCAGCTACCGGGTGCGCCCGGGCGACGTAGTTGCGGTCAGTGAGGGCAGCAAGAAGATCGACGCCATCCAGGAGAACGTCGAAGCCGCCAAGAACCGCAAGACCGGGCCCTGGCTGGAGTTCGACGCCGAGAAGATGGCGGGCAAGTTCCTGCGCCTGCCCGAGCGCGAAGACTTGGCCCTGCCGGTTAACGAGCAGCTGGTCATCGAGTACTACTCGAGGTAAAGGAGGCGGTTTTGTTGGAAACCCAAACGGCGAAAGCCCCGGTGCTGTCTTCCCGCGTAGAGGGGAACTTCGGCGAGTTCATATTGGAGCCCCTGGAGCGCGGCTTTGGCGTGACCCTGGGCAATCCGCTGCGCCGCATCCTGCTCTCCTCGATCCCCGGGACGGCGGTTACCAGCGTCTACATCGAAGACGCCCTGCACGAGTTCTCCACGCTTCCCAACATCAAGGAAGACGTGGTGCAGATCGTGCTCAACCTCAAGGAACTGGTGGTCAAGTTCCACGAACCCGGCACCAAAACTCTGCTGCTGCGCGCCGAGGGTCCGATGGAGGTCCACGCTCGCGACCTGGTAGTTCCCTCCAGCGCCGAGCTGGTCAACCCCGACCTCTACATTGCCACCCTCGGCGAGGGCGCCAAGCTGGTTATGGAGGTGCGCGTCGACGAGGGCGTTGGCTACGTACCCGCCGAGAAGCACAACATCAAGGACCGCATCAACTCCATTCCCGTAGACGCCCTTTACTCGCCCATTCGTCGCGTTGCCTTCCACGTCGAAGACACCCGTCTTGGCCAGCGCACCGACCTCGACAAGTTGATCTTGCGTGTTTGGACCGACGGTTCCGTCGGCCCCGACGAGGCGCTGGCGCAGGCGGTGGCCATTCTGCGCGAGCAGATAGGCTTCTTCGATCAGCTCAGCGTGAGTAAGCAAGAAGAGGCACCGGCGGAGGAGGAGGAAGCCGCGGTCGCGGAAGCCGCCGAAGCTCCCGCGGAGGCCACCGATGCCCCCCAGCCGGCTGCCGGCGCGCCGGTCAGCCTCGACGAACTCGGCCTTTCTACCCGCGTCCTCCACAACCTCAAGGAAGAGGGCATAGACTCGGTGGCCAACCTGCTGGCCCTCAACGAACGCGAACTCAAGAAGGTTCCGGGCATCGGCGAGCGCAGCGCTGCGGAGATCAAAGAGCGCCTCGCCGCCCACGGACTTTCGCTGAAGGAGTAATGCCATGCGCCACATGAAGACCGGCAGAAAACTCAACCGTTTCAGCTCGCACCGCACGGCGATGTTCCGCAACATGGCGACCGATCTCCTGCGGCACGGGCGAATCCGCACGACCATCCCCAAGGCCAAGGAGCTGCGCCGCTTCGTCGAGCCGCTGATCACCAAGGCCAAGCGCGGTGACCTGAGCGCGCGCCGTCTGGTGATGCGCGACGTGCACGACCCCGAGGTCGTGCGTAAGCTCTTCGACGAGATCGCTCCCCGCTACGCGGAGCGCAACGGCGGCTACACCCGTATTCTCAAGCTGGCCGAGCGCCGTCGCGGTGACGGCACCCAGATGTGCATCATCGAGTTAGTCGAATAGCTTTTGCCGTCAGCGAGAATGAGGAACGGAGCCCGCGGGCTCCGTTCGTTTTGGTTTTGCTAGTGGCGATGGTCTGTTAATCTTCCTCGAGGCCGTTTTCCTGGCTGCCTTCGTGGTCAAAGCTGCTCTCTTCGCGTTGCAGCTCCTGGGTCACGTCGGGGTAGACGCGGCGGCCGCCGCCCTCACGCTCCAGCAGCTCACGGTAGTCGCGCAGGTCGATGAAACGATCGGTGGCGCTGCGCAGGTCGAGGTCGGTCAGCTCGGGAATGCCCATCAGGTGCACTTCGTGCCCCATGGTGCGCACCGCTTCGACGGCCGGCACCAGTTGCGCCGAGCCGCTGGCCACCAACGCCACGTCCCAGCGGGGCGCGCTGAGGAGCATGTCGGTACTGATGTGCGCCTCGAAGTTGGGAGCCTCGCCGCGCACTTCGCGGGAGCGCACCGAGTAGCCCATGAAGATCAGGGCATCGAGGAACTTTTGCTGCCGCTCGTCGTTCCAGTCGGTGATGGGGGCGTAGTAAAAAGCGTTGTAGAGCGAGTAGCCTTTGGGGAAGTGCTCTATTACCTTGCGGTGGTCGACGTTCCAACCCATTCGCTTCGCGCAGTTGTACACGAAGGAACCGTCGATAAATAAAGCTAATCTATCCATGATGCCTATCATAACGCACGTGACGGTATTGAGCTAATCCAAGCGTCCCGTGCGCGAGCCGGAGCCTGACCGCTGGCGGGCGGGGTCAGCCCTCTTTGCAGGTGTTGATACCGAAGATCGCGTAGAGAAGGCAGTAGCGGATGGCGCCGGTGACCAGGAATACAACGCCCAGAATTAGCGACACCCACCCCCAAAAGCCGGTTACCCAATGCAGGAAGTAAGCGATGACGAGGACTACTCCCAGAACGTACCTAACGTACTGATCCGTTTTGCCCACGTTGCATCCCATTTTTCTTACCTCCGCTCTCATGATAGCTCACGTCAGCTTTTTATGTGCGGCAGTGTAAGAATGGGTGTCGTGGTGGAGATAAACGGTCGTCGTTTACGCGTAGTTCCGCCTGCCGGGGCGCGCTGGCTCGTTTCCGACCTTACCGGCTGGAAGCATGACCCGCTCGAGCTTACCGGGCCGCTGGAGGTGGTGCTGCCGCGCCGTGCCTACTTTGAGTACGCCTTTCTCGACGGTGCCGGCAAGCCTTTCGCCGACCCCGACAATCCGAACCGCGCCGAAAACCCCTGGCACGATTACGCGCGGGCGGTGCGGCTCGAGGGAGCCCCGACCCTGCCCGAATACCCCGAATCCCTGCGGGGGCGGGTCGAGAGGATAACGGTGGGTTCCAGGAGGCTGGTAGTTTACGAGCCGCCGCGCCCGCCGCGGGTTTGCCTGCTGGTCTTCGACGGCACCGCCTACTACCGGATCGGCAAGATGGCCCAGGCTTTGGAACAGCTGAGTTTGGACGGCCTGGCGGTGCCGGCGCGGCTGGTGTTTAGCGAGCCCCGGCGGCGCGAGCGCGAGTACCGCTTCGCCCACGAAACGGAGCGCTTCGTCATCGATGAAATACTGCCCCGGGTAGAAGGCGCCTTCGGTGCGGTGGAAAGGTGCGGCCTGTGGGGCGCCAGCCTGGGCGGGCTGGCGGCGCTCTGGTTGGCGCTGGAGCACCCCAACGTATTTCCTCTGGTGGGCGCTCAGTCCCCCGCCCTCAAGGCGGTTCCCGGCGGAGACGACGCCCACGGCGACCCGGAGTGGCTGACCGGGCGCTACCAGGCGGCGGCGCAACTGCCGGAAAACATAGTGGTCCAAACAGGTCTCCTGGAGTGGTTGCTAGCGCCGGCGCGCCGGCTGGCGGCGGTGCTCGCGGACCGGGGCGCCCTGCACGCCTACCGCGAGTTTCCCAGCGGACACAACTGGTACACCTGGCGCATAGGTTTGGCAGAGGGGCTGCTCGACTTGCTCGGTGGCGACCTTTGGGGAGTTTAGCGTGCCGCGTGACTGGGAGGCCTTTTATTCGGCAGGCGGCAGCATCGGCATTGAGCCGGTATTCGTGGTGCGCTATTACGCCCACCTCCTGCCGCCGGGGCCATTCCTGGACTTAGCGGGTGGGACCGGTAGGAACGCCCTTTTCGTAGCGCGGAGCGGGCGCGAGGTGCTGCTGCTCGAGCGCAGCCGCGCGGCGGTTGCTGCGGCGCGGGCGGCTGCCGGCGGTTTGCCGCTTACGGCGCGGGTCTGGGACCTGGAAAAGGGCCTTCCGGAAGGGCTCGCGGGTTTTGCCGGGGTGCTGATGAGCTACTACGTGCAAAGATCGTTACTGCCGCATTTTCCCGCCTTGCTGGTAAATGGCGGCCTGGCGCTGGTCGAAGGCTTTGGCCGTGCCGAAGCCAAAAGACGCGGCCGCGCCGGCAGCCCCCACTACTGGGAGGAGGGCGAGCTGTTGCTGCCGCCGCCGGGAATGCGCCTGCTCGCCGGTGGCGAAGGGGCATGGGGCGGGCGCTGCCGGCAGTGGGCCGTATGGCAGAAGGTGCCTTGAGGCTCTTCGCTGGTCAAGTCTAAAAGCGCCCCCATCCTGGTCAGGCGCCGGAGGGTGTTTCCAAAGCTCCCCAAATCTTCAGGACGACCCGGTGCAACTGGTCCATGCCGGCGTCGCTGGGGACCAGGCGCTCACCGGCTCGGGCAAGCAGACCTTCTTCCAGCAGCTCGCGCGCCGTCGGTGCCAGCGCTTCTTGGATTTCCAGACCGCTCTTTTGGGCCAGGGCGGCGAGGTCCACGCCCTCACGCAGGCGCAGCCCCATCATCAGCGCCTCCTTGGCGAACTCCAGCGGGCTCAGCGCCACCACCTGGGGCGGTTCGCCGGCCAGCCAGCGCGGCAGCGGCGGGTTACTGAAGCGGCGCGAGACGATACCCGCTGCGTCGGCAAACAGGTGGGCGGCAGCGGACGGGCCCAGCCCGCCCCATTCCCGCAGGCGCCAGTAAGCCAGGTTATGGCGCGACTCGGCGCCGGGGCGGGCGTAGTTGCTTACCTCGTAGCGAACCAGCCCGGCGTCGCCTAACTCGTCGCGTGCGACCTGGAAGTGCTCGGCTTCGCGATCGGGGTCGGGCTCCAGGCCGGCGATGGCGAAGGGCGTGCCCGGCTCGATTTGCAGGGTGTAGGCGGAAACGTGGCTCACGCCGAGCGCCAGCGCGTTTTTTAGCTCGCGGTGAACGTCCTGGTCGGGCAGACCGAGGATCAGGTCGAGTGAG
>Ga0256831_1000648_pt1 | contig 18146 bp, 14 predicted proteins | sample 132544metaG_FD_189087 | JGI IMG/M metagenome (GOLD analysis project Ga0256831, IMG submission 189087) | Hydrothermal vent microbial communities from Lau Basin, Pacific Ocean - 132-544 | ecosystem: Environmental > Aquatic > Marine > Hydrothermal vents | place: Pacific Ocean: Lau Basin | collected...
GTATCATCATCAGGACGGTTAATTTTCATAGAAAAACGCATACTGGCAGGTCTGTATCTGAATAATCCACTGGACATATTATTATCATAATCATATTCAACATTATCATAGCGTAAACCGGCGGTCAGTCTTAATTGTTCAACCGGTGAGGTTTCCACATGGATATAAGGTGATATACCCGTATAATCTACATCATAATCATAGATTTTGTCGCGCTTGATATAATAGTCATAAATTCCATCTGCATTTTTAGTTGAGTCGAAATAATGTTCCTTACGACTTCCCGGACTATAATCATAGTCCATCCCGACAATCAGGCGGGTTCTATAGGGTTCAAAATCCGTTCGGTGTTTTAACATCAGACCAAAGGACTGATTCTCTGTTTTCTTAATACTGGGATCATAGGTAAACGACCAGTTAGGCAGGTATTCCATTTCATTATCACGAAAATAGGGAGTAACAGTCAGCAGAGAATTACCAAATTCCTGTTCATAATTAGTGGATAAACGCAGTGCCGTTACATCCCGATAGGACACTCCATAATAGTTTTTAGTAGGGTCATGTTTATAATCATATTCTGACAGTTTGGACGAACCGGCAGTCTGCTGATCAATGTCTGAACCACTGAACACTGTTTCCAGGGACGCGCCATTATTTAAAACCGTATCCCAACGGGCTGTACCAGCCACCCGATCATAATCAGTTTTATCCCGCCAGCCGTCAGTATGAGTAATATTTAAATCACCTCTGACACCATTATCACCCCAGGTATTACCGCCGCTAAGCAGTATTCTGCCCCAGCCGTATTCACCGCCTTCAAGACCCAGATCAAATTCAGGTTCAAGCGGTGCAGGCCGGGTAATAACATTAACAATACCGCCGATGGCATCACTGCCATATAAAGAAGTTCCCGGTCCTTTGATAACTTCCACTGCCTGGGCTTGCGGTAAATTGGTTTCATACAGAGCATTATGATTAAAAAAGCCCGTAGAGCGGGTTGGAATACCATTTTCAAGATATAAATAAACAGGCTTAGTGGTAATGGGCTGACGCATCATCATCATATGCCCTTCACCACCGGTCACATTTACATGCACACCGGGAATACGATTTAATAATTCTGAAGGATGCCCTGGTTTGACTTCATTAATTTCTTTTTCATCAATAACATCCACTGTTTCCGGTACTTCACTTTTCAGTGTTTCTTCCCTCGTACCGGTAACGGTTATCTGAGGCATATCCAGTTCGTATTCTTCCGCATAATTTGAGCCAAAAGGACTCATGGAAAATAAAACCACCAGGTAAAGTGTTTTCTGTTTTGTTGTTATCATTGTTAATCCCATAAAGTAACTATTTAAAAAGCAAAACAGCTTAATAGCAATTATAATGCCAGCACGCAACACACTGATTTTAAACTCTTTTAAAGATTCTTACTTTTCAAACTTGAGTGATATAACACAGTCTTTGTGGCATATAACGCATTAAAAGACATATAAAAAGCGATAAACGACAAACAACATTTAGGTAATGAAAAGGAGTGGATAAATCCAGAGACCAAAAGGGAATGGATGGTAACAAAAAATGCCCCTCCCTCGCTTGATTTATCTTTATTGCAAGATCTGGGGTGAGAGGAATGAAATGGATTGTTTTTTAGCCTGAATTAATCATCGGTAGTGGAAAGATAAGCCATAATAGCCTGTAGTTCTTCCGGTTCCATTTCTTCAAACAGATCTTCAGCGTATTCATGCCAGCGTTCACCACTGGCAAAGTGTTTTATCTGCCGGGTCATATATTCTGTGTATTGTCCTGACAGCGGAGGGGTTTCAGAACCTTCCTTACCCTTGCCGTTTTTACCATGACAAAGCTTGCAGTCATCAACGTATAACTCTTTGCCCAGTTCAACATCACCCTCTACCCTGGCAATATTAAACACTTTTTTGGCAATCAGCAGTTTTTCATAGGCCGTAGTGTTTTCATCAAACTCCGGCATTTTGCTGGTCAGTTTTATCTGTGATAAATAGGCGGCAATAGAAGGAATATCCTCATTTGGTAATTCCCGGTCATTGGCATAAGGACGCATGGGAATATTTTTACGTTTTTCTAATTTGAAATTTTTAAGCTGCTGTATAATGTATTGTTCCGGCAAACCAGCCAGACGCGGATACTCACCCTCTTTACCGCCCTGGCCGAATTCACCATGACAGCCGGCACAGACTTCATTAATCTCCTCGCCCAGATCCAGATCAATTTCTGCAGGTTCTTCTTCAGCAAAACAGATGGACGAAGATAAAAAAGAAAAAGATAATAAAAATATGAATTGCTTAAACATAATAAACCCTCACCCTGACCCTCTCCCGGAGGGAGAAGGAAAAAGATGGACATTTTTTAATACTGGTAATTTGAAGAAGTTAATTAGAACAAATTAAGGCAAATCACCTTTCTTGAATAAATAATAACCAATGGAAGCACAGAAGGTGCCCAGTAATACAGGATAGGCAATGGCCCAGAGTATATAACCGGCCTCGGAGAAATTATCCAGAATAACATAGGCTGAGGGGCCTAAAATAACCAGTTGTGGATCAAATAATACCATGGCGGCGGTTCTAAATACCTGTAATGGATTGATCAGAGAAATGGCCACAGCCGTTTCTGAAGGCAGACCTTCGCGGATCATTATGCCCAGCAGGATCAGATCCAGGAATAATAACAGGGTTAACCAGACCACAAAGGCCAGTCCCTGGGCTATATCTGCGGAACGAGCCAGGGTAGAAATCAGCATACCAATACCGAGAAAACACCAGGCCACTGCAAGCAATAAACCGGTATAGCTGGCAAACAGTCCCCAGGGAATGTCCGCTCCCTTAATGGCTGTCCAGATAACTGCGCCGATCATGGCCAGGAATACCGGTAGGAATACCACTATAAAACGCCCCAGGAAACGTCCCCAGAACCAGGCTGACAGGGAGATAGGCAGAGACAGCAGGTATTCAAACACCCCGGCCTCTCTGTCCCCGGCAACAGAACGAACCGTTGTAATCAATACAAACACCGGTAAAATGGCTATGGTTAGCTGGATATAGGTAATTAACAACCGCGTTAAACCGGTAAAACCCATAATGCGACTTTCTGTTATTCCAAAGACAAACAGCAGCACCACAATACCGCCAAACACACCGCTGTACACGATAAACCATTTTGCTCTGAGTGACTCAATAATATCAGCCCAGGCTGTTAACCATAAATGTCTCATTTAATTTTCACTTGTGTTTAATAATTTATACAATTAGTGTTCAAGATTACCGCCATGAATATTGAGTTTCTTTTCCACTTCTTCAATATGCTTAACGGCCTGTTCAAAATTTAATGCGCCTTCGGTTTTTTCTTTTTCTGCACCCAGCCCATAACCCATGGGTGAAATTTCACCTTTAACAAACCAGGCTTTTCTGGCATCTATCCATTCTTTGGTTTTATAGTCATTAACCCAGATTTCAGTTTTAGGATCATTTTTATAGGGTTGTTCTTCAAGCCATAAAACGGCACAACCCATATCGTCAAATTTATAGACTTTAGAACGTTTACCCTCAGGAAACACTCGAACCTGGGCCGAAAAATCACGATCACTGAGCATCATCCGACAACGTGTACAGGCGTCCCGGTCCCATTTAACTTCAACAGGCCCAGTCTGATTGTTATTACCGCAACCGGTGAGTAAAATCAGTATTGACGCAAAAATCAGTATAAAATAGGTAATTTTATGCATTTTTACGCTCTTCCATATGAATGTCTTTTAAAATCGCCGCATAACGGGAAAGTACACCCAGAAAACGCAGGCGATCCGGGCCTGCCACTGTCCCATGCCAGACCTGACCAGCATCCTGGGTATTCTCAGCTGTTTCAAAGTTCCAGAGTTTAATGGCTTTGGAAAAGGCTTCATCTACCCGTTTAATGGTAATTTCTGTTTGCAGCACACTATAGAGATCCACTTCATCTTCCACCCGGTCATCCAGAATCACCCGACCCTGATCCATTTCAATGACCCGGTTTACCAGGGAAGCCACTTCATCCAGCCGGTGACTGGAAATTAACATAACGGCTTCATCTTTTTTTTCTGCCAGCAGTTGAAAGAAAATATGCCGGGCGTCAGGGTCAAGATTAGCGGCCGGTTCATCCAGGATTAATATTTTAGCTGAACGCCCCAGAGCGATACTGATCAGCAGTTTCTGCTTCTGCCCGCCAGAGAGTTTAACAAAAGGACGGGATTTTAACTGCTCAAAATCCAGCCCCAGTCGTTCTGAAACGTTAATCATTTCCTGGGGATCGGATTCACACAGGCTGGCAGAAAAATGAATTAACTGCCCCACAGGCATTTTTAAAGGCGGCGGTAACTGAGGTACGAAACCAATATCTTTTAGAACAAGCTGACGTTCTGTACGCGGATTATGACCGTTAACCAGAACGTTGCCTTCACAGGTGTATTCTCCCAGAAGACAACGGATCATGGTGGTCTTACCCGCCCCGTTTGAACCCACCAGGGCAATTCGGTCACCGGTGGTTATTTCAAGATTAAGACCTTTAAGAACTTCGGTACGTCGAAAGGTCTTTTTTACATTATTAAATTGTATCATCAGGATTGTTCTTCTTTCTTCTCAGGCATCAGTGAACGTTCCACTTCCGGTTTGGAAGACTTATGGGTCAGCCCCTTGAATTCAAAATTCAGTGAATTCGTCGGGCAGGCATCGACACACAGACCACAACGGGTACAGTCAGCGCCGATACCGATTTCTACATCAGTACTGCGATTTTTAATAGTCACATCCAGCACATGGGGCACCAGACAGACATTACGGCAGTCCCCTTCATGTTTACAGTCTGTCATATCATAGGTCACACGTACCGGTGAGAATATTCCCACCAGGCCATAAGTGATACCAATAGGACAGACATAGCGGCACCAGGCACGACGGGACAGGAATATTTCAAATAATAATAAAAAAGCCACCCAGGCCAGAGCCAGAGTCGGACCATAAATTAAGGCTCTACTCAATATACCGGTGGGTGAAATAAATTCATAAACTGTATAGCCTGTCAATAAGGCCAGCAGGGCAAAAATAATATAAAACACCGTTCTGACACCGCGATGGAAGGTGTAATTTTTCGCCAGTCCTCTGGCAGCCAGCCACAGGTGCACTTTTTCCGCCCACTCAGCAAGCAAATGATAAGGACAGACCCAGGAACAGAAGGTTCTGCCGCCTAAAATAAACCAGAGAATAAAGATAGTGGTAATACCAATCATCAGGTTGATTAACACCTGTTTATGCGCCAGCATGACCTGTAGAGCTGAATTTAAATCAGCCATATGAAAGCCCATAAAACGTGAAGCCGTTAATGCGCCTTCCAGTAACTGAATGTCCAGGTAATAAGACACGACAAAGAGCAGGTTCACTGCAATTAATGTCAGCCAGCGGCGTTTACGCCACTTGTTTTTGGAATTTTTGTGATGTTCATCGTGCAGAGCTTCCAGTTGTGCCTTGGTAACTTTCTCTCCTTTTTTATAGAAGTATATTTTCTGTACTTCAGGAGAAAGTTCATCTTTTTTGGGTTTACGAGGTGTACGACCCAGTAGTTGTAATAATGATTCAAGAGAACGGTTCATGAGTGTCCCTCACTTTTCTTAAGGTATTCAGGACTCAGGGGCATTTTAGTTACTTCATTGTAATCAATGACAATGGCCGCCTGTTCTGTTGGACAGATCATTTCACATACCCCGCAGCCGACACAACCGTCATAGACTACCGGTTTCATATGCCTGACACCATTTTTTTCTTCAATTAATTCCAGACCAATGGCCCGCTTGGGAGGACACTGGTTTTTATCACCGGATGGATAATTACCTTCCTGACACTGATTATAGCGCTGCTCAATTGGACAGGCCTGTACACACAGATCGCAGATTTCCACATCATAAGGATGATCCTTAAGTGGTATCGGATTCCAGCGGTCAATATCTTCATAACGCAGAACCCCGTCATAATCAGGTCCCCGTGCTATTCCCTTAAAACCTTTACCCGCCACGGCAAGACAGATTTTTGGCTTATCCAGTTTAGCAATACCCATGCGGGTATCCTTAGGATAATCCAGAACATGAGTCAGGGAACCGGTAGGACAGGCCAGTACACATTGCAGACCGTCACAGGAAAAGTCACAGGCCTGTTCACGTGCTTCAATATAAGGGGTACCCAATCCAAATCCGGTATCCAGGTCATCCAGTTTAATGGCGTTAACCGGGCAGACCTGAACACACTGACCGCATTTAATACAGGAAGCCAGAAAATCTTTTTCTGTCAATGCACCCGGCGGACGCATTTTCAGACGAGTATCGGCATGGCCTTTAAGTGGAATAAAACCAGCCAGAGAGACACTGGTCACACCCACAGTTAAAGCCACAGAACGCAAAAACTGACGCCTGGCTTCCTGGGCACGTCTGCCCGGTCCACGATTAATGGTTTTCTTTTTTGACGGTTTCTTGCTCGCTTTGTTTTGTTCCGGCTTAGTATTTTCCGCCTTAGTGTTAGTAGCTTGAGTCATGTAAGTACCCTTTCAAACGTTTTTCGAGCTCAGTTTCATTTCTGTTCTGGTTATCTTCTTCATCCTGGCTGATTTTATCTTCAGCCTCTTTTTCTTCAGCATCCAGTGCACTAACATTCATTATGGGTCTGGTATCTCTGAGAATTAAATCTGGTTCACTGAACGGAGCCAGTTTTTCCAGAAAATCAATTAGCTCAAGAACCGCAGAGCCTTTATAAAACTGTGCTCCTTCTACATCCTGCCAGAGCTTGTCAGAATAGGCATAAATTTCGTGCGGCGTATCACCGATACCGTTTTTATCTTCATCAAAGCCTTCATAATCATCCCAGTAATTACCATCCCATTCGTTTCTGTTGGCCGTTTTACCACCCGAAACAATAACCTGTGTTATATTGGCTTTAAAATAGTTGTGTTTAAAAATATTATCTTTCCAGTCTGCCAGGAATCGGATCCCAATACCGTTAAAGGCAACCAGGTTATTGGTAAAATAATTAGTAGTATCTGGTTGATAGGGTGATACATCAATAGACAAAGCGGTAGAACTGAACAAAATCTGGTTATCTTCAACTTTAATATCCGAGGTTTCCTTAAAGCCAATACCTACACCTGAAGGTCCGGTTGCATGAGAAATAATATTATGTTTTATCACTACACCATCACTATACATCAGGAATATACCTACAGAATTATTATAATATTCATTATATTGCACATCATTATATTGTGAATACATAAAATGCAGGGCATAACGTCCCCGATGACTGATATTATGGTGAATAATATTATTCCTGGAATACCAGACCACCATATCCCGCACATCATTCATTACGTTATCTATAATCTTGTTATCAAAACTGTACCAGAGTCGGATAGAATCCCCTCTCATACCCAGCTCTTCATCTTTTGAAGAAATGGTATTGCGTTTGACCACGTTATTTTTGGCTTTCTGTAAATCAATACCGAAAAGACAATTGTCAATGATATTATCTTTAATCACATTAAAATCACCCCGCACCTGAACACCGGAGTCAAGGTCGTTGTGATGAGCACCGGAATTGGTCAGATGAAGGTTTTTAATAACCGCTCCGTCTGTCCTGAGATAGATAACCGAGCCTTTACCACCGGAGTCAATCGTTACTTTACCCTGACCATCAAGTGTGACAGGCTCGTTAACAGTAACAGGACCCGCATAAGTGCCCGGCGGGATAACCAGGACATCGCCTTCTTTTAATTTATCGACAAGAGGCTGTAAGGGAGGGTATGAGCTGTTGGCCTGATTTCCTTTATCCGCAGGCAGTGATGCAAAAATTGCCGAAGAAAAAAGGAATAGTGAAATAAAGAGAACGCGATACATCATCGTTTAATAAATCTTATATAAAATGTTATGCAGCTTTACAGCCCTTGAGCAAACAGTCATGAACTAATATTAACAGTCATGAACTATTAACAGTCATGAACTATTAGTTTATTAATAGTCCTGAACAAGTTATAACGTTCAGGACTATTACATTTTGCTAAAGAGCCATTATAAAGATTCTTTACGACGCATTAAAGCAATGGCTGCCAGTAATATTGAATTGAGCATCATTAAGCCGAAACCAATGCTTGGATAGGAGAAAGTGGCAAATTGCGCAACCTTACCTTCACCAAAAACAGTCGGCATAAAGGGTTTGACAGCAAAAGCCCCCATAGAGTTCAGGGTATGTCCATACCACCAGAGCCAGGCCGAATAATCGATAATGAAAAAGACCGGCAGGGCCATGGGGACCAGAATCATTAACCAGTAAATTATATTATTTTTAGGTCGGGTTCCGACAACAATTAACAGCAGCATAGCACCTATTAAGCCTATATAGACGACATTAGTGGCCAGTCTCAGATTTTTAACCATAGGACGAATCTCATCCTGGTTATTAAAATAACGCCCAAGAACCTTGCCGTAATGCCAGGCCATTAACTGGTAAGCATTACCTTTCCAGGGTTCAGAAACCCGGCCGTTACTGAGATCATTTTCATAGGTATTTTTAAGCTCACGGATCAGGCGAGTCTTTTCATCCATTGGAGCGGCTCTTTCTGCAGATTTATCAGTCTGATTATCTGCAGAATCTTCCTGGTACTCTTTTCCTGCCAGAGATGCTTTAAGCTGCTTTAATGCCTTTGAAGTATCGGCGAGCTTAACATCTTCTCCCAGAGTTTTATCATTTGCATCCTGATCCAGCTGATTCATCAGAGCATAAAGATAGCCCTCGTTCTCATATTTTATCCCCCCCGGCATATAAATGGTCATGGTCATCCAGACGGCATTACCAGAAAAAGCCACAATAAGAAATAGCCGACGTTTTTTCGGATTGGAGATGGCAAAGCCAATAACCATAATAATCAGCAGGGTAATTAAAAACGGGGAAAAACCACGTTCAATAGGACCACCGGCAGCAATAGGATACATACCGACATAATGATTAATCGTATCCATCTCATGCACACAGTCCAGTGCTTCTTTTTCTTCGATTTCGTCTTTAACCACAAGGGAACAGCCGTTAAAAACACCATTCATATGGAAATTAATTCGAACACCATCAGGGAATGCGGCCTCCGGATAATTAGGCGCAGTTAATGCCACCCACCAGATTGGCACGAAATAAATGGCAATCATCAATAGCACAGAAGCAATTGATAAAGAGGCAATAATGGTTGAACGTTTTGCATCATTCATTGGAGATGATCCTTTATGTTACATTAGCAGTGCCTACCCCAGGCACACGCTAATACACGTCTAAGTAAACTGTCGGCAAAATATGTTATCGGTATTATCCGATATTTTTATAATAAAATTTCAGTTTTCACCCAAAAAGCCCTTATATCCACAAGAATATAAGGGCTAGATATTAAAGCTTTTCAAACAGCTTAAAACTTTGGAAAAAGTTATTAAACCATTATTAAACTTTAGTCAAAGTCTGGATTTTTCCAGTCTTTGGAAGGTGCCAGATCTTCTTTAGGAACCGGAATGCTGGCAACATAGCTGATTACATTAACCATATCTTCATCAGTGAAGTTCTTGATCTGCTCAACCATATCAGGATTGGCATTACGACGCTTACCATCACGAATCCATTCAAACTGTCTCAGCATATATTTATAATGCTGTCCCTGAATTCTTGGATAATATTTATCCGCATCACCCTGGCCTACATCACCATGACACTTGACACAGTTATCGTGGAATAATTGTTTACCTTTTTCCAGATCTGCTGTTGCAGGGCCTTTACCATTGTCTGGATTCATCTTCAGCTTCTGAATATAGGCAGTTACATCGGCAATAGCCTGTTCATCACCAATGGACTCAGGTAAAGCAAATGGATACATGGTTGGGTTATCACGGTTTAATGCACGGATATCAGCCAATTGCTTAATCAGTACCTTACGATGCTGACCAGCTAACTGAGGGAAAGTACCATCTTTAGTACCCCAGCCTTCAGGCAGGTGACAGGCTGAACAGACTTCATAGACATCCAGGCCGTTTTCCAGATCCGGAGTCAGGTGTAATGCAGCATCCTGTTCACCACCACCTTTATTCCAGCCCAGACTTTTTGCATGTTCATCAGACAATTCTTCAGTGGCTAAAGCGGCACTGCTAATTGCAATAACTGATGTAAATGCCAGCATACTTATTGCTGATTTTAATTTCATTTCAGGTAAACTCCCTTAAAATATTAAACAAACACTTGGAACCATAATTTTCAAGATTTAGGCATAATGCCATACCAAATATTAATTGGCCTTGATAAACATCAAAACAATACAAATAACCAAGAAAATTAATCAGGAATAGACACAATATTTACAGGGTAATTATTGGCACTATTCCTGATATGGGCTCAAGGTGTTACTGGGTAGAGAGCCATTCAGCAATTGCTTTCTTTTCTTCATCAGTAGTCATGTGAGTAATACCCTTCATGGCCGCCGTCATACCATTATTGCGCTTACCGGACTGAATATCCTTAATCTGGTTATACAGGTATTCTGCATTGTTTCCAGCCAGTTTAGGATAAGTTGGCATAATAGGAGACTTACCATCCTTACCATGACAGGCGGAACAACCACCTTTGGTCGCGTCCAGGTACAATGCCTGACCATCCAGAGCCAATGCACTGGAAGCAAAACCAATACCACCTGCACATAAAGCAGCCGCTACAGCAATTTTAGATAATTTTTTCATAATATTTCCTGTTAATTCTATTAAATAATGATTCATTAAACGCAGGACTGGAAAATATTTTTCTGCCCTGAATCAAGCCTACATGAATATACCTGAATGTTGGCTGAATGATATGACCTGAATCAACCATGTTCAGTGCCTAACATCACACAAGATACCACATAAAAGCTCAAATTGTATCAATAATTTTGGTTTATATTATAAACCAAAGAGGGGGAACAAATGTTCCCCCTCTTCTGGACTTTCCATGGTTAAGAGTTATTTTTTAATAACTTTTGCACCATGTTCTTCCAGATAGGTTTTAGCTCTCAGACCAATGTCTGCGGCTTTAACCTGATACTGCCAGTGCTGACCAGCCCAGAGTGTCGCATTCTGCCAGTCACTCTTAGCAGCTGCAGCTTCAGCTTTCTTCTTAGCTTCATCCGCAAAACCTAACTGGTCTGTTGCATCTTCAACCAGAGCAACCACTTCAGGGAAGTCTTTATAATTAGTGCTGGTGATGTAACCAACCACTGAATTAATGACTGCCTGAGTATCGTTATTGGTTTTAACCTGTTTTTCATAGTCTGCTTTAGTATAAGCCTGACCTTCCTTAACGCTACCCGCTTTCGCCTTGTAGCCCTTAGGTTTAACTAACAGGTAACCTTCCATTTCCAGGTGCAGTGCTGAACAGAATTCAGTACAGTAGTATGGGAAGACACCTTCTTTTTCTGCCTTGAAAGTCGCACTAACTGTTGCGCCAGGTTCCAGAGACAGGTTCACATTGTGAGCAAAGATAGCGAAACCGTGAGTTTCATCTTCTGCACGTTCCAGGTTAGTCAGATGCAGTTCGATAGTATCACCGACTTCTGCTTCGATGGTTTCTGGAGTAATGTGTGAACGGATGGTGGTACCGTTAACGACTACACGACAGTTGCCATTAGCATCACAGGTACGAGTAGTTTTTTCACGGCCCGCACGGGTCTTGAACTTGGAACGCTTGTCTGTACGAGTATTCCAGCCGGACTTGTAGCGAACAGCAGGTTTAAGCTTGTCTGCCTTGATAGCTACAACATAGTGGGGTTCACCCAGAGGAACTGGCATATCATACAGTAACTGCATTTTATCACCGGAGATATCAATCAGCTGATGGTTCTGAGGATGCAGAGGACCAACAGGGTTGAAACGGTCAATAGCCAGCTTGTTCAGGGCAACCAGGTATTTACCATCTGGTGAAACAGAATCACCTTCCATTGTTACCAGGTGACCAATGTTATAGTGGATGGAAATCTTATCCAGTACCTTGCCTTCACAATAGTTCCATTTGGCAACCATGGAATCAACATACAGAGAAGTATAAACTACACAGGACCTGGAGTCATATTGAGTATGCAGAGGCCCAAGACCTAATTCAACCTGCTTGTGAATCGCATCTTTCATACCAATAATGGGAATGCCGTAAGCATCTTTGCCTTCAAATTTCTTGTTATCAATTGCTTTTTTGATTTTAGCAAAAGAATACACAGAAGCATGGCTGTCAAGTTTACCGGAAACAATGATGTATTTACCGTCTGGAGAAACATCAACACCGTGAGGACTCTTAGGCTCAGGAACCAGGAACAGGGCATTGTTCTTGACCATAACATCTATAGGCAGAACACTGTGACCGTTAATTTTAACGGCTTTACCGGCTTTAACCAGTTGTTCCGCTTTTTTCCAGTTCACTACGTGCAGGAAGTCAGTATCTTTCTGAGAACAGCCCGCTTCATACGGTGGACGCCCCTTTTCAATACCGCCGACATAACGTTCGGAACAGAAGGAGTTAGTGAAAGACCAGCCGTCACTGGCTTTTTTACCAAAATCAGATAAATCCTGGCTGTATGGAGGTGCCATAACAGTAAAGGAATTTGCTGGGTCTAAACGACCTTTTTTATTATCAAATTTCCAGTAAGTCATACCACCACGGTATTTATCATTAAACTCTTCCAAAGGCACATAGTTGTTTTCAAAAGGTGCCGGGTACTGTGCAGCTTCGATGACATAGTCTGTATTAGGAGAAACAAACGCACCGCCATGAGAAGATTTGAATACCGGATTGACAACAATCTGCTTGGTTGCAAAATCATGTAAATCAATTAAAGCAATACGAGGATTGGCTTTATCATTAATAAACAGGTACTTACCATTATAGTCGCCATTAGTTTCAGAAAGAGCCGGATGGTGGGTATCACCATAGGTGATATTACCGTTTATCTGACCCTGCTTCAGAACAGCCTTTGATTCATCATCAAAACCATAACCCTGCCATGGCTCCGGTGTAAATACACCAATGTATTTTAAAATACGCATGGAAGGAATACCGTAGACTATAACCTGTCCACTTTGACCACCGGAGCTGAATGCCAGATATTCATCACGGCCACCGGTCGGTGTATAAGTTTTTGCTGCGGCCAGCAGATCCTTCTGAGTCAGTCCCCTGGCTTTCATTACATCTTCAAGGGAAGACGCAGAAGCAGTGGAGATTGCCCCAAAGGCAATACTGACACCAGCCAGCAACGAGACTACGCTCTTGCTTACTTTTTTCATGTTTTGCACCCTTTTTTCTTGTTTAAAATTGTTCTTACTTATGCACATCTTGAGTAAGAATATGACATATACTAGCACACCGGTCGTCATATACAATGATTGGTGTGGCATATGACACACTTTGCATAGAAAGGAATATAAAGTGATATTCATCTCATAACATTGATCTAAGTCAACCTACCTGTTTTGTTACAAAAAGAAACATATTTGGTTAAAAAATAGTCAGTTATATAAGCCTTCTATTACTCACGAATAGCTTCATACAGATTTCCACTGTTATTCTTTTAGGTTTATAATTCCCGAAATGATTAATCTATTAATGCATTCTCTGGAACAGGCCCTACAGCAGGTACTGGATACTGATTTTCCGGCTGGCCGCTACCTGACCATTGAAACCAGGCTGGACAATCACTTTCCTGTTTCACCCGTAGAGGATCTGGAACATTTTTTTGTAAACAAACCGGATGATCAGACCTGCCTTCTGGGACTGGGAGAAATGATGAGTATCAGGGCTTCCGGTACTCAGCGTCTGGAAAGCTTAAAAAATCAGTTTGAGCAATTACTGGAAAACTGGCATTATCCTGCAGCATCTGCTCCGCTGGCCTTTATTGCTTTTGCCTTTGATGAAAACGATCCCATGAGTGGTGACTGGCAGAATTTACCCAATGCCCTGCTGCAGTTCCCGCGTATACTGATAAAAACCACACCTGCCGGCAAATTCCTGCAGTTTAATATGCCCTTCCATTCTGCCGGACAGGAAAACCCGCTCAGAGATGAATTAAAGAGTATAAAATCACTATTAAGCCAATACCTGTCATCTCAGTCAACTGCTCAGTCCAATACATTTCCATTAAACCCTGAACACAGAACATCAACAAACAGCAAAATCTGTAAAGACAATAACGCCGGAAGCAGTAATAGGCAGGCATGGCAAAAGCTGAGCCAGGAAGCTCTGGATGAAATTCAGAAAGGTCATTTTGATAAACTGGTCACCAGTCGTCAACAATGGGTCAGACTGGAACATAAGGTTTCTCTAGCCAAACTGACGGATAAACTAAGCCGTTACTATCCTGCCTGTACAATTTTGTCTTTTTCTGGCAAAAAAACCAAACTGATCTGCGCCTCCCCGGAACAACTTATCCATCTGCAGGATTCTGTTATTAAAAGCGAAGCCATTGGCGGAACTATTTTAAAAAGCCCGCAGCAGGATGACAATCCACCTCGCCTGTTACCGACTGATCAGGATAATCCAGAATACCACAAACTGCTTAAAGAACACCGTTTTATTGCCCAGGACATTTACCAGCGCCTTGATCCTCTCTGTCATAGTCTGAAAATGCCCTGTTCACCTTATTTAATGAAACTGCATAATATGTATCATCTGGAAACCCCTGTAGAGGGGATATTACAGGAACAATACGATATATTTGATACTATCAGAACTCTGCACCCTACTCCCGCCATTGCCGGTTTCCCGGCACTGCAGGCTCAACAGTGGTTATTAGCCCATGAAGGCTATCAAAGAGGCTGGTATTCCGGGGCCTTCGGCTGGATTGATGCCCGGATGAATGGTGAACTTTCCGTAATGTTAAGATGCGCCCTGCTCAATAGTGAACAGGCCCATTTATATGCCGGGGCCGGACTGATCAGGGAATCAGACCCGGATGTTGAATGGCAGGAAACCGAATTAAAAATGCAGACCATTCTGGAGATGTTATAAATTGCCAGCACAGACCGGTACCTTAAACTACCAGTGGGCCTTCAGTCTCATCCACTATCTTAACCGGCACAATATCAGTCAGGCTGTTATATCACCGGGTTCACGCTCTACGCCTCTCGCTCTGGCCTGTGAAAAACATCCGGCCATTAAGACCTGGATCGACATTGATGAACGCAGTGCCGGTTTTTTTGCCCTGGGCCTGTCTCAGGCCAGCCAGCATCCGGTACTGCTGATCTGCACCTCCGGTACTGCGGTAGCCAACTGGCTGCCTGCTGTTATTGAAGCCAGTTACTCCTATACACCGCTGTTCCTGCTCTCTGCAGACCGACCGGATGAACTACAGAATTGCGGCGCTAACCAGACCATTAATCAATCGTTCCTGTTCGGTTCCAATGTACGGGAATTTATTCCCCTGGAACATCCGCAACAGAGGTCTCTGGACAATGGCTATCTTAAACAAACCATTGATCATGCTTATAGTAGAAGCCTGTCTGCTAAACCGGGGCCGGTACATATTAATATTCCTTTAAGAGAGCCCTTACTGCCCCTGGAAATAAATGCCAAACAATTAAATAATATTATTGAACAACTGGGTCTTGAAATTTTAACGTCAGAACAGCCCACTCATCCTGATACTTCAGAACCTCGGCCACTCAACCAGAGCAGACTGCAAACTATTCAGACACTGCTCAACAACCAACCCGGTTTAATAATCTGCGGCCGGTTAACATCTAAAGAGCTAAAGGATTTACAGCCTGTTCTGTCCTCCCTGGCAGACAAACTTAACTGCCCGGTACTGATTGATCCACTCTCCGGATTACGACTGACGGAAAATTGCAGCCGGCTGCTGCTGATAAATTATGATACTTTTCTGGATAAAGCTGATTTTAACGGACAGGCACCTCAATGGATTATTCACCTGGGTCAGTTTCCCCTGTCTAAAAAACTGCAGCAATACCTGCAACAGCAACACTGTCAGCGGATCATTGTCAGTTCCTATGGCGATTGTCTCGATCCTCTGCATACTCATAAGCTTCTGGTCAATACTCTGCCCAAAATATTTTGTCAGGTTTTACTGCCTTTAGTCACCCGGAATCCAGACAGCCGCTGGCTCACACAATGGCAGGATGCAGAACATCAGGCAGGAAATAGAATTAACCGTTCCTTAAACAATGAAAAACTGTTTGAAGGCCATGTCATTAATACTCTGCTGCAGGCCATTCCGGCACAGTCATTAATTTTTAGCGGTAATTCCATGGCTATTCGGGATTTTGATACCTTTATCAACCATACCAATAGCGGTGATAAAAACCTTAAGCTCTATGCTAACCGGGGGGCCAGCGGTATTGATGGTAATATTTCCACTTTTGCAGGACTGCTGGCTGCTCAACCCGATCACTATGGTGTAGCAGTGCTGGGCGATCTCAGCTTTTTTCATGATATGAACGGTCTGCTTATGCTAAGACAACTGCAGAAACAGGGCTATAATGGAACCGTTATCCTGCTCAATAACCACGGCGGGGGTATTTTTAATTATCTGCCACCCAGTCAACTCAATGAATTTGAAAAATTATGGCAAACGGATACCGGGCTGGAATTCAGACATTGTGCTGACTTATACCAGCTCAATTATATCCGTATCACTCAGGTATCTGAATTAGAGCAACTGACAAAAACCTTCAGGCAAAACGGATTCACTCTTGTAGAAGTTATTATCGATGCTCAAACTAGTGTAAAATGCCACAGGCAAATTTAAAGCATCATAAACCGGATAACAAATATGAGCTGGAATACCGTTAGCGACTATAATTTTACCGATATACTCTACGAGCACGGCACAGGTGATAGCATTGGTATTGCAAAAATTACCATTAACCGGCCTCAGGTGCGCAATGCTTTTCGGCCTGAAACCGTCAGTGAGATGATTGAAGCTTTTCATCATGCCCATTACGACAATAGTATCGGGGTTATTATTTTAACCGGTGCCGGCGACCTGGCCTTCTGTTCCGGCGGTGATCAGAAAATCCGCGGTGAGGACGGCGGCTATAAAGATCAACAGGGTATTAACCATCTCAATGTGCTGGAACTGCAGCGGCAGATCCGCACCCTGCCCAAACCCGTTGTGGCCATGGTGGCCGGTTACGCCATAGGCGGCGGCCATGTACTGCATTTAATCTGTGATTTAACCATTGCTGCCGATAATGCCCGTTTTGGTCAGACCGGCCCAAAGGTCGGCAGTTTTGATGCCGGTCTGGGTGCCGGTATTATGGCGCGTACCATCGGCCTGAAAAAAGCCAAAGAGATCTGGTTTCTGTGTCGTCAATACGATGCCCAGGCGGCACTGGACATGGGACTGGTTAATACGGTAGTGCCTCTTAAAAAACTGGAACAGGAAACCCTTAGCTGGTGCCGCGAAATGCTGCAGCATTCTCCTACTGCCCTGCGCGTGCTTAAATCCGCATTTAATGCCGATACCGACGGTCTGGCCGGTATTCAGGAACTGGCTGGCAATACTACGGCTCTGTTTTATATGACCGAAGAAGGTCAGGAAGGACGCAATGCCTTTGTGGAAAAACGCCCGCCTGATTTCAGCCGTTTTAAACGCCGCCCCTGATCCATACCATGCCAGGTAAACTAACCATATGGTGGCTGGCCATACGTCCCAAAACCCTGTCCATATCGGTAACACCGGTATTACTGGGTTCAGCCCTGGCCTGGCATGATCAACAACAGTTTTCCATAAGCACTTTTTTACTGACCCTGCTGTCTGCTTTATGTATTCAGGCTGGCACCAACCTTTATAATGATGCCGCCGACTTTGAAAAAGGCGCAGATACTCATCAGCGGCTTGGCCCCAGACGTGCTGCACAGCAGGGCTGGCTAAGCGCCAGACAGATTAAGTCCGGTGCACTGCTGAGTTTTATAATCGCCTTTAGCAGCGGCATCTACCTTGCCTGGATTGGCGGCTGGCCGATTATTCTGCTGGGCTTAATTTCCATACTCTGCGGTTATGCCTATACGGCCGGTCCAAAGCCCATTGCCTATTCGCCTTTTGGCGAA
>Ga0256831_1000649_pt1 | contig 18140 bp, 15 predicted proteins | sample 132544metaG_FD_189087 | JGI IMG/M metagenome (GOLD analysis project Ga0256831, IMG submission 189087) | Hydrothermal vent microbial communities from Lau Basin, Pacific Ocean - 132-544 | ecosystem: Environmental > Aquatic > Marine > Hydrothermal vents | place: Pacific Ocean: Lau Basin | collected...
GCTTGAATCATCTCAATCGTTGCGTAGAGCAACTATGCGCCTCTTGAGATGCTCCAATCAGGAACAAAAAATCAGCGCAATAGAGGTAAATTCATTACTTGAAACTTCCTAAGAGATTCTTACAAAACAAGGTAAAAATTAAGCATTTTACATACCCTATTTACATATAACGCTTTAAAATAATTTAAAATACTATAGGGGAATTTCTCTATGTCCAAATAGTTTTGTAAGTGCCACATGATAGTGGTATTAATCAAGAATTATTCAAGTAATGAGTGTATAGGCATAGCATTCTTACTAGCAATGATGATGATTTTTAAGAATATTCCAAGCATCTCCATTAGGCTACTCCAAAGAAATAAATACGAAAATAAAAGCTTCAGAGAAGATAAGGTTTATAAGGGAGTTTCAAGTAATTAGGAATCTCCTGCTAATAGGTTCTCTGTCGAATACACTTGTTAAAACTACTTGCTACTAGCATTTTTGTCTTGCTCACATATTCATCACCCTCCCGTCATTGACATAAAGCGAATCACGCTCTCTGGTTTACTATTAAATTCATGCTCTCTAGGTTTTAAGTCTATTGCTTCTAAAATCACATTTTCTAAATCATCATCGCTGATTCCTTGACGCAATAAGGGTCTTAATTCTATTTTATGCTCATCGCCTAAACAGAGATAAAGTGTACCATTGACTGAGACCCGTACACGGTTGCAAGTTTCGCAGAAGTGTTGTGAGATTGGTGTGATAAAGCCGATATGTAAATCTGTATCGTTGACTTTATAATATCGGGCGGGACCACCTCCAGAGAAGATGCTAGGAATTAATTCAAATTCTTTGCTTAGCTGGTCGATGACCTGCTGCAAATCCATATAGTTATTGGAGGCGTTACGACCTGTACTACCAATGGGCATTGTTTCTATAAAACGTAGAGTGAAGCCCATATCAATGCAATACTTTACCAACTCGGTAAACTCATTATCATTAACGCCTTTCATCGCAACAGTATTGATTTTTAACGGCGCTAACCCCACTTTTTTAGCCGCTTGCAAACCTGCTAGTACTTGATCAAGCTTTCCATTACCTGTTATCTTGGCAAACTGCTTTGCGTTTAGGGTATCTAGGCTTACATTGATGCGTGTGACACCCGCCTTTTTAATATCGTTGGCGTAGGTGCTTAAAAGTGAGGCATTGGTACTCAATGAAAGATCATCAAGCCCCTCAAGCGCTGCCAGCCGCGTAATTAAATCGGGGAGATTTTTACGTACTAGAGGCTCACCTCCTGTTAGACGTACTCGATGCACGCCAAGACGGGTAAAAGCACTGATTACGCGCTCTATTTCATCGAAGGTTAACCAATTTTCTGGGGTTTCAAAGTCTTTAAAACCTTCTGGTAAGCAGTAAAAACAGCGCATATTGCATTTGTCAGTAACGGACAAGCGTACATAGCTAATTTTTCGACCATAGCTATCTTGTAGTTGTTTCTTTTCTATTACGTTACTAGCTACCTTGTTATGCATAACCTATACCCTTTCTAATATTAAGTAGAAAGTCATAATAAATCTAACAAAATAAACGAGCAAACTGTTGAATTTATTGTGTCCTCCTCCTTAGGAGTGTGCACGAAAGAATAGAGTATAGTCTTTAGGTAAATAAATGAATTGATTTAATACAACTTTAACAGGGTTTAATAATATCCTTCATCGGGAAGAGCTCTACTAGCTCACTTTACCCTTATCCAGATACCATACAGAATACTATGGAACGTGCATGAAACAACGTCCCGATCTCTAACTTGCCTTTTTATCCCAGCTTGGATGATCTCATTCGTTGCGTATAGTTTTTCACATAAATAATTGCACCCTTCGACTCCGCTCAGGGTACAACTCCCTGAGCGGAGTCGAAGGGTGCGAAAAGTTATTCCGTGCACGTTCCTATATTGCTAATAATTATCATTATTTTATCAAAATAACAGAACGGATATTATCTGGAATTTTCTTCGGTCTAAACGTATCTGCATCAACACAAACCACAATCACTTTGCCTGTTGAAAGCACTTCATGATCGGCGGTCTGGCGTAAAATCTGTTGTTCAACTTCAATACTACTACGCCCTATTTTAATAATTTTTACGGTTGCTATCAGTTGATCATTAAACAGAGCTGGTTTTAGATAGGCTATTTCTATATTACGTACAACAAAGATAATTTTTTCTTTAAGACGCAAGTCACTTTGTTCATAGCCCAAGTCCCGCAACCATTCTGTGCGCGCACGCTCAAAGAAGTTTAGATAGTTGGAGTGATAGACTACCCCTCCTGCATCGGTGTCTTCATAGTAGACGCGTAGGGGAAAAGAGAAGCTATTGCTATTGGTTGGGGTTTTTATTGTCATTGTCTTTAAGGGGTTTTAAAAATTCGGCTCTGTGTAGGGAGAGGGAAAAGCTAAAGCTTTCATTCCAAGGAGTGAAAGCTTTAGCTTTTCAGTAAAATACACTATCTCAAGAATAAATGCCCTAATACACAATACTATTTTATGGCTACCAATTTAACATGGGACAGTTGCTTGGCTGGAATTGTAGGTCGGGTTAGATTTTTTTGCTTGCAAAAAAACGTAACCCGACAAGCATTGTGCAACTTGCTGGGTATTGTGTCGGGTTACGTTACCTCGCTACGCTTGATAAGCTAACCCGACCTACACAAGATTTGTCCCACCTTAAATTGGTAGCCGCCTTTTCGTGATAATCCGTAGTTTAACTTTTTCTAATGATTAGTAGCGATAATGTGCAACCTTGTAAGGCCCTGCTTTATCAACACCAATATAACCCGCTTGATAATCAGTCAATTCAGTTAGATTTGCTCCCACTTTACTAAGGTGCAAACGTGCTACTTCTTCATCCAATGATTTAGGAAGCATATACACTTTGTTTTCATACTTATCACCCTCTTTGAATAACTCAATTTGAGCTAATACTTGATTAGTGAATGAGTTCGACATAACAAAGCTTGGGTGACCTGTTGCACAGCCTAGATTAACTAAACGCCCTTCTGCCAACAAGATAATGCGCTTGCCATCAGGGAAGATAACATGATCCACTTGTGGCTTAATATTTTCCCATTCGTAATCCGATAGGCTGGCACAGTTAATTTCATTATCAAAGTGACCAATATTACAAACGATCGATTGGTTTTTCATTGCAGCCATATGGTCATGATCGATAACATGGAAGTTACCTGTAGCGGTTACAAAAATATCACCTTGTGAAGCGGCATCGTCCATAGTGACAACGCGATAGCCTTCCATTGTTGCTTGTAATGCACAGATAGGGTCAATCTCTGTTACCCAAACGGTTGCGCCTAAACCACGTAGCGATTGTGCGCACCCTTTACCCACATCACCATAACCTAATACAACCGCGATTTTACCCGCAATCATGACATCGGTTGCACGCTTGATACCATCAACGAGTGACTCACGACAACCGTATAAGTTATCAAATTTAGACTTAGTAACCGAGTCATTTACATTCATTGCAGGGTAGCTTAATTCGCCAGATGCTTGCATGTCGTATAAACGATGTACTCCCGTTGTCGTCTCTTCCGTTACGCCTTGGATATTAGGGCGAATGGTTGAGTACCAGTTAGGATCTGTCTTTAGCTTCTCTTTGATTGAGTTGTATAACGCCACTTCTTCTTCACTGCTTGGATCATCCAATACAGAAAGATCAGATTCCGCTTTTGTCCCTAACTCGATCAATAATGTAGCATCACCACCATCATCAAGGATCATATTAGCGCTATCGCCATTGGGCCACATAAAGATTTTATGTGCATAATCCCAATACTCATCCAGTGTCTCGCCTTTTGTAGCAAACACAGGAACATCGGTCGCGGCAATGGCTGCGGCAGCATGGTCTTGCGTTGAAAAGATATTACAAGATGCCCAACGTACCTCAGCCCCTAATGCGGTTAATGTTTCAATAAGAACCGCTGTTTGAATTGTCATATGCAGTGAACCTGCAACACGAGCACCTGCTAGTGGCTTTTCTTCAGAATATTTCTCACGAAGTGCCATCAAACCAGGCATTTCTGTTTCTGCGATATTTAATTCTTTACGTCCCCAATCAGCGAGACTGATGTCCGCTACAATATAATCATTGCTCATTCTGTAATTTTTCCTGATATTTTAAAATATATAGCCTGTGTTGAGGAACAAAACACGGGAGAGCGCAGTAGCACCTCCCTGTGTTTTGCTTAGACTCAATACAGGCGACAGATGTTTTTTATAGATATAGATTTAGAAGTTGAAACTTAAAGTGCTGCTTTTAATGCATCTACTTTATCGGTAACTTCCCAAGGCAAGCCGATATTTTCACGACCAAAGTGACCATATGCTGCTGTTTGACGGTAGATTGGTTTTAATAAATCCAACATAGTCATAATACCAAAGGGACGTAGATCAAAGACTTCACGCACCATTGCTTCGATTTTTTCGTCGCTTATTGTACCTGTGCCAAAGGTTTCAATTGAAATAGAGGTAGGCTCTGCAACACCAATCGCGTAAGAAACCTGAATTTCACACCGCTCTGCTAAACCTGCCGCCACAATATTTTTGGCAACATAACGACCTGCATAGGCTGCTGAACGATCCACTTTTGAAGGGTCTTTTCCAGAGAAAGCCCCCCCACCGTGACGCGCCATGCCACCATATGTATCAACAATAATCTTACGACCTGTTAAACCACAGTCACCAACAGGACCACCAATAACAAAGTTGCCTGTTGGATTAATATGATAAGCGGTATTTTCGTCTAACCATTCAGCAGGTAGCACAGGCTTGATGATTTCTTCCATAACTGCTTCTTGAAGGTCTGGCAGATGAACAGGGTCATGCTGTGTTGAAAGAACAACGGCATCAATAGCAACAGGTTTGTTATTTTCGTAGCGGAAAGTTACTTGGCTTTTCGCATCAGGACGCAAGAAGCTTAATTTGCCGTTTTTCATTAACTCGGCTTGCTTCTCAACTAACAAATGTGAATACGTGATAGGGGCAGGCATTAATACATCTGTCTCATTGCTTGCATAACCAAACATTAACCCTTGATCACCCGCGCCTTGGGATTCTTTATCTTCACGATCAACTCCCATTGCAATATCAGGAGATTGTGTGCCCAGCGCATTTAAAACCGCACAAGATGCACCATCAAAACCAATTTCTGATGAGTTATAACCAATATCGGTAACCGTTTCTCTAACGATTGATTCATAATCAACCTTGGCAGTGGTTGTTATTTCGCCTGCTATCACCACCATGCCCGTTTTGACCATTGTCTCACAGGCAACGCGTGCATTAGGGTCTTCAGCGATAATGGCATCCAGAATGGCATCAGAGACCTGATCGCACATTTTATCGGGATGTCCAGCAGAAACAGATTCGGAAGTGAATAAATGATTCCCAGCCATAATCTAAGTACTCCTTAAAGTGTGACTGAGCGCCGTTGCAAATTGAAGTCCATTTGAGCCTAGCCTTTTCGCACATTATTTGATCTAAAAATCAAATAATCGGAAAGGTTGCAACGCTCCTCAAATAGTTGTGGAGGGGTAATCTACACTAAAATTATTTTTTTGGGTAATAAAATTTTGATTAATTTTGATAATCAGCCCGTAATAGAAGTATTAAAAACACGCAATTTGAGTCCAATAAGCTTAATAATCCGTACTTATTGGAAACAGAGGGACTCTATCTGCTATCATCGCGCCTTTATTTTCATGGATGAGAAAGTTGCACACGAACTTTCTAAAACAAAGAGGTTAGGTATTCCTTATGAGCAAAAAGGACACAATTACATTGATAGATAATTCAACTGGTAAAGAGGTTGAACTTGCAATTTTGCGTCCTACTAACGGCATCCCTACCATTGATGTGCGTAGCCTATATAAACAATTAGGTTATTTTACTTATGATCCTGGCTTTCTCTCAACGGCTAGTTGTAGTAGTGCTATTACCTATCTCGATGGTTTAAAAGGTGAATTACAGTATGGCGGCTACCCCATTGAGCAGCTTGCCGATAATAGTACGTTTTTAGAAGTTTGTTGCTTACTGTTTAATGGCGAACTGCCCAGCAAAGAAGAATTAATAGAATTCCAAGATATTATCACGCATCACACGATGCTACATGAGGCGCTAAAGCGCTTTTACAGTGGCTTCCGTCGAGACTCTCATCCCATGGCGATTATGGTGGGTGTGGTTGGTGGATTATCTGCTTTCTACCATGATGATATGGATATTCACAATCCTAAAGATCGCATGATTGCGGCGCATCAATTAATCGCCAAGATGCCCACTATTGCCGCATGGAGTTATCGCTATGCAAATGGTTTACCCTTTGAATATCCGCGCAATGATTTGAGTTATGCGGCTAATTTTTTGCATATGATGTTTAGTAAGCCCACTGAAGTCTATACTCCAGACCCGTTTATGGTAAAAGCATTGGATCTGATTTTTATTCTGCATGCCGACCATGAACAAAATGCCTCAACCTCAACCGTGCGTTTAACAGGAAGCTCCGAAGCTAATCCTTTTGCTGCTGTATCCGCAGGTATTGCATCACTTTGGGGACCTGCACATGGCGGGGCAAATGAGGCTGTTATTCGCATGCTGGTTGATATTGTTGAATCTGATAACGATATTCAGCATTATTTTGATCGTGCCAAAGATAAAAATGATCGGTTTCGTCTGATGGGGTTTGGACATCGTATTTATAAAAACTATGACCCTCGCGCAAGGATTATCCGCAAAACTTGCTACGAGGTATTATCTACCCTAGGTCCTGATAATGAATACCAAGAATTGTTTGATACCGCAATGGAATTAGAGCGTATTGCGCTACAAGATGAATATTTTGTTTCACGCAATCTATATCCCAATGTTGACTTTTATTCTGGTATTATTTTGTTGGCAATGGGGATTCCTCTCAATATGTTTACTGTGATTTTTGCAGTAGCACGTACCGTTGGTTGGATATCCCATTGGAATGAAATGATGCAAGATCCAGAATCACGTATAGGTCGCCCACGGCAACTTTATATTGGCGCCCTACCGCGAGATTATCCAAAGAACGAAAAATAATTGATAATTTGCAATGCAGGATTAATTGTGTTTTAACTACAATCGTTCACTTAATAAATTAGGAGATTCAAAATGACAGTAAGTAATGGTGTAATGGCAGGTGCTGGCGCAATGGTTTTAATAAGCGTATTGCTTTCAATGACGGTTAGCGGAAACTTTATGTGGCTAACTATTTTTGTTGGCGTAATGATGCTTCAATCTGCTTTCACAGGTTTTTGCCCAATGGCAATGATTCTTAAAAAGCTGGGGTTTAAATAACCTCATCTATAGGCTAATACCTTCGCCAATCGTTATTTGTAGGGTAGATAAGCGATAGCGCATCCACCAAAATCAATATGTTGCGGCGAATGCGTTACACTTATCTACCCTACCGTTTAGATTTGGCGAAGGTATTGATAGACATTCAGCTATTAAATTTCGCAGGAATCCAAGTTTAGCTTGTGCGAACTCCGCAAAACAAGTTTTGAACTCCTTAGGTTCGGAAATTATTTATCTGAAAAACTATAAAAGCAAAAAAAGCCGCATGGAACGCTTATTTCATGCGGCTTTTTTACGCCTTTCTCTCCCTAATAAGCTCCATATTTGTTCAGATTATTGTTATAATTATTAAGCTGTTTAATATTAGAGCAATATTTAGTATAATTTTCTGGCAAACTACACCCTAAGTTCACTATAACGAATAACACTCTATATTTAAGCCAAGGAAGACTAACAACAATGATTTCAAATAAAATTCTCCAGTCAACGGTTGCCAAACGACTAGAAATCCTCAGAAAAAAACGTGAACTTACCATGTCAGGGCTTGCCGAGCGGTCAGGTGTATCCAAAGGAACACTTTCTGTACTAGAAGATGGTAGCGGCAACCCAACCATTTCTACCCTCTGGAGTATTGCTGACGCTTTAGAAGTACCTTTTAGCGACCTCATTAATATCCCCCCACAGAATATTAACCCAGAATTAAATGTCGATGGCATGTCACTTCAATTAATCGACCAGACAAATGAAAATCTGAGAATTGAAGCCTACCATATGACGATTAAGGCAAATAGCCATCGAGAATCCACCCCTCACCCTGCTGGCGTTAAAGAGCAAATTACCGTATTACAGGGACATCTTTTAACAGGTTCGGTTGATAGCCCTAAGCTAATAAGTCCAGGGGAGCATTATACGTTTGATGCCAATTGCCCGCATATTTATTCTGCACCAACGGATAATGTTTCCGCTATTGTTACCGTTCAATACCCCAAAGACAAGCGACTTTCTAGCGAATATACCATTGTTAAATCCACACCAGCCGACCAAGAAGAGTGGGATGGTTTACTCACACTCATCCGCCGTCATTCAGTAGAGGTGGCGAATGGCTTGCCTGTATTTCGATTACTCATTCGCACAGGTGCCGAACCTGAAATTGTCGCACGCAATATAGAAGCCAGAGTTCTCAGCACCCAAAGAGAAAATTATAAATCACCCGTCTCTCTTTATTTTAGCCCTGAGAAAGAACAGCTCTGCTTATATATTTTTCCTAAAAGCAAAGGTTATACCTATAGTTCAACAGAAAATAATCATAGTACCGCGATAGAAAAAGAAGCTAACAAGATTCTTGCTATTAGCAAGGCAAATGACATTACTTTAAATAATAAGCAAATAAACTTTTTAAGCAAAATTGCAACCACTGGCAATTTGTTATCAGCAACTCTCGCATCAGAAGCACTTTCAATTCACGCTATACCCACCCTGCCCCATCAAATTGACGATTTCATCAAGCTACAACATACCGTTGAAATTGAGCAAACAGAATCTGAAGAACCTTTATTTGAAGACCGTATCAATGTGCATAGTTATAATGCTTATGAATTGTTACATCCTGGCTATGCTCGCCAGACACTGGTTGCTGGAAAAATGCTCCTTAAACACGGCGATGGAAGTAACACTATTTTAGATATGGGAACAGGTCCAGGACTCCCTTTACTCATGCTACTGGATCTTATTCCAGACCTAAACGTTACTGCCGTCGAGCCTAGCCCTACCGCCTTTGCCTACTTAAAGAAAAACACAGAACACCTAGACATCAAACTACAATGTGGGGATTTTTTAGATCTAGACAGTGCCTCTAAATATTCCATTATCACGTCTACAGGCGCATCCCACCACTTAAATACGGGCTATTTTCTCCAAAAAGCTCATGCGCTACTAGAAGATGACGGCATCCTTATTATCGCCGATGAAATAATTCCTTCTTTCAACTCAGAAAAAGAAAGAAATCAGGCATTAATCAACCATCATGTTAGCTATATGCTGGATGTTATTAGTCTTATCACGCGTGAAAATATGGGTGACTTCTCCCCTAATGGATATGATTTCATCCTACCTTACGCTCAAGAACTTCCCACTATCGCCTTTATGGCAATCACAAACTCTATTGATGCCGCCATTTCACGCCTAAGGCTTTTACGTGAAACAATGCAAAAAAGCGACTTTGAAACTACAGAGAATAAAATGTTGCTTGGCTATTGCAGCTTTTTAAACCTTGAGCTAGAAGCATTACTGGCTGGCATAGACTATGAAGTGGAGCGTAAAACATCTGTAGAAAACTTCTTTGCACTAGCTGAAAGCTCTGGTCTAAATCTATTAGAGCACCAACGAGTTTACGCAACGTTTGGAAAATCTAAGACAGAAGGCGGTACACATATTTTTGTTTTTAAAAAATCACTATAAGGAAAAGTAAATGTTTATTGGGGGATTAAAACAAAGTTGGCCTATAGTCATCGGGTATTTACCTGTGGCGATTGCTTTTGGCGTCAGTGCTCAATCCATGGAGTTAAGCAGCAGCATTATTATGCTTATTTCCATACTGATTTTTGCAGGTGCTAGCCAATTTACCTTTGTTGCTTTATTTGTTGCTGGCACACCGTTGATTACCACAGTGTTAATCACTATGGGTCTAAACCTTCGTCATTTATTGTATGGTGGTAATTTATCCTCCATGGTTAAAACAGTTCCTCGCAGACAACGTGCAATGATCGCCTTTGGATTAACAGATGAAGTATTTGCAACCACCTTTAGCAAAATAAAACAAATTCCCAGCAAGCAACGCTGGTCATGGATAGTAGGGCTTGAAATAGGCGCCTACTCAAGCTGGGTCATAGGCACTTTTATTGGTATAAAAGGCAGTGATTTCTTACTCAATAATGTCTCAGAAATAAGACCAGTGCTTAACTTTGCCTTACCCGCATTATTCTTTAGTTTATTGCTACCATTGATCAATAGAAAAACTATTATCGTTATTACCATAGCCTTCACCACTGCACTTATTTTTACTTTATTCGGTCACGCAACAAAAGGAATTTTTATCGCTGCATTTATTGGGCCATTTATTGGAATGTTTATCGCTAATGCAATAAAAACAACTGAAAAAATGGGCGTCCTTCACCCAATAGAAAAATAGTTTACATCGTTGTGATCCCTATGAGGTTTACCTAAGGAAGTTTTAAGTAATGAATTTACCCCTATTGCACAGATTGGCTACCAACTTAAGGCGGGACAAGTAAAGTCATAGCAAACAACCCGCACCCTTCGACAAGCTCAGGGAACTAGCCCTTCGGTAGACTCAGGACACCGCTTCCTGAGCTTGTCGAAGGGTGCGGGTGAATAGGCAGAAACATTAACTGTCCCGCCTTAAACTGATAGCCCGCAGATTTTTTTCTCCTGATTGGAGTATATCAAGAGATGCATAGTCGCTCTACGCAACGATTGATAGGATTTAAGCAAGGGCAAAAGGGCAAGTAAGATGGCTAAATTCATTGCTTGGAACTTCCTAATACTAGATAGCACGTTGTCACGCCATCCCGTATTTCGTTTAGGAATTTTAGTGCTTGAAACTTCCTTAGACTGCATACAGGCTACAAAACTGTTAGCTAGCATAGGCTACACTATTTTACCTATACATCCTCCTCAGCAACATAAGCCACATTTGAGTATCCAAAAAACAACCTACTATGTCAGATAACTTTCTAATTATAACGGCTCTTATTACTATTGCGATAGGAACCTATCTCGCCAGAGCCATCCCGCTTTTTATTAATATTGAGAAATTACTTGGGGAAAAAAGAAAGCAATTAGTACGCCGCTTCTTTTATTTAATGGGAGCAGCCATCATCGCAGCCCTCTTCGCTACGTCCATTGATATAGACGCTTTTTCTCTTCAAAAATTACCTGAAATGATGAGTATGATCAGTGGATTTATGGGAATCATCATCGCTCATTTACTCCTGAAAAATAGCGGCATTAGTGTACTTGTAGGATTGCTCTGTTATTTAATCGCATCGTTATTCTTCACTGGGTTGCTGCTGCCATAAAAACCAGGCTACCAACTTAAGGCAGGACAAGTAACGTCATGGCAAATAACCCGCACCCTTCAACAAGCTCAGGGAGCTAGCCCTTCGGTAGACTCAGGACACCGCTTCCTGAGCTTGTCGAAGGGTGCGGGTGAATAGCAGAAACATGAACTATCCCAGCTTAAATTGGTAGCCCAAAACCACGTCAAGCTTAGGAACGTACACGAAACAACTTCCCGATCTCTAACTTGCCTTTTTCTCCTAGTTCGAGCATATCAAAAAGCGCATAGTCGCCCTACGCAACGCTTGATAGGATTCAAGCAGAGGCCAAAGGGAAAATAAAATTGGATGATTTATTATTTCTCCGTCCCTAAATCTGTCCTAACGTCAGCCATACGCCCAAAGGTAATCTCAGCTAGAGTAAAAAACTCCTGATTAAAGACAGTTTGCCCTGCAAATAATAGCTGGTTTTCAAACAGCTCTGATTCACCGCCATAATAGGCATTATCCCAAGCTGATTCTGCGGCGGATAACTTCGCTTTTGCGCCATCGGCATACATTTTATAAGCAGGTTTAGGGAAAAAAGTTAACGGTTGTTGCAAACCGCGCCAATAGCCCTCAAGCAATTGAGTCAATAAGGATTTAGCATCAGGTACAGCCGCTAGAGTATAGGCATCGCTTGGCTGATAGACTTTTGTTTCCGCAATACTAACACCCTCAAACGGCACACTATTTTGCACTAAATGATGCAACCAAATAGCCAATAAATCACCTGCATAATAGGTTCCTAACGTTTGCTTCACACTGCCCTTTTTGGTTAGATCACTTAATTTTCCCGTTAGTATGAATCCACCTAATGGCAAATGGAATGATTGTTGTTGCCTATCATTCTCTAATAACTCTGGGTATTGCCGATAAAAATCACCCACGACCTCTGCTTGCTGCTTAAACGCTTCTTCCCCTATATCACCATGTGGCAACAAGCCCTTAGCTCGGCATAAATTCAGCGCATTATCTTGCTGCTGAGCACTTGGCATCATTTGCTGACGCACTTTTGTATCAACAAAAGACTCCAAGGCAAACGGCTCCCGCATGGGGAGTGCCTCATCGTCGCTAAAGATTTTAATGCCAAAACAGCGCTGTAAAAAAGCACGCGCTGGGGATTTATAAAAATGGATTAATTGCTCTAGAGTGAGTTGCTTAAATTCCGCATCAGGTTCTGCTAGTTTTGTGCTTATAAAAGGCAACTGGGGATTGTTTTTTGCATTATCTTTATGTAATAACAAATATTCTTTAACATAAGAAAACAACCTATCGTCTTGATAATAACGTGGGCTAAACGCTTGTAGAGGGTGTTTGCAGACCCATGCTTGCTGCTCTTTTTTTGTTATTTTCGCTAGATAATCCAACAGTTCACTCACCACAACGGAGGGCGGCAAACTGCTATTGTCTTGTACGCTTTGACCGATATAACTGATATAAAGCCGTTGCCGTGCGGCTAAAATGGATTCTAGAAATAAATAGCGATCCTCATCCCGAACCGAACGGTCTCCTTTTTTTGAATCAGTCGCCATTTTATCAAAGCTATGGCGTTGCTCTTGGCGTGGAAAACCGCCATCATTCATGCCTAATAAAGCAACCATTTTAAACGGCACACTACGCATTGGCACAAGCGCACAAAAAGTAATCCCACGCGTCATAAAACGCTCATCACTTGCTGACTCTAACAAATCACGCACTATTTTTTTAAGAATACTAAATGCAATGGGTTGTTCAAACTCGGCTAATTGCTGTTGTTGATTAATTGTATCCAGTGCTTTAAAAATAGCGTGATGCTCTGCGTCTTGCTGAAAGAGTTCTGCCACTAGTTCTTGTAGTTTTTCTATCCAGTCATTAACGTGTAGCGACTTTAATGACCACTCCCCTAACCTAAATATACTGTCCGTAAAGCTACAAAAAGAAGCCAATATTTGCGCATCATTACCTTCAATCTGATTGAATGGCAATAATTGTGACTCGTTAAATATCTGCTCACCTGGCATCATATAGCCGAGTAACATACGATCCAGACCATATTTCCAGCTATGCTCATAAGTATCGGGCAAGCCTGTTGCAACACGCATTTTACGGCTGACTCCCCAACGGATATTGGTTGCTTGCGCCCAGTCTCTACACTGCAATACCTGTTGTTCATCTAACTTAAATTTATCGCGCACTTCAGCATATTCAAGCAATTCAAACACCGCTTCAATGGTAAAACGTTGCTCAGGCAAATCGAGTAATTTCAGGAAGACTTCTACACAGGGCTTTTTACTGGCTGAACTACTATCCGCAATACTAAATGGCAACGAGTGTTCTGAGGTGGAAAAAACCGCTTCAATATAGGGCGCATAACTGTCAATTGCAGGGGTCATTACCGCAATATCGGCAGGCGTTAGGTTATCTGATTCTTCTAATGCTGCTAAAATTTGATCATGCAACACTTCGACTTCACGCATTGGCGTATGACAGGAGTGAAATTGAATCGATGTTTGCTCATCCAATTTGACATCTGTTTGCTGTAAATTTAATACATCGGATTGCAAGCAGTGTAATAAGCTATCGCGCTGTGGATCAACCCAGCTTTCTGTACCTTGAGCGCCCAAATCATATAGCTGGTCAATATAATCCCGCCCTTGTTTGCCGAGGGATGCAAGCAAACCATTGCTAGTATTATTTGATTGGGGCTTTCGTGATTCAAGATCACCCCAATATTCTTGGCATGGATTAATCACAAATAAATGCACGTCTATTCTTGTGGCTAATTCTGCCAATAAGCGAATATAGCCAGGCGATAAAGCAGGCACGGAGAAAAAGGAAACCCGTTGTGGAAATTCACCTAGCGACTTATTTTCATGCTTTTCAGCAAAGTACTTAATAAAATTATCCTGCAAATCAAGCCAGTGATGAATATGACGGTTTTTTCCCGTCTCATCCATAATCATCTGCTGCCAGAGGCGTGCTTGCCAATCATCTTTAGCAAACTCCCCTGCTTCCCACTGCGTTATCCACTCAGGGCGGTAGAATAAATACTGGTCTAACACAGGTGCTAATGCATCTGCTAAATCCCATGCTGCCATATCGTTGGTTATATAATGCGCTAACTCAGGGTAGTCTTTCGCTTTAATAAGAAAACGGGTAAGTAGCCGCCAACGCAACACATCGGGTTGGCTAGGATCATGCCGTGAGATATTAGGCACTACTTTGTGTAATAAACCCCACATATATTCAGCAGGAAAAAAATACTGGTAATTAGCGCTAATACCAAGCTGTTGCGCCATTTGCATTGATAACCAACGCCCCATACCTGCGTTTTGTACGACTATTTGCTCTTCTGCAAAGACATTATTGAGTGGTGTGGAAACAAGTTTGGCAAATTGTTGACTGAGGCTTTCTAAGTAATTACTGGAGTGAAGTGTTAGCATCCTATCATCATATCCTAATTTTTATTAGCTACCAACTTAAGGCGGGGCAAGTAACGCCATGGCAAATAACCCGCACCCTTCGACAAGCTCAGGGAACTGGCTTCCTGAGCTTGTTGAAGGGTGCGGGTGAATAGCTGCAACATGAACTGTCCCACCTTAAACTGGTAGCCTTTTTATTAACCGATAAGGAGCAGTCTTAAAAATAAAATGTTGATTTCCCCTCGCTCTTTTCCGTCTCACCTTGGATACAACTCAGACGAAAAATAATTTAGTGGCAAACCAGCATTTTATTTCAGGACTGTTCCTAAGTCGCTAAATATGTCAGACTTGGGGGCTTTTAAAATGATATAGAGAGTTCCCCCCAATGAGTCTTACAAAAAACAAAGTCGCTTCTGTTGCCTATACCCTAACCGTTGATAATCAGGTTATTGATCAAGCTGATAAAGAAAATCCAATGGAATTTATTCAGGGTGTGGGTGGCATGATTCCAGGATTTGAAAAAGCACTTGAAGGCAAAAGCATTGGTGACTCGTTCTCTATTAGCGTTGAGCCTGCGGAAGCTTATGGTGAGCGCAATAACGACTTAACCCAAGATGTTAACCGCGAAATGTTTGCAGGTGTTCCTGATGACCAATTAGTTGCTGGCGCACAGTTTCAGGCGCAAACTGATGCGGGTGTTGAGGTTATTACTATTGCAGCGGTTGATGGCGATACGATAAAAATTGATGCGAATCATCCACTCGCAGGTCAGACCTTAAATTTTGATGTGGAAATGCTGGACATACGCGATGCAACGGCTGAAGAATTAGAGCATGGGCATGTGCATGCAACAGGTGGTTGCGGCTCTCATGACAAGTCAACTGATAATAGCTCAGGCGGTTGCTGTGGTGGCGGATCTTGTGGCGACGAAGGAAACGGACACTAATACACTATGAAATTTGTCGATGAAGCCGTTATCAATGTGAAAGCAGGTGATGGCGGAAATGGTTGTATCAGCTTCCGCCGTGAAAAATACGTTGAATTCGGTGGTCCTGATGGCGGTGATGGCGGTGATGGCGGCAGTGTTTTTTTAAAAGCTGACAAAAGTTTAAGCACACTATCTGATTTTCGTCATCGACGCTTTTATGAAGCTGCTCGTGGTGAGAATGGTGCTAGCCGAAATATGACAGGTAGAAAAGGAGATGACATTGTTATCCCTGTGCCGATTGGAACCATTATTTATGATGAGAGCACCAATGAAATTATTGGTGATTTAACCAAAGATGGTCAACAAGCAAAGGTTGCCCAAGGTGGTTTTCATGGGCTTGGTAATCTACGCTATAAAAGCTCTACCAACCGCGCTCCACGTCAATCAAAACCTGGTTCGGAAGGTGATTTACGCAGTATCCGACTTGAAATGAAGGTATTAGCTGATGTTGGACTATTAGGTCTACCCAATGCAGGAAAGTCTAGCCTTATCACTAACCTATCATCGGCAAAACCTAGAGTCGCAGACTACCCCTTTACCACACTCTACCCTAATCTTGGTGTTGTACGCATTAATGTGAATCAAAGCTTTGTTATTGCTGATATTCCAGGGTTGATTGAAGGCGCTGCAGAAGGCGCTGGTCTTGGCATTCAATTTCTTAAACATCTCTCACGCACCAGTTTATTACTGCATTTAGTCGATGTTGCACCAATGGATCAAGCTGATCCTGTTGAATCCGTACGTATTCTTGAAAAAGAGCTGGAAAAATACAGTGATGAGTTAAAAGACCGTGAGCGCTGGTTGATTATTAATAAAATCGATCTATTACCTATGGATGAAGTACAACCCATTTGTGATGATATTATTAAACGTTTACAGTGGGTTCATCCTGTTTTTCAAATTTCAGCCGCAACAGGCAAGGGTACACAAGAACTGGCCAATAAGATAATGCACTATCTGGATGATGCAGCTTATGCCGCTGGTGATTAACTATAGTTTTTATATGCCCTTGACAGTTCTACAGCCTAAGCGAAATACGGGCTACAAAAGTGTAAATTACCTACACCGTAGGTTGGGTTAGATTATTGAGCGTAGCAAAATAACGTAACCCAACATTGCTAGCCTTAAATTTGTTGGGTTACGTTTTTTTACAAGCAAAAAAATCTAACCTACTGAATGATAACGTGTCAACCACCTTTTATTGGCATATTTTTCGTCTTTGCGAGAGCATTTTTCTTTATAAATCCCCAATACACAATGAACCGTTCAAAACACATACAAAAAAGTAAACGCTGGATTATCAAAATAGGCAGTGCTTTGCTCACTCAAGATGGCAAAGGTCTAGACTACACTGCCATTAGTGATTGGGCGCAGCAAATCGCAATATTACGCCAACAGGGGGTTGAGCTTGTATTGGTGTCATCTGGAGCAGTTGCTGAAGGTATGAGTCGCATGGGCTGGACAAAGCGCCCGACTGGACTGCCTAAATTACAAGCGGCTGCTGCCATCGGGCAAACAGGGCTTATTGAGGCCTATGAACGCCAATTTCAGCAATACAATATACAGGCTGCACAAGTACTACTAACCCATGATGATATTAGTAATCGCCGCCGCTATCTTAATGCGCGCAATACACTGCGTACCTTACTATCACTCAACACACTTCCTATCGTCAATGAAAATGATACCGTGGCAATGGATGAGATTCGCCTTGGTGATAATGATACATTAGCAGCATTGGTAGCCAATTTAATTGAGGCTGATTTATTGGTAATTTTAACCGATCAAAAAGGTCTCTATACCAAAGACCCACGCCATCATGATGATGCCGAATTAATTTCGGAAGGCTCTGCAACTGATCCTGATTTTGTGAATTTTGCAGGTTCTGCTGGAACGAATATAGGCACGGGTGGAATGGCGACAAAAGTAATCGCAGCCCAACGTGCCGCACACTCTGGTTGTGCTACCGTTATTGTTTCTGGTAGAGAGAAAAATGTACTAAGCCGCCTGCAACAAGGAGAGAATCTTGGCACTCTACTCATTCCTGACAATACACAATTAGTCGCAAGAAAACAGTGGATTGCGGGACACCTTAATCCATGTGGAAAACTTTGGTTAGATCGGGGGGCTACGGATGCTATTTTAAATCATGGTAAAAGTTTGCTTTCTATTGGTGTGAGCAAAGCAGAAGGTAAATTTAGCCGTGGTGATGTCATCAACTGCCTTGATCCTGCTGGAAATATTATTGCCA
>Ga0256831_1000650_pt1 | contig 18126 bp, 14 predicted proteins | sample 132544metaG_FD_189087 | JGI IMG/M metagenome (GOLD analysis project Ga0256831, IMG submission 189087) | Hydrothermal vent microbial communities from Lau Basin, Pacific Ocean - 132-544 | ecosystem: Environmental > Aquatic > Marine > Hydrothermal vents | place: Pacific Ocean: Lau Basin | collected...
ATCCCAGCTCGTTCGCCTTTCTCCTTATCTCGTGCTCCGTGGCGTTCGAGGATACGAGCTCCTTTATCTCGTGATGGGTGAGAGGTATCGTTTCGTCGATAACCTCCCTTCCAACGTAACCCGTTCCTCCGCAGGCGACGCACCCTTTGCCCGCCCTTCTGGTCTTTTCCGGAATCCTATCGGGCGGGACCCCCAGCCTGACGAGATAATCCCTCTCCCTATCCGTGACCCCTTCTTCCATGGAGCACTCCGGACAGAGTTTCCTCACGAGTCTTTGGGATATGACCCCGAGAACGCTTATGGAGGCGTCGGATCCGTCTATCCCCAGGTCCCTGAGACGGGGGAACGCCGCGGCGGCGTTGTTGGCGTGCAGGGTGGTGAAGACCAGATGCCCCGTATTCGCCGCCTTGAGAGCGAAAGAGGCCGTCTCCTCGTCTCTCACCTCACCCACGAGTATAACGTCCGGATCTTGTCGGAGTATCGCTCTCGCCGCGTCGGAGAAGTCGAAGGTCGTCTCTTCCGTCCCGGACTCCCTTTTCTGTCCCTGGGCCCAGTAGATATTGCGGATTTCTACCGGATCCTCGAAGGAGATGATCTTCTTCCTGATGGCGTCCACTTTGGAGAGGATGGAATAGAGGGTCGTGGTTTTACCGCTTCCGGTCGGCCCCACTATTATGACGAGACCCTGATTCCTCGACGAGGAGAAGGCCAGCTCGTCCACCGTCTCCCTCGTGAGACCGAGCTCCTCCGGTTCGGCGAAAGCCGCGTCGGAGCTCAGCACCCTCAGAACGACGGATTCCGATACGGCGTCCGGATCCTGATCCGGAGAGGGAGCCACGGGATAAGTGGAAACCCTGAAGGAGGTTTTCGGGAAGCCGAACTCCGGTTTTACGTGTCTTTTTATCGGAAGTTCGTATCGGTCGAGGACGTCGCCCCCCGGAAGAACCCCGTCTTTCGGCTTGTAATCGGATCCCATGGATATGCCGGCGCCCTGTTTGATGAGGTTCACGAGGGACTCGGCGAAAGAGGTTTCCAGAAAATCTATGGTCTTTCTGAAAGAGAGAAAACGCATGGAGAGTCTGTATTTGCCGGCGGAACTTGGCTCCACGTGTACGTCCGAGGCCTCGTTCACTATCGCGTAGGTCAACATCGCCTTGAGATAGGTGCCGGAGTCGACGGCGTCTTTCAGCTCGACCAGCTCCTCCTCCCTCACTCCCTTGTAGAGAAGCATGAATCTTTCCATTGTCTTCGAGGACACGAGAACGAAATGAACGTCCTCTACGCGCACGTTTCCGTAGTCGACCCCCTTTTCCCCGAAGATGGATTTGTATTTCAGAAGGTGCCCGAGATAGTTCAAATCTTCGCCGAGCAATTTCGTTACGGCGACGACGAGAGTCGCCCTTCCGTCCGCGGAGAAGCGTATCATGGCCGGAAAGCACTCGTGCGCCCGTATCGAATCGAGCAGCGCCTTTTCTCCGCCAAATTCCGAGTTGATCGCCTCCTCGGCGAAAAGATTGAAGTTGAACATGTATTTAGCCTTGATGTACGGGACGAAATCCATGGGAGATCCGTCTATCTCGTACTGTTTCGCCAGGGCGGAGTATACCTTCTCCTCGGATATGAGCCCGAGGGAGGAGGCTATCTCCCCGAATTTTCTTTTTTCCCCGCCGTCGGACATTCGTTTGAGAATCTCCTCCACGTAATGCGGAGGAACCCCGTAATCCTCTTTGAGGATCTCGCCTATTTTTCTATCGTCGCGCCTCTGTATTATTCCCATTACTTTCCTCTTTTTTAGCTTCCGGTCGAAAATCTCCCGTTTTCGTCCAGATATATTCCCGCGATAGGACGCCATTCGTAACAAAAATCCCATCGGCTACTATTTTATACCCTCGCGAAACCAAAAGGGAGTTCATTTCGATGGCGTCCTTCCCGCTTCTCGAGAAGAAACGCCCCATGTCGGATTTCACGAAAGACTCCATCTCTCCGTGATGACACAGAATGGAGCCGATTCCCCTCCCTCTATACTCCTCCGAAACGGCGAGCATACTCATAATGAACTCGTTACCGTCGACGTCTATCCCATTGGTCGACAAAACCTCGATTACGTTTTCCCCGTCCTCGCAACTCCTCAAAGGAATGGACCCGAAAATGCCGACGACCTTGTCGTGTTTCACGGCCGCGAGGAGAACGCCTTTTTCGATATGTTCCCTCATCCGCCTTTCTATCTCTTTTTCATCTACGTTTTCGGATCCTCCGAGGAACGAAAACGCCCGTACGTAGAGGCGTATCGCGTCCTCGACATTCCCGCTTTCACGCTCTATCGGTTCTATCCTCATCGCTTTCGATCCCCTTTTTTGTCAAAACTATTCGTACCGCCTTTCCGTAAAAAGGCGAAACCACGAAAATCTCCTCGAGTCTCCCTCTTACGGGACTCAGACATTCCGTTTTCTCCTTTATGAGAGAGATCGGAATTTTCTCGGAGGCTTTGAGAAGGGGCAGAACGTACTTCGCCCTCTTAGCGGAGCCCTCCGTCCTCTCCCCATAGAGTCCGCCGCACAGGGGATGGCACTCCGCGTCCCGACAAATCCTCTCCAGGCTCTCCATAAATCCGACCTCCGTGAGAAACCCCCGCATCGCGTCGGCCGAGGTTTTCACGTACGTCTCGTAATGGGTTCTGTCGTCGAGTTTCACCTCTTTCTTCAAAATGGCCTCTGCGGCGCCCATGGCCGCGGCTTTCTCGTAATCGTCCCTCTCTTCGGAAACGATATAGTCCACGTAGCACTTATGAAGCATTTTCTCGACGAACTCGTTCTTTTTTCCGTGTTCCAGAACGAGGCTTATCGGATTCGGCGCGTAGAAAAAGTCTTCCCACGACTCGCCCTTGCGGGTTTTCTTCGACACGTAATAGTTGATGGAGTGCAGGAGGGCGTTCTTTATTTTCCACGGAAAAGGAAAGGTCGCCTTGCCCGATACTCTTTCGCTTTTTAGAAAGAGAAGAAACGAATTCTTCTCCTCCCCCGTGGCGAGATCGAGTTTTCCTCCTATCTCCGCGAGTCCCATCCCGACCTTTTCGGTCTTTCTCTTTCCCGCGGATCTCTTTTTGTCTTTCCCCGTTCCTTTTTTCTTTTCTCCGATCTCCTTTTTCGGATCCACCGAGGCGACGGGCTCCTCTCTCTCCTTACCGTCCTCGAGAGCCTCCCCGATTTTCGTTTCCGACGTCTTCGGAGCCTCGTCCGGAACGAAACGTTCGACCTCGATCTCCTCGTCTTTCCGGAGAATCTCTTCCGGTTCCGGCAGAATCGTCTCCTTCATCTCCGAACCGGATATCGTCCCTTTGAAATCGTATACGCCCTCTTTCGCGAAGGGAGCGAGCTCCACGTTCAGAGGAAGACCGGCGTACTTCGGCTTCCACCCCTCCGGCACGTAAACGCTTATCAATTTCACGGGCATGTCCGCGTCGGAGGCGGTTTTGCCGGCCACCGTGAAAATCAGCACGTATCCGCCGCCGTAGCGTTTCCATCCGCTCGGAGCCCCCGATATCGTCAGTTTAGAAACCCACATAAATCTCCTTTCCCGTTTCCTTTCCGTTATTATAGCACCGTTTCCTTTCAAAAAGCGTATTTGTTGTGTTATAATAATCCCAACGCTTGAAAAGGAAGGAGAAACGATGGAAGGCGATGGGCTTTACCCACCCGAGGAGATAGATTTAAAATCTCTCGAAACGGCCAAAAAAAGATTTCTGAACGACGGCGAATTCATTCCGACGCCCTATTCCAAATCGAAGAAAGAGAGTCTGGCCGAGGCGATAGAGGCTCCGATAACCCTTTGCGTGGGCAAACCCGGAACGGGAAAGACGTTCACGGTAAACTCCCTCATAAACGACGGGCTCGTCAAGGGAAGGATAAACGCGGCCCTCATGGATAAAGAGGGAGGGGCGATAGAGGCGATAGCTTCCGTGCTTTCCGGCGGAAGAGAGGTGAAAGACGTCATGAAATACCTCAAGAGGGCGGAATCGAAAGCGGTGTGCATAGACGAGGCCGCGTTTCTCTCGAAAACGGACTACGAGAAGATACGCACCCTCGGCGACGAGTCCGGGGTGAGGCTCATCCTCGTATACCACAACGCGGGGGAGATAGGGGATTTCAGAATGGCCTCCCGAATCCTCACGAGAATCGATTTCGAAGGGCTCGATTTCAACAACTTCAAGTATTATCTCGGACACAGATCGGATCAGCCTCATACGATAGCGCTGATATCCGACGAGTTTCTTCGGGAAATTTTCGACGAGATCTCCGACGAGAGCGGCCATACCGGTTTCCGAGAAATCAATAAAATAGGCTACGCGCTTTTCGACGTGATGGAATCCATACTGAGGTTCGAGGGCGAGGTGGAGTTCAAACGCTCCTTGTTGAACGGAAAGGCCGCCCGCATGGCGCTCTTGAAATACGCCAAACAGATGCGAATACCGATTCCCCGGGAAGAGACAAAGGAGATCAAATGACCAAAGAGGATTACTACGCGCTGAGACGGGACTACGAGAAAATATACGGAAAAGACTCTCCCGTCGCGTCCCCGACGAAAAAATTCGGCCTGATGGGAAAACTTTCCGCGGCGGCGCTCGTTCTCGCCCTCGTCTCCGTCGGGTATTTCGCGGCGATAACCATAAACGACGGAAGCGGCGACGCGACCGTGGGGCGGACCACGCAACCCCATGCGAAAGCCTCTTTTTCGACGGTCGAGATCGAAACGGAAAAACCGGGATCGGACCGTCCGCGAAGAGAACAAGGCCGCCCTCAGAGCCGGAGTCTGCATGGAAAGATGGAAAAACGGGAGAAGAGACGCCGACACGGCCTACTGTCTGGCGCGATGGCACTACGCGAAGGGGGAATACGAAAAGGCCCTGCCCTTCGCGGAGGCGGCGAGCGTCAAAAATCCCTCCGAAAGAAATTTCAACTTCTATATAGAGGTACTGTCCAAAATAGATCCCGAAAAAGCGAAAGCGATAAAAGAGAAATACGGAGAATAAAGTGCGCAACTACGTAAAAGTGTCGCCCGGCGTGCACAGAGATTTCGGTAAAAAAGAGAAGAACAGGACTCTCTACGTCATATCCAAAGATCCGAACGAACCGAACAAAAAGATAATAGAGCGCGTGGACGATCCTCTCATAGACATGTGGGTGGAGGATCCGGAGGGCGACTGGAGCTACATACTGGACAAAAACAGAAAATTCAGGCACGTCTACGCCTCCAAGGAGATTTTCAGAATTCCGGAGGAGAAACGGGGAGAGAAGAGGGCCGAATTCAAAAAATCGTCCATGACCATCATGGATCTCTACATGTCCTACGTAAGCAAAAAGAGCGGAGAGCACGTGCTCGACGCGAGGGGAAAAGGCGTAAAGAACGTCCAGGGTCTCGTCCGCCCGGAATTCTCCTACATACACAAGGAGTTCTCGGAGCTGGATCCACACTTCAAACCGGTCACCGCGTTCGTGGACATCGAAACGGGCTTCGACGGGGCGAAACTGCTTCCGGACGGAAGGCTCGCGGACTCCGATAAAAAAGATTTTCCGAATATAGAAAAGGGCGATTTTCCGATACTCACGATAACCGTCATAATAGACGACGGAAACGCGGCGATATTCGGTCTGCGGGAGTACAAAGGGCGAAAACACGCGGACGTATACGTGAAGTGCCGCGACGAGAAAGAGCTCCTGACCCGCTATTTCGAATTCCTCAAAGAGAACGCCGTCGACGTCCTCACGGGATGGAACGCCAAAAACTTCGACTGGCCCGCCATATACAACAGGGCGAAGAAACTGGGCGTTCCGGCGAGGATATTCTTTTCCAATCCCGAGGAGATGTACGCTTTCGACTACGTAAAGGCGGTGGATTTCAAATCGAGGGAGATAGAATACTACGTTCCGAAAGAGTACGTTCATCTCGACTTCATGGAAATATACAAAATCATGTCCGGGGAGATGAAAGACAGCTACTCCCTCGACTTCATCGCGGAGGAGGAACTCGGGGAGAACAAAATCAGTTACGATTACGACATATTCACCTTCTATAACAGAGATTTCGAAGGTTTCGTGGACTACAACTACCAGGACGTTCTCCTGATGGTGCAACTGGAAAACAAGCTCAAATACCACTCGGATCTGTACGCCGACGCGTACGAGATCGGCGTCAACTACCCCGACGCCCTCTCCACAATCACCCCATGGACGATACACATATGGAAAAAAGCGTACGAGAGAAAGATCGTGCTTCCCTCCTCCCTCGCCAAGGAGACGGAGAAAGACTTCGGGTACAAAGGCGGTTTTACGCACTGCAACAGACCCGGTCTCTACGAGGGGGTGGTGGTATACGACTTCTCCTCTCTGTACCCCTCCATCCAGATGACTTTCAACGTATCCATCGAAACGTGGATATCTCCCGAGAAAATAGAGAAGGAATATCCGGAACTTCTTTCCATTAAAGAGAGATATACGCGAGGAGAGGACGAGACCTACTTTCTGAACGTCTATCTCAACGACCCCTCGGTAGCGGCGGAAATAAGGGAAATCCTCGAGAGAAACGGGGTTACCATGACCCCCAACGGGGAGTTCTTCAGAATAGACGAACAGGGGATAATGCCGGAGCTCCTCTCCGAGGTCATGGAAGAGAGGAAAATATACAAAAACGCCATGCTCAGGCTCGAGGACGCCGTGGAGAGACTTCGCAAGGAGGGAATCGTTCCTTCCACGAAAAACCTGAAAATCGACGGAAACGAGGAGGAGTTCTTCCTTTCGGCGAAAACGGAGGAGATAGTCGAATGGGTAAAGGAGACACCCTCCGAAAAAGAGCTGAGAGTATCCAAGGTCGAGCTGGCGATGGAGATTTTCGACAGCGTACAGAAAAGGAAAAAGAGGCGTGCCAACTCGGAATACGGATACATGGGAAACAAGTACGCCCCTCTCTCCAACAAGAATCTCGCCGCGTCCATCACCGCAACGGGCAGGTTCCTCGTGAATTTCGTAAGAAAGAAGGTGGACGAGTATTTCGTAAAAAAATACGGACGCGGGATATACATATACGCCGACACCGACAGCAACTACTATGAGATAGGATGGCTCATAGAGAAAAGAACCGGGAAAAAATACGGGGAGCTCACCTATGAGGAGATAATAGAGGAGGCGGAAAGAATCGGTGACGAGGAAATTCGGCCGATCATAGAGAGAGAGCTCGAAAACGTGGCGAGGAACCTCAACGCTTTCGCCAACAAATTGAACATGAAGCACGAGGGGGTCATCCACAGGGCGCTCTACTACATGAAAAAGACCTACGCGTACGACATCGTAAAGAGCGAGGGAACTTTCTACGAGGAGGGAAAGAGCGTCATCAAGGGTCTCGCGGCCAAGAAAAAAGAGTATTCTCCTTACATAAGGGAGAAACTCGCGAGAATGACGATGTCCTGCGTAAAAGACGGCTACGGCGAATTCTTCCGCAAATGGATGGAAGTCTTCGAGGATTTCGAGAGAGTCCAGGTAAAGGAGATCTCGAGAATAACCACCGTCAATTTCAAGACGGAGAAAAGCGACTACTCGGCGATAAGGGATCTCCACGACGCCAAAGGGGTCCCGATGCAGGTGAAGGCGGCTTTCGTGTTCAACGAGTTCGTAATACCGAAAATGGACGAGCTGGGAGAGGAGTTCGAAAAATACAAAGTTCCGATAACGCAGGGAAGCAAAGTGAGGATGGTGAAGGTATCGGGACTCACCCTCATAGGGAAAAACGGCGTCCCCTTCGAACCGAACGCCATCGCGTATCCCAACGTACCGACCTTTGAAGACTTCATGGAAAGGACGGGATATTCCAAATACGTGGAAAAAACCGGGCTCTTCAACGAATACGTCTTCAAAAACCTTCAAAAACTCTTTGCCCTGCGGAGAGCCACGATAGAGGAGATGTACGAGGAGTACTCCCGCGCCGGAGCGGAGACCCTTTTCGTGTCCGCCGCTTTTAGAGAGATATCCAGATATCTCTCTTCGGAGTGCACTCCGTCTCTTTTCGCGGAGGCGCATCATCTCGATTTCCTTCTCAAAAGCGCGAAGAGTTTCGGGTTCGACGCCGGGGCGATGAAAGAGATTCTCAAGGGTATCTACAAAAGCGAGAGAATACCGTGGATCGCCCCGGATTACGAGGACTACGTTCTATGGAAACGCGAGAATAGAATAGGCGGGGGGGATTCGATACGCTTCTCCATCGCCGAAAGCGACGGATATCTCGCGGTTTAAAAAGTCTCGGAGTCGATCTGGAATGGGAATCTTTAGGATAAAAGAAGAGAAAATGGTAAACGAATACGAGGATAAAAACGGATTTGGACGCTCAACGGGTTGGATCGTTTTTTCGATGAGCGTCAACGTATTGCTCTTTTTGATTTTTGCGGCAGTTTTGTTATGCGGTTTGACAAGTTGATCCGAACCGCCCCGAATTTTCGCTATCACAAATAAATCGGAGCTCCCCGAAGGCAAAAATTCGCCTCCCTATTTTACCGTAAAACCCCGAGAGGACATAAGATGAAAAACGAACACGCCGGAATTCTTGTCAGAGAGAAGGATCATCCCCCGGCAAAGAGGGATTTTCCACCTCCGGATCCTCGTCTTCCATATCGAAATACTCGGCGATCTCCTCTCGACGTTCCGGAAGTCTCTCCATAAGCCAGTCCGCCGCCTCCTCGTTATCGTACATCTCGAGAATGTTATACAGACCGAGCTCTTCCACTGACGCCTCGGAGACCATCTCCGTTTCTATCATCTCCCTCAACTCCCCTTTCTCCATAACGACTTTGACGAAAAAATCGTTCCCGGGCTCGTAGTCCACGTATTTTCCGTCGAGTCCGAATTCCCGGCACACTCCCGTGAACCATTCGAGCGGTCCGGACCAGGGGGAGGAGAAAACGTATTCAAGATTGAATCCGTCGTAATATACGGGAGAACGGTTCTCCTCGTCGAGGTTCCATTTGGTCCCCCAGTTTCTTATTCTCCAATCATACCGGCTCATCGTTCCGTATCTGTCCAGTATCCTATCCGCTACGGAACGCTTTATAAAAGGGAGTTTCCCGGTTTTGCCCACGGATATCAGAAGCCGCCCCGGGACGATTCTATTCCTCCTTTTTCGGACGCCGTCGAGTATCTCCGTCCATTTTCTGTCCGGAACGACCTTCGCCTCGTCGTAAAGGCGGAAAACCTTCGGTTCTTTCCATTTCCCCCAGTCGAAACCGTGTTTCTCGACGTTCTCTTTCACGGTTTCCAACGCGTCCTGATCGTCGCTCGCAAATAGGATCCTCGTGGTGGAATAATTCGGCATGCGGCCCTCCTTTTATCCGTATCGTCGTTTCCCGTGCGGTTTTTCGTTGAAAAATCGTTTTTCCATAAATTTATATGAAAAAAAATCTCAAGGAACGCTCTTATGGATCCAACGAAGAGAAAAACCCTTCTCAAAAAGATAAAGACGGAACCGATAAAGAACACGATAATTCCAAAAACCGAGAGATCCAGATACGAAAATCTCGACGTTTCCCACCTTTTTTCGTCCGCTTTCATGGGCGACTGCCTGAAAACCGTCGCGAAAGCGGAAAGAAAACGAAACGTCAAAACCGAGATAACTTTCAACGATTTTTCGCGCGTAGTCGAACTTCCGGGGGGAAGAGGGGCTCCCGAATCGCTCATGGGTCTTTTCAACGGCTCGTGGTACGAGATAGACAACGCCTCCCATTACGTAAGAAATCCGAACGAGCGGATAGCGATCAGGGACGTCATGGGGAGATTCGACGATCCGAAAGAGGCATGGAGACACTATTCCGGGTATTTCGTCGAAGAAAGAAAAAAGAGATTCGCCCCGAAAGACTTTGAAGTGACGGAAGAAGACATGAAATATGCCGAGGAGGCCGTAAAAAGAGTTAAAAACAGGAACGTTCCCCCGGAGATAGCCGAACTTGGAGAAAAGGGAATAAAAGAATACGTGAAACGCCTCCGCAGATACAAGGACATGGAGCTTATCGACGGGAAATTCTCGGCGGTGGTCGACCGCTGGAACGCTTGCGTGGGTCTTATGTCCTTTCCGGACAAAGCCGGGATATTCATAGGAAAAGGAGGCGACAGGGCCAAAATCGAGTCGAGAAACAACGGAGTCAAGTTCATACAGATTCTCCACAGAGTGGGTCCCGGGGAAATAAAAAGGATAGTTTCCCACGCCGGACCGAGGCACATGGACGATTTCCTGGCGATCGCCCTTTTAAAGGCGAAATCCCCGGACGCCGAAATCCTTTTCGAGAAACACGACTCCCCCGACGTAAAAAAACGTCTTTCGGATCCTTATACCGCGGTGGTAGACGTGGGGAGAGAGTTCAACCCGCTTCTTTTCAATTACGATCACCACCAGGATCGCGACGTCTACCCCTGTTCGGCCGTTCTCGTCCTCGCGGACGCATACGAAGCCCCGAACGTGAATTCCCTGTCCCTCGCCACGATCGACTGTATAGACAGATTCGGATACGAGGAGGCGAGAAAGAGATTCGGGTACGATATAAACTCGAAAGACAGAGAGAAATCCAAGATAGCGATGCTGTCGGATCTCTCCGACCCGGTAACGGTGAAGATAGCGGCCGATACCGTCGTCCATTTCGTCGAAGAGGATCCCTCAGCGGATCTCACCGAGTTCATCGACGCCCTGTTCTCCAATCTTCTTGAAGCCGGAAAACTGGAAAAAGCCGTAAAACTGTACGAGAGCAACAGAAGAAACGTCATGGAATTCACGAGGAGAAACGGAAAAATAACGACCGTCAAAGGCAAGGAGGTCGCGTATTTCCCTTTTTCTCTCGCCAAAGGAAGAATGAAAGCGGAGATATTCGCCTGCGTGGAAACGGATCTCATAGTCGAAAGGTCCCTCGTAAACCCGACGCGCACGATGGTATCGAAAAACGTTTTCAAACCCAACGACGACGTCGACCTTGGAACGCTCTCAGCCGTCTATCCCGTAGCCAAAGAGTTTCCCCATAAAATAGTTCTCGACGTTCCGATAGAGAGATTCGATCTCGACTCGCTTTCGAAATGCGTCGCCGATCCGAACCCCGACGGCGAAAGGGAGGCGTCCGTCGGAAAAAACCGCTTCTCCGCATGGTCGCCGGGCGAAAGCGGATAAAATCCCTCTTCTCTCCGCTTTTCCCATCATCCGCAATGTGATATAATACGTATATCTACCTCACGAAAAGAAAGGAAGAATATGAGAAGAATCGGCATGGCGATAACGGCATCGATGACGATCCTCGGGGTCCTCTCCCTCACCGGATGCGGGGGATCTTCCAGCGAGCCGCAGGTGAAACCGGTAGAACGGCTTTCCTACTTCATCTACGGGGACGACCACAAAACGGCGGACGCCAGAATCTATCTGGTGAACGATACGCTCCCCTACGACGACGCGGGAATAGACTATGAGGTAAAATTCAGAGGTATTCACGTTGAAAGCCCGACGTGCACCGTCATGGACGACGGGTTTCCGGAAGAATATTCTCTCTCCAACCTGGGGACTTCCGGCACGACGATATCCGGTAAAGTCGAATTCAAAGATCCCTGCTACGACGACAGGCTCTACTTCAAAGCCGACAAGGTGGTCACGGAAAAAGACTCGGAAACGGGCGAAACCCTCAACGTAAAGATAACGCCGGTCACGATAGAGATACCGGAAAGAGGAGGAACCCCCTTCTCCTCCGCCCCTAAAAAAGTGGTAATCTCCCCCGCCGATCTACGATGGGACTCGGAAAAGGGGCTTTACGTTCTTAAAACGAAAATAGCCGTGGAGGGCGGCGTACCGGGAAGTAAAGTGGTCGTTGGGGGCGGTTTTCCGAAACTCCTTCCGGGAATCCTCGCCGACGACGCGCCCAAAGCCATGTTCCTCACGGAAACGCCAAACGTCATATACGACAAAGGTTCTCTTCCGCCGGACAGGGGAACGATAGTCTACTACGGAACGAACGCCGTGTTCAGCGCGGGGGGATTCTACGATCTCTCCATAGCCGTACCGGATCTGGACAGAGTGGTGATACTCCCCTCTCCGTCGAGAAGAATAGGACATTATCTGGGAAGCTATCTCGTCAAAGACGTCCTTGACGGGGAGAGGCTGCTTCTCGAAGGGTTTCCTCCAAAGGCCTCCGGAAAGACGAACGCCTATATCAAAGACGGTTCCTGTGGATGCGAGACTCCGGACGGACTGGGTTCGCTTCCGTTCGCTCTCGTTTCCCCGTCGAGGTTCGATCCGTACAACGGAACGCTCGCGACGCTGGCCGTGAGAGGAATGCATGGGGAAACCCAGACGTCCGGAACCCCGTGGACGTTCATACTCGACGAAAACGGGGAAACGGATTTCGATCTCTATCTGCCGAACTTCGCCGTCGGGAAAGAGATCGTCCTATGGGCGGACTACTTCGATCCGGTAGGAAAGATAAGATATTCCAACGTATTCGCCAACACGATAATAGACTCCATCGAGCAACCCTCCTCGATGAGCTGCTCCGACGAGGGAGGATGCCGATTCGGATTCAACCTCTCGTGGTCGGGTTCCGGAAAATACGTCTCCTATTCCAACGTGGTGGTGGAGTGTGAAGGCAACGAGGCGGCCGAATGGAGAGTCTATCCCGAGAAAAACCTCATCTCTCCGGGGGTATATCACACTCCAGGCGACGGCAACATCGGATTCTACGTAAAACCGACGGTAGAAATTGGAAACGACGGCAAGAAAAAAGTGAATACCGCCACTCTTACGTGTACGATCTCGCCGGCGAAAGAGTATCTCTTCTGACGTGCCAACGGGGAGTCCACATCGGACTTTCCCTATTCGATCGAATCGGACAAAATTCCTCCCATATTTTCAGACCCTTTTTTCAAGGGGTATCCCGGAACTCCCATTTTACGGGACTTCTCGAACGGGGTTCAAAAAAAGGGTTTTTGGGTTGCGATCCTCGGGAAATTACGCTATAATGGGGGTTGTAAAAGGTTACGGGAACGGTTACCCATCGCATAGGTGGTTTAGAGAGTGCAAGGTCTGCGGTCGCTTCGTCGTAGTGTGTTACCCATCGCATAGGTGGTTTAGAGATTTAATCGCCTCGCTCGGTCGATTTTTCGTGCGTTACCCATCGCATAGGTGGTTTAGAGATTTTGGCGTTTGCACCAAAAACCTACGCTTATGTTACCCATCGCATAGGTGGTTTAGAGAAAGACCGCCGAGACGAAAGTCGCCGAATACGCGTTACCCATCGCATAGGTGGTTTAGAGATGTATTTCGTGATCTATTTATATTCCCGCGCGGTTACCCATCGCATAGGTGGTTTAGAGAGTTAGAGCAAAACAAGCTGTCCGTATCCGTATGTTACCCATCGCATAGGTGGTTTAGAGACCGCACGGAGCACGGCTGGCGGTATCGAGTTAGTTACCCATCGCATAGGTGGTTTAGAGAGATCGGCTTGGATCTGTACGTGGGACCTGCTCGTTACCCATCGCGTAGGTGGTTTAGAGATGCGCCCCGAATATCACCGGCGTGGCGCCGGTGTTATCCATCGCGTAGGTGGTTTAGAGAACCGTCTACGTTTACGCTTACTTTTTTGTAGCGTTACCCATCGCGTAGGTGTTTTAGAGAGAAATGGTAAGAATTCTCGGATTTTTCCGAGTTCGTGGAAAAGCGAAGTAATTCCCGTATATCCAAAACGTTCCCATAACTCAAACCGTATTTCCCGGCGCTCTGTAAGAACGACAAGGTTTTCGCGAAAAAGTTTTCTGCAAATCTCTTTCCGAGATGAATATCCTTTCCGTTCTCCTCTTTCCACCATTGCGGCACGTCGAGAACGATCTCCTTCTCCTCTCCCGTCAAATCGAATCTCCACTTCGTTCTTATCGTCGTAATTTCGTCATCCGTTTCCACGTTCGTCAAATGGAGCGTTCCCTTGCCGTACGGTACGAACACCCAGCGGTCATACATCGCCTCCCTTCTTTCCAGTACGCTTCCCATCGCCCCCCACTCGAAGGAGAACCCGAACTCCTCCATCCGCCCGTCCTCCCGCATAAACACCCCAACGGTGCCTTTTATTCCCTTTCCCTCGGAAACCGACGTATATACCGTATTGCGTATCGTCCGGGGAAAGGTACCGTAATCCGTAAGCGGAAACTTCCTTTCGTCTATACGCTCCGCGAACCCCCTTACCGGATCGTCGTCGTTGACGAGGTAGGTTCTGCAAAAACATTCGCCGCTCTCGTTCTCCGAAACCACCATAAGCAGAGCGTTTCCTCCTTCCAATGTCATGGCCACGTCCACCGGAATCTCGTCTTTCGGGACTTCGGCGAAAAAGACTCTTCTCTCGTCGGTTTCCGTATCGTTCAAAAAGACCGAAATTCCCCTGAAAATCGCACCGTCGGAGCCCTCGACGACGACCCTCTCCACGGAAGCCAAAATTTTGTTTCCCGTTTCGAGATCCCTCTCGGCGCGCGACGTCACGTGTGACACCGTCGCCGAAAAACGGATCGATGGAGGTGCGTCGATTCGGAAATAGAAAGGAGTTTCCCTCGAGGGGTGCTTGACGGTAACCGTTCTTTCATTCACCATTCCGACCAGACCGCCCTTGAAATAAAAAAAGATCTCGTCGCCGCCTTTCTCCCCTACGAGGGTTCTCATGCCAAAGGCGCGCGATCTTCCCGGGAGCTCCACTACGAATCTTTTCAACGGTACGCCGTTGCCTCCGTCGTCTCGAACGAACATGCTCATGGCGGGCTCTCCGACCACCTTTCCGACCGGAAAACCGTTCATATCCGACAGCTCGTCGTCGGAAAATCGATAGACCGGTAAAAACGTTCCGTTTCCGTTATCCATCAAAATAAACTCTTTGTCCGTCTTCCCGGAAGTTCTGATTATCTCGTACGTTCCCTCCCTCGGACGAACGATAAAAACCATAGTCTTCTTTCCATTTTTCTTCTCGGCGTCCAATACGTACCCCCCGTCGACACATGGATATATCAGATCTATAAGGAAAGGTTTCTCGGTAAAGTGCTTCCCGTCCGATCTGTGAAAGGTCCCCGTTCGCTTCATTATCGAAGGACGACTATCGTCTGGAAGGAAGTATCCCGGTTCCCCGTTCTCCGTAAGAAAAAATATTTTACCGTCGGTACCTTTCACGTTCCCCACGGAAAGAACCGTTTCATATCCCTTTTCCCCATTTGGAACGGCGACGCGGAGAAACTCATAAGGACCCTCCGTCTTAAGCACCACGGCGAGGGGAACGCCGAGTTCGTCGAACCACGCGCCGATCGGATGGAAATCGCCTTCGACGGCTCCCTTTATATCCTCGAGGTCCAGCTCGTAAAAAAACCGTCGCCGACGAGGGAATATCTTTTTCGCGATCTCCGAACGACGGAACGAGTCAAACGAAAACTTTTTCTCGTTTCGGCGTCGAAGTTCTCTATGAACGCGGCGGAGAGCTTCGGAAACGCCGCGTATCCCCGCTCGACTTTGGAAAAATGCGCCGCCCCGAAACCGGAATTCCTTGGATTCACGACGACGAGATCGGCGACGTTATCGCTCCATTTTCCGACATCAAAGCAAATTCCCTTTATACCCGGAAAAGAAGATAGAGTGATTTCGTATGCTTTTTCGCTTTTGGCGTCGTGGACGTAGCCGACGAAGTTTCCGCTCCCATACATCGGAATTAAAAGACGTTTCGTTTTGGAAATCCCCACCGGTACGTAAAGACCTCCGATCGACGCGTTCGATTTTCTCGCGTATATCGCGAACCCCCCATGGGGCGCCGCTACCTCATGAAACGTTTTCTTGAAATCCAAAACCGTCCTCCTTGTATATGCGAGCGGAATTCGCTATTATAATAAAGATACGAATATTTATATGGCGAAGAAAATAGACGACGAAAGGATATCCATGCTCTTTCTATTCGTTTTATATTTCATCAGTTTGGCCCTCATTCTAATTATCTGGCGAGGCAACGTAGCGGATGATGACGTTTCAAAGGACGATTATCTGTTTATATTTTACGCGACGGGAGCCATTGTGGTAATCGCGGCATTTCTTATGCCCATATATCAGGAAAGGGAATATTTCGAAAAAAAATACGAACTTTGCGGGTTGAGCTACGACGGAAACGAGTTCGCGTATTTCCTGAAAACGGCGGCGGGATGCGAAAAACGGAAAATCGACAAAAAGGAAAATATCTTAATCGAGAAGACGGAGCCGGGGGAATCCCCAAGCGTAAAAGAGATCGTCTGCTACGACAGGAAAAGACCCGGAGTCGTATGGGTAACGACGGACGGCTTCTGTGAGAAAAAAGGATTGAAGGAGGGCAATAACGTCGTTCTCCGTCTGCCCCCGGGGGATTTCGCCAAAATAATAATGGAAAGGAAAGTGACGTCCGTATATACGCGCGACGCGATCGAAAAGCCGTCGATCGTTTCCGCCGCTCAAAACCTCGCGCCGAAGGCCGATGGGGGAAAAAGAAAGTGAGAAAGCCCCGTCGCGTCCGATCTCAATATAAAACGTATCCCTTTCCCCTGACATTGCGTATATCCAGGTCAAAGCGGGTTTTGAGTTTGTTTATGGTGACGCGCAGAGCCACGTCGCTGGGGTTGCTCATAAGACTCTTTAACCGCTCCTTGTAAACCACCTCGCCCCTGTTCTCGCCCAAAGTCCTCAATACGTCGAACTGCACGTCCCCTATGGATCGCGTATTGCCTTCCGCGTCCTTTATCGTTCTATCGCGCAGATCCATCTCGATGCTTCCGAGAAGTATCGTTTTTCCGTTTTTCCCGTCGCTCGTCGCTTTTCTTACTCTCAAAATCGCCTCTTCCGCGGTTCCCAAAGCGACGTCCGCCGCGCCCATGGAGAAAAATTCCTCCATCTCGTCCAGATCATGCGCGTTATATATCACCGCCGTTATGGACGCGTCGTACTCAAGAAGTTTCGTTACCGCTTCGACGAGTTCCTCCTCGGCGGCGTCGACCGCTACGCAGCGGTAATCGCTCTCGAAGGTTCTGTCCATTATTTCTTCGAACGAACTCGCCGACTCCACCTCGAACTCGTTCCCCATCTCGCCGATAAAACGCTCGACGTCTTTCTCGTTTTTGGAGGCTATCAGTATCTTTCCCCGCATCACCTCTCCTTTTTCCTAAGGAATTATAACATAGAACCCTTTTCAACAAAATTTTACGTAAGCGACGGAATTGGACCCGACGAGCACGTTCCACACGGTTTCCACCGCCGCCGCGGCCAGTCTCGAATCGTAGAGGACGAATACCGCCGCGAGTTTTCTCATCTCTTCCCGCGGCAGATAAAGCGCCTCCTCGACGTCGAACGCGGGAAACTCCTTTATGCCCTCTACTTTCTCGGCGTCTTCGGTTCTGAGCATGATCGCCACCGGCGGGGAAACCTCTTCCAAAACGGCCGCGATCATCTCAGCGGCGTCGATTCCGGTCGGAAAACGAACGTACATACCTTACGATCTCCCGCTTGTCGTCCCATGAATCATTTCCATTCCTCTTCGATAACCTTTTTAAGAATTCTTCCGCCTTCGATTATACGTTCTTTCTCCTCGGCGATCTCGTCCTCCGAAAGGAAAAAGCCGTCGAGCAGTTTCGTTTCCATCTCGTAAAACTTGCCGTCGCCCCAGAAGGAGAAGTCGCCGGCTTTCCTGTTTTCGTAAACGATGAAAGAGGCGTACGTGCCGAAAGTCGAGTTCCATTCGAAGTTTCTGGTGGAACCGGTTATCGCGTCTCTCACCATATCTCTCATCACCGGCGCGTTGATTATCGCGACGGGCTCCATTTTCAAGGCCACGGCGGGCGCGGCGGCGATCTTCTCGATTCTGAAATTCCCGTTGCTCGTCACCCTTTTCATCATTTTAAGAGACTCGTCTTTTATCCGCGATACGTACTGGGAAGAGCTGGAACCCGGACCGAGAACGACCCCGGCGACCACGACGCCCGCCAAGGCGCTGGCGGCTATCCCCGCGAAGCTCATGGCGAAAGTATAGCTCCCTATGGATACGAAAAGCGCCGGGGTGGCGGCTCCGCCGGCCAGGGCGGAACCGAGGGACCCTATGGA
>Ga0256831_1000651_pt1 | contig 18123 bp, 21 predicted proteins | sample 132544metaG_FD_189087 | JGI IMG/M metagenome (GOLD analysis project Ga0256831, IMG submission 189087) | Hydrothermal vent microbial communities from Lau Basin, Pacific Ocean - 132-544 | ecosystem: Environmental > Aquatic > Marine > Hydrothermal vents | place: Pacific Ocean: Lau Basin | collected...
GTTTAATAAATTCCTCTACGCTCAAGCCAGAAACATCCTCAGCCTTCAAATTTTTCAACTCAGTCCTCAACCGATTCAATGTTTCTTCATCAATATCTTCCTCAGGCAGATTGTCGGCGATCATCCTCAGAACCATAATCTTCAGCTCTTCTACATCTCTTTCAATCTGAACAACCTTCTTCAAGATTTCATTAAGATCGCTGAGAGCATCTTTCATTGGATCCACCCTATCATCATTTAAGGTAGTAGGTAATCCTTCTCGGAAATTTAGATTAACGTCCGGATACTCTTCTTCTTTGGTGGTATGATGTAAGATGGCAGAGGTTCATCTATAAAAACTACCCACTCTCCCTAGAACGTCCTTCACCACCTCCAGAACATCCTTCCATATGGCATCAAACTCCGGCAGTTCCCCCAGCTGATGGCCCAGACTGCTCTCCCAAGCCTTTTCATAGTAAGGCCTTCTGCCTTGAAGGGCATGCACGTCCGGCTCAACTCCCTTAGCCTCGAACTTGGGACGGAGTATCCGAGCCACACTCGCCAAATCAGCAGCATTTTTCAGAAACCATATATCGTACAAGTCCCTCGGCCTTGTCCTCTGAAACAGGGACCTGATTTTCTCAGCTAAGATCTCTTCCAAGCTGTAAGCCCTGACGCTTACCACAGAAAACCTTGGGCTGTCCGAATAACCATGCAGAATCGGCCTTTCTTGAAGAGGCAGCAGTATCTTCTCGTACTTTTCCAGAGTTATATCCATTTTGATTTTCGGCGGATTTCCGGTTCTGCTGAGCAGTCTAAACGGAATCCGAACTTCAAATCCAAGGAGTTCTCCTTTGAAAAGCTTCACTCCATATCTCGGCCTCAGCTCAAAATCCAGGAACTGAAGGGGCCCTTCGCTGGCCGCTTCAACGGCTTCGGCTATTTTAGCCCGAACCTCCTCTATATCCGGCTCCTCCAAAAGCAGAGTATAATCAAGGTCCTCCGAAAACCTGTAGTCCGAAAAGTAAGCCTTTTTCAGGCAGGTACCTCCCTTAAAAGCCAATACCCTCCAAAACTTTGACTTCCAGAGGCCGTAGAGCATCCAGCTTATAGCATAGTCCTTCTCAACGGTAGAGACCGGAACCCCAAGCTCGGAACTCAGGACCTTTATCTCCTCCTCAATCATTCTACCTCCTCCCAGTAATCATCCGGAACGTTGATCCGAAGGCCCCACTTATAGTTAAAGCGACCCTTAGGGGGCATTGAAAGATCGAGGAGTGAAAAACTTCTCCTGTCCTTTTCAGAAAGCTTAATCTCCTTCTCAATCCCCAGTCCCAGCCTCTCACTCAAAAATCCCAAACGCTTCAGAATGGCCTTACTCTTCATTCTCTCAGCGTACTCCAGTAGCTTTTCATGATCCAGCCTCGCATTCTTGAGGGCCCTAATGACCTCGATTACTCCCCCGCAGTACTTAGGCTTGTCCAAGCAGTCCACTATGGTCTTTTCTGGATCTGTTATCCGAACCTTTCTGCGTCCAAGACGTATGGTCCTGATTCCAAAAAACTTCTCAGGACTGACTACGATCACCTTGAACCTCTTGCCATCGACGATCAGGAGCTTCCGGTAGCCCTTCTTCACTGGAGTCTGGATGAAAACCGTCCTTGGAATCTGCTCAGTCAGTCCGTAGTAGTTGAGGGCGGACCAGTAGGCAACCGCCCCGCTGGGCACCAACAACTGACCCAAAACGAACTCGTGAGGGGAAGAGGCTCTTCCAGGTTCCAAGGAGAGCGTATAGATGCCCTTGGCGACTCTCCGGAGAAACCCCTCTTTGAGAAGGGCTTCAAGGTAGTAGTTTAGCTGTCTTGTAGTTATGCCGAGCTTCTCTTGGGCCTCCTTCTTGGTGAAGACATCCCCCAGTTCGGAGAGCCTTCTTAAGACCTCTGTAGTATTCATATTTTCTCACCATAATCACAATATAACTGGATAAAAATGAGAATTTTTGAATATAAAGGTTTTGTGTTTCTTAGTAGAGATTTTTGATGAAAAGTATGATTAGGAACTTGTCCAACAAGCCTTTTATAAAATAGACAGTAGCAGTACCAAAATATTTTAATAAACATATCTTCATCTACGATGTAGATGATCAAAATGGAGGACATTACATCTTATGTTGAACCTTTGCTGAAGAAATGGCGTGAAGTATACAAAGAAGAAAAACGGAAAAAACATGTAAAAATTGAATATTCAGAACTTGATCCTTTGATGTACTTCAACGTAAAAAGGCCTTTCTTTGTGAAACTATCTCCAGAGGACCCAACTTACGTGAGAACTTTCAGAATGATCTCCTACGGCATGCTCAAATACAGCCCCTCCATGAGAACGTTGATTCTGAGAGGCGCAGGATATAACCTAGCCCGTAAGTTAGTGGAGACTAATGAAATTAAGAGCATAGACGACCTTCCCCGAGTATTTTTAAAACAGAAACTTGGGCTAGTTGATATCATAGAGGAGTCATTTAACCGCATGAAGGTTAATCTCTATGAGTGTATAAGTTGCTACAATATTAAACCAGTCGGGAGAACTCTCTGTGACTTTGAAGCCGGATTTATCCAAGGTGTTATGGAGGCTCTAATTGGCAAGAACATTACGAGGGAGGTTTACTGCTGGGGACTTGGTAACCATTTCTGCGGGTTTGAAGTAGTGTTCGAGTGATGGATATGAGCTTGTTGGTAATTCAGCCATCTACGCGATGTGATGGGAACTGTGTAATTTGCCCATGGAGGGAGAAGTTTGGATGCACCGGAGTGATGTTGCCTCTTGAGGCGCTGGATGTAGTGATAGACAATCTAATGGATTTTAGATTCGATGAGTGCATTGTAACGTGTCCCAACCCCTTCTCCCACCCAAAGATAGAAGCTGTATTAGCCAAAGCCCAAGAGCTGTGCGATGCCGTTGATCTCTTCCTTCCGATCTCGAGTTTGAAAAATGTTGCCCAGAGTGGACAACTTAAGAGGATTTCGGATAAGGCACGTGCCTTTATAATCTTAGTTGATTCTCAAAAAGCAATGACATCGTCAGTGCAGACTGTAAAAAACCTTCTGTCCTTTGGAATTGACAATATTGAAGTGTACATTCCCCTAGGATCGAGTTTTGATTTTGCAGAGGTGCTGTCTTCAATAGGAATCTGCCGCAGGTTGGGACTTAAAATAACAGTGGGTCCAAGACTTTATGAACGAGGCCCGACGGAAGAATTTTTGAAGAAACTCGCGAAAAGAGAAAATACCGAAGTTAGCCTGCACTATGGTGTAAAGTATATGTATCACGCCCTTAAAGTTTTCTTTGATGATTATCCTGTGACTCTTTTAACGTCTCCATCTTCGGAGAACTGTAGAACCATCTATATAAATCCCTATGGCAACATTTCCAAATGCCCTAATTCAAAGCTCATTCTTAATTACACACAGATATCAACTGAGCATCTCAGAGAGATGCTCTTCTCTCCATGCCCCCTAAGCAGAGATTCTGTCCAGCTGACTCCCAAGGTTAGAGTATCCTTTATGACACAAGATGGAGTTGAAATATCTTCTGATATTATGGAACTCCTTGAACTTGTTTCACAGCTGAAGTCATTTAGAGCCGCATGTAAGGCCATGGGCGTTTCTCCCTCAACATACTGGGAGAGGATAAAGGACATAGAGGATAAACTTGGAATGTCTCTCCTGATAACTTTGAGGGGAGGAAGAAAAAAAGGAGTGACGATTTTAACAGGATTTGCTCGGGATATTCTGGAAGAGTACAAAAAAGTTAGGGAGAAAGTCTTGCTTTCCCTTTACACTTGACACCCTGAAGAACGAGGCCTGAAAAAAGAAAACGGAACAGTTCGTGTTCTGTATTCTGTATAATAATGGCAGTTGTTGTTGTCATATACCGAACACGACTTCCTTTTATCCATTTTTGTTAACCCTAGAATTGAGGTGATAGCAATGGAATCTCTATCACCACCTATGGACAAGAAACTGACCGTGTATATAGACCCATCTAAGTGCATGGGTTGCAGGGCGTGCGAGATGGCATGTGCCATTGAACATTCAATGAGCAAGAATCTATTTGGTGCAATTTTCGAGAAACCAACTCCAAAGCCAAGACTGAAAGTGGTTGTTGCGGATTTCTTCAATGTTCCTATGAGATGTCAGCACTGCGAGGATGCTCCGTGTATGAAAGCATGTCCCACTGGTGCAATATCCAGAACTGAAGAGGGATTTGTTGTTTTAAACCCGAACAAGTGCATAGGGTGCCTTATGTGCGTGATGGCTTGTCCCTTTGGCCACCCTCAATATGAGCCGGAGTACAAGGTGGTTCTAAAGTGCGATTCTTGCGTCGAACGCATTAGGGAAGGTAGGCTTCCAGCGTGTGTAGAAGCGTGTCCGACTGGAGCAATGAAGTTCGGTGAGTTGGGAGAAATCCTAGAGGAGGTCCGGAAAGAGAAAGCCGAAAACCTGATATCAGGCATGAAAGTTCCGGGAATGGTCTACATAAAGCCTGTTGTAGAGGTAAAGGAGAAAGAAGGCCCTGTTAAGCCCATGGATCTCTATACGATGTATACCCCCGTTAGGTGGTACTAAGGAGGTGTTGATATATGGCTGAATACATAAAGTATCGTGTTCCCGCGAAAGCGGTTTCGGCAACAAAGGGGATTGCTGAATTAATTGAAAAGGCAGAGGAAGATGGAGCAAAGACAGCTTGGCATAGACTTCTGGAACAGCAACCACAGTGTGCCTTTGGTCAGCTGGGAGTCTGTTGTAGAAACTGTGCAATGGGACCCTGCAGGATTGATCCCTTTGGTTCAGGACCAACTAAGGGTGTTTGCGGTGCCAGCGCCGATACCATAGTTGCAAGGAACCTCCTGAGGATGATAGCAGCCGGAGCTGCTGCGCACAGCGACCACGCGAGGGATGTTGTTGAGGTGTTCAAAGGAGTCGCAGAAGGAAAACTAAAATACTACAAACTAACAGACACTGAGAAGCTCAACTCCTTGGCAGAGGCACTAGGAATAAGCACCGAAGGTAAAGATGAACATAAAATAGCAAGAGAACTCGCTGAAGTACTTGAATTGGAGTTCGGAAAGCCTGGAGACGAGCCTTTAAGAATGCTCGCCCTCGCTCCAAAGAAAAGGATTAAGATCTGGGAAAAAGCAGGAGTCCTGCCAAGGGCTATAGACAGGGAAGTCTGTGAGTGCATGCACAGAACCCATATCGGTGTCGATGCCGATCCAGTCTCCCTACTTCTCCACGGAGTTAGAACTTCTATAGCTGATGGCTGGAGCGGTTCAATGATGGCAACCTACCTCAGTGACATACTTTTTGGAACACCCAAACCGATAAAGTCAGAGGCTAACCTTGGAGTTCTTAAGGAAGATTATGTAAACATCATTGTCCACGGCCACAACCCAATACTCTCCACCAAGATTGTTGAGGTCGCCATGAGAGAAGATATGCAGAAGCTGGCCAAGAAATACGGCGCTAAAGGAATCAATGTCGTCGGGATGTGCTGTACAGGAAATGAGGTACTCATGAGGCTTGGAGTTCCACTTGCGGGCAACTTCCTTATGCAAGAGTTAGCAGTAATAACTGGTGCGGTTGAGGCCATAATAGCCGACTATCAGTGTATAATGCCGGCCATAGTTGATGTTGCCCAGTGTTACCACACTAAGGTCATAACAACTGAACCAAAGGGTCATATACCTGGGGCGATTCATATAGAATTCAGCGCTGAAAAAGCCGATGAGATAGCAGAGAAGATAGTTAAAATCGCTATTGAGAACTATCCCAACAGGCCGAGAGACAGGATGCACATACCAAAACACAAAATAGAAATGGTCGCTGGCTTTAGCGTTGAAGCCATTCTCGAAGCCCTAGGTGGAACCCTAGAACCGCTCATAAACGCTCTCAGGGATGGAACCATAAAGGGAATCGTTGGAATAGTTGGATGCAACAATCCTAAGGTCAAGCACAACTACAGCCATGTAACTCTGGCAAAGGAGCTCATAAAGAGAGATGTTCTCGTTGTTGGAACTGGATGCTGGGCGATAGCCGCTGCCATGCACGGGTTAATGTCTCCAAAGGCCATTAACATCGCCGGCCCAGGTCTGAAGAAGATATGTGAAGCACTAAACATTCCACCATGCCTGCACATGGGTAGCTGTGTTGACTGTTCAAGAATACTCATAGTACTTGGAGCGCTGGCAGACGCCCTTGGAGTTGACATCTCCGATCTTCCAGTAGCAGGTTCCGCTCCAGAGTGGATGAGTGAAAAGGCAGTTTCAATAGGAACTTACTTCGTGGCCAGCGGTGTCTTTACTCATCTTGGTGTTGTTCCACCTGTGATGGGAAGCAATAAAGTAACAAAGATACTAACTGAGGACATTGAAGATGTAATCGGAGGAAAGTTCTACGTTGAGACTGATCCAGTAAAGGCCGCCGAGACCATATATAACGTTATCATCCAAAAGAGAAAGAAGCTCGGCTGGCCACTCTGACTTTTAATTTTTCTTCTCCGAGGAGGTGAAAATGTTGAAAATTCTTGTTGCCGGAAAAGGTGGGGTCGGAAAGACTACTGTCTCAGCTTTGCTGGCTCATATACTTGCTGATGAAGGGTACAGCGTTCTGTGTTTAGACGCCGATTCTGTCCCGAATCTTGCTCAAAGCCTCGGGATTCCATACGAGAAGGCCCTTGAAATAGTGCCACTTTCAAGAAACGAAGAACTGGCTGAGGAAAGAACCGGAGCGAGACCTGGCTCGGGGTGGGGTGTAATATTCTCACTTACGCCAAAAGTTGATGATCTCGTTGATAAATACGGAATAAGAATAAGACCAAATCTCAGCCTAGTTGTCGTAGGTAGCATTGAACAACCGAAGGAGGGTTGTATGTGCCCTTCGATAGCACTTGCCCGCGCTTTTCTAACCCACGTCCTTCTAAAGGAGAAAGACATCGTAATAGTCGATAGTGAAGCGGGCGCTGAAGTATTCGGGAGAGGACTAGCTGAAAAGTTTGATATTATGATATGTGTCGCCGAACCTACACTCAAATCACTTATGATAGCGAGAAAACTCCTGAGAATGGGCAGAGAGCTCAATATATCAAAGCTTCTCCTCGTTATAAACAAAGTCCGTAATACCATGGAGGCTTCACAGCTTTACGGGAAAGTTTTCTCCAGCGATACAATCCCATACTGTACCATAAGCTTTGACGAAAACGTGGTCAAGGTTGACAACTTGGGTTTAGGAGTTGATTCTATTCCAAAGGAGTCTGCTGTATACAGGGATGCTATGGTTTTAGCAAAGAGGATACTGAGTCTGAAGCGAAAGTCAAAGGCTGGGTGATGAAAATGTGCGAGGCAAAAGCCATTGTTATTGAAGATGGAAAAGAAGAAATTGTTATGGAGGATGTTGTCTTTCTTTACTTCAAGGATGGGAAACCAGTTCTGAAAAATCTCTTGGAAGAGGAGATGGTATTTGAGGACTACGAGGTCGATAGCGTTGATTTCATACATCATACAATACACTTAAGGCTGAGGTGAGTCCCTATGTGCCAGTCGAAAGTAGTTCTAATCAATAGTAGGGGAGCCGAAGTAGTAATGACCGATGTTGTTCTGATGAAAGCCAAGGACGACGGAAGAATAGAACTTATGGACATCATGGGCAACAGAAAAACTCTCAATGGATACAAGGTAGAGAGTGTCGACTTCGTCTCCCATAAGATCTTTCTGAGGGAGGTGAGCTGATGGCATATTTCTTTTTTATTGCTTTCCTTTTGGTTATGGCGGCAGTAATCGGGTTATTTTCTGGCGGAAAGACCATGACAAAGGTTGTAAACTTAATCTCAGCCATAGCATCTCTTGGTATATGCTATCTTGGAGTCCTTGGACTTACGGACAATCCCCCGTCCATTAAACTAAGTTTCTTTAATGGAGGAAGTGGTATATTGCAGTCTTTCTGTTCGCTGAGCCTTAAAATAACGCACTTATCTGCCTTTTTCCTGCTAATCCTCGGCGTTCTATCGTTTTCTGCTTCCCTATACGGGGTTAGTTATATGGATATGTATCAAAGGAATACAAGACTCTACAACCTCAGTTATCCTCTCTTCTTGCTGTTTATGATGCTAACCCTCTTGACTCAAAATCTTCTGTGGTTCATAATCTTCTGGGAGCTCATGACCCTAGTCTCCCAGTTCTTAGTTGCCTTTGAGAGGAATGAAAAAGCCATCAGGGCTGCCTTTAAGTACTTCTGTATGACCAAGGCAGGAGCGGACTTTATGTTGTTGGCGATAATCTTAATGATAGTAAGAATAGCAGGGACTGGAGATTACTCTGAAATAGCCCGGCTTCTGCCCCAATATCTTTCTCACCACAGCATGGAAACCTATGCTATTGCCATTGGAATGCTCCTCGGGTTGGGTGTTAAAGCTGCCGTGGTGCCTTTCCACTCGTGGCTCCCCGATGCTCACCCTGAGGCTCCAAGCAACGTTTCAGCTTTGCTTAGCGGTGTAATGATAAAGCTACCTGTTTACATGATGTTCCTAGTGTTTCTGGAGTTCTTACCTAGGAACGAATATATTGGACTTGGAGTAGCACTGATGGGAACTCTAACACTGTTTTTTGGAACGATGTATGCACTCAAGCAAACGGACTCAAAAAAGCTTTTGGCATTTTCCAGTATCGGACAAATAGGTTACATAGTTTTCTCTTTTGGGGCAGGCCTGTACTTCCTTTCCACGGGACACGTCTTTCTTGGGGTCCTTGCATTGATGGCGTCTCTGTATCACACTATAAACCATGCAATGTTCAAGGGACTTCTCTTTCTCACCGCCGGTTCAGTAGTATACAGGACGGGTAGCAGGGACTTAAATTATCTTGGAGAATTGGCAAAGTTCATGCCAATAACCGCTTTAACGGCACTGATTGGTGCTCTCTCGATAGCTGGAATGCCTCCATTCAACGGCTTTGTGAGCAAGTGGATGATATATGTTTCAACTATCCCTACACCAACAATTCTGTCGCTCTGTGGGATTCTTGCACTGTTCATGAGCTCTGTAACAACAGCATATCTCATAAAATACTTCACTTCCATATTCACGAGGCCACCCCTTGAGAAAATCAGAACGAAAGAAGTTCCACCAACTATGTGGATCCCACAGGAAATACTGGCATTCATTTGTCTTCTCTTTGGAGTTTATCCTAAGCTACCGCTCGACATTATTTCAAAGAGCATATCTTCTATTGGAATTACTGTTCCGGCACTAAAAACATTCCCGGGAGTCGTTGTTCCAAATGTAGGGAATGTTGAACCGCTGGCTATGTTTGTAGTCATCCTAACGCTGGGAACTGTTCTTCTGGCCTTAACATATTCGAAGACTGCCCTTCCTGTCTGGACTACAGGGACGAAAAAGCCCCTTGGAATGCGTCTTCCAGCCAGTTCCTATTATGCATCGTTTGAAGAAGAATTTGAAGAGGTTTACTCATTTGGCAAGTGGACTCAGGAGATTGCCAGTTTACTGTGGAGATTTACCAAAAAAATCACCATTCTCTACGATGAGCAGTCCTACCAACTCGATTCAATGATGATAACTTCAGCTGTGGCACTACTGCTGATGATTTTAGTATTAGGAGGTGTATCATTATGAGCCTTGTGGGAAGTGCTATTAATGTGATATTCGCTGTTATTACTGCCCCTCTACTCGATGGTCTTGAGAGGAAAGTCAAGGCAAAGCTTCAGACACGACAGGGACCTCCTCTAACACAGACTTGGCTCGATCTGATAAAGCTTTTCAGGAGACAGTCAGTTAAACCATCCAATTCAGTCGGATGGCTCTTTCAGGCGGGACCTTCCATAGCACTTGCATCAATACTCACGGCGTTCTTTTTTGTCCCAACAATCTTACCGGAGTCTCTGAAATTCTGGGGAGATATGATAGCGTTCCTTTACTTGATGACACTTAGCACAGTTGCAATAGTTCTTGGGGGTTTCTCAAGTGGAAGTCCATATGCCCAGATCGGATCCCACAGAGAGATTTCAATTTTCATGGCAGAAGAGCTTTCGTTGGCGTTTATTATTGCGGCCCTCGCAGTCTCGGTCAAAAGCTTTACCTTCTCGAGTTTGTTTCCTCTTCCTATAAAAGTCTCTACTGTTGTAAGTGTCCTGCTCTTTGCAGTTCTTGCTTATGTAGCGGGGGCAAGGGTACCATTTGATGTCGCAGAGGCGGAAACTGAGATTGTAGAAGGTCCGTTGATCGAGTACAGCGGGAAACAGCTCGCATTACTAAAACTTTCAACGTACACGAAAAGACTTCTCTTGTTTACAGTATTTCTCAACTTCTTCATTAGGGGCAATCTAGTAGTAAGGGCCTTTTGCTATGTGATTGGTCTAGTGATTCTCTCGGTAGTTTATTCTACAGTTGAGGCCTCCTGTGGAAGGTTCAGAACAAAAGATGCTGTAAGGTTCCTCAAGAGACTCTCAATATTTGGTGCGATGTGCTGGGTGTTAGCCGTTATGGGGTGGTGAAGATGATTGTTGAATTTCTGAAGGGATGTAAGATCCTGCGACATGATGAAAGAATAACCATAGTAGAGGTTGCTCCCGGGAGAATTAGGGAAATTGTCAGAAAGCTGTTTGAAAGTGGTTGCTACTACTCGTGCGGGATGGGGGTTGATGAAAGACCCATAAACATGAGGTTTGCGATGTACCACGTCTTCAACTGTGAGGACGAAAGGAGACATGTAATTCTTAAGGTAACCACCACCCCCAATGATCTAAGAATTCCATCGATAACTCCTGTTGTGGTTGGCGCCAGTTGGTCTGAACGAGAGGCTATGGACATGCTAGGGATAGTCTTTGACGGCCATCCAGAACCCGAGAGGCTTGTACTACCTGAAGACTGGCCCGAGGGTATTTACCCCCTGAGAAAGGATTTTCCCTACAACAAGAAGCTCCCTCCAGCCAAACCAAGACAGAATAAAAAGAAACCGAAATCGGACATCCTTGAACTCCCACTAGGGCCATATCATCCATCCCTCCACGAGCCAGAGTATTTTGAACTGTACGTTAGAGGAGACAAGGTAGTTGATGCGAAATATCGAGGATTTCATATCCACAGAGGAATGGAAAAGCTCGCCGAGAGCAGGATGACACTCAATCAAGTTCCGTTTCTGGCCGAGAGAATCTGCGGGATATGCGGTTGCACTCACTCAACTGCATACTGCCAAGCAGTGGAAAACGCGGCGGAGATTTACGTCCCGGAACGTGCGAGATACATACGAACGATAATGCTCGAAATAGAAAGGCTACACAGCCATCTCCTCTGGTTCGGAGTTGCCTGTCACCTCCTCGGGTTTGACAGCGGTTTCATGCACCTCTGGAGGGCTAGGGAATACATTATGGACATAGCCGAGCTGATAACCGGGAACAGAAAAACTTACGGGATAAACCTTGTTGGAGGCGTTAGGAGGGACATCCCAGAGAACAAAAAGAAGAGGATTCTTGAGCTACTGGATAAAGCCGAGAGGGACAGTAGGGAGGTGTTAGACAGCGTTGCAGGGATGAAGGAACTCAGGGATAGAATGGAGAACGTTGGAGTTCTTCCCAAGAAGGAGGGGAGAGAAATAGGTGTTGTCGGGCCCGTTGCAAGGGCCTCGGGGATAGATACGGACGTCAGGAGGGATCATCCATACGCAGCATATGACAACCTTGACTTTGAGGTTCCCGTTTACAAAGGTGAAGACGTGCTCTCGAGGTTTCTCGTTAGGTACGATGAAACTTTCCAGAGCTTCAGTATGATAAAAGAGGCACTGAGAGAGATGCCCAACGGAAAACTCATAAACGAGGACTACGAGATACCGCACTTCAAGCTTGGTCTTGGAGTCACGGAAGCGCCAAGGGGAGAGGACATCCACATCGTAATAACATGGGGAGAGAACAAGGTATACCGCTGGCATCCCCGGGCCTCAACCTACAACAACTTGCCTGCGGTTCCCATTATGCTGAGGGACAACGATATTGCGGATGCTCCTTTGATTATAGCCTCAATAGACCCGTGTTTCTCCTGCACTGACCACGTTTCAATAATAGACTCAGAAAACGGCCGGATTCTGTGGAGAGGTTCCCTGGATGAGGGGATCAGGAGGGTGAGAAATGGGAAGGCTTAAACTCCTCTCCAAAGCCCTGTCAATTGGCAAAGTTACCGAAAAGTACCCCTTCGCACCGATTGAAGTTCCGGAGGACTACAGGGGAAAGCCCGTTATAAACGAGGAGGAGTGCATCGGTTGCGGAGCCTGCGCCAACGCCTGTCCGCCCCAGGCCATTCAGGTCTACGATGACATCGAAAGGGGAGTACGGGTTGTGCATCTCTTCCTTGGGAGGTGCATATTCTGCGCCCGCTGTCAAGACGTATGTCCTGTTGGTGCAATAAAGCTTACTCAGGAGTTCGAGCTGGCGACACCGAACCAGGAGGACCTCCACCAGGCAGTTGAGCTCAAACTCGCTCGTTGTGCCAAGTGTGGGAAGCCCTATGACACGTACAGACATTTGATCCACGTGGCCGAGAAGGTTTCCCCTTGGGAGAGGGAGTTACTTCTCCTGTGCCCTGAGTGTCGGGCCGAGAAGACCTCGGAATGGAGGCTCTGGGGGTGCAGGAGATGATAAAGAAAAGCCTGTGGGTATTCCATCTCAATTCAGGCTCATGCAACGGATGCGACATAGAAGTCCTAAACATCTTCGCTCCGAGAAATGACGTTGAAAGGCTCGGGATAAAGCTCGTTGGAAGCCCTAGACATGCGGATGCAATCGCATTTACAGGACCCATAACTAGGGAATGCCTGCCAAAGGTCGTGGATGCACTCAACGCCGTTCCCGAACCAAAGCTGGTTCTCGCGATAGGAGCTTGTGCCTGTGGTGGTGGCATCTGGTACGATACCTACTCTGTTATTGGAGGCATTAAAGAACTATACAAGACTCTAAAGGAGGAGTATAACATCGAACCGCCCGCTACTGTTTTCATTCCTGGTTGTCCCCCGAAACCAGAGGCCATAATCTATGGAGTTGCCGTCGCCAGAGGGATGCTCGAAAAGAAGCAGAGGAAACAGGTCTATATCGAGCCAGAGGAAAGTGTTGCTGAGGAAAAGATTAGACTGGCGAACCTTCTCATAGAATCCGAAAAGACGAGACACTTCCTTCCAAAGCTTGAGGTCAGGAGGGTCTGAAGTGTCAGTGGGTAGTCTTGTCACGCTCATGGAAATCATCTTCCCTCTGTACATGGTAGCATTCATCCTCTACACAATAAGAGCTATTAGGGGCCCAACTGTCCCCGACATGATTCTGGCTGTTGATTGCATGAGCTTTGACATAGCCGCATTCATGGCAATCCTAGCAGTATACTTCAAATCAACTTATCTCATCAGCGGGGCAATAACATTAGCACTCTGGGCCTACCTCTTGGACATTTACATTGCAAATCATCTCACAAAAAAGGAGGTGGGAGCATGAGCATACTCTTCACCCTCGGCGCAATCCTCATAACAATCGGTGGAATCTGCGACTTCCTTGGAGCAATCGGTCTACTAAAATTCCCAAATTTCTACATTAGACTCCACGCAGCAACTGTCGGAACAATAGGCGGAGCAGTAGTGCCACTCTTCGGCGTGGCTTTTTTGGCACTCGGCACAGACATCCCTAACAAGTACACAATAGCAGGAGCCAGCTTTATCACCGGACTAATAGTTCTCCTTGTAGCACCAGCAGGAGCAACGGCACTAGCTTATGCAGCCCACAAGGCCGAGATAGTGGAGTGGAAGCCAAAAACCGACCACTTGAAGGAGGCGAGAAAATGATCGAGTTACACCTAACAATTCTCGCAATCACAGCCCTCATTGGATTGATATTCTCCTACCTCGCGATAACAGAAAAAGACCTCCTCAAGGCAGTAGCCTACTCAGCAGTCCAGGCAATAGCTTACGCCATAATCTTCTACCTCCTCATGGCGCCAGACATTGTCTTAGCTTACGTTGCAATAGCAGTCGGAATCTACTCAGCACTACTCATCTTCATCGTCGGGAAAACCAAAAGGTACGAGGTGGTGTGAATGAAGCGCTTACTCGGCCTAATCCTCACCCTCGCAATCACCCTCGGAGTGGCCTACTATGTCGCCCAAAATCTCCATCCCCAGAAGAACCTTCACCCTCTCGGAGAATTCTACCTAAAAAACAGCTACTTCGGCGAATACTCCGCGAAGAGCCCAGAAGCAGTAACCTCAATCATCTGGGACTACCGTGGGGTTGATACGCTCTTCGAGACGGCCGTCTTCTTTCTTGCAATAATAGGCAGTTTAACCCTCTTCAGACTAAACAGAGAACAAAGCGAAGAGGCAAAAGAAGGCAAACCAAAACCAGAACTCCCAGGGCCGGTCTGTACAGTTACAAAAATTGTTGTTGCAATGATCTTAGCTGTCTCAGCCTCAATAGCCCTACACGGGCAGCTAACACCAGGTGGAGGTTTTCAAGGTGGTTCGGCATTAGCGGTTGCCCCACTACTAATAATAGCCACCTACACAAAATACGCACTTGAAAAAAACGGTCTGGACAAGACGAGAGCCGTAATAATCCGCTCAATCGGCCTCATGGGAATAGCGTTGACGGCTTTAACTCCCCTTCTCCTTAAGGGATATTTCATGCAGAACCAACCAATTTTCCCGAAAGAAGCCCTCGGGGTACCCTTAGGAGGGTCGCTCGTCCTCTACAATCTATTCGAGTACCTAGCTGTGGGAGCAGGCTTCACGGCAGTCTTCCTCCTGCTTGCTATCCCTGAGGAAAAGTTCAGAAAATTCTTGGGGGTGAGGAGATGATAAGCTTACTCTGGAGCATCACGATAGTCTCGCTCATGGCAACCATCCTCATAAGTGTTTACGGGATCGTGGCAAAGCCTAACCTCGTGAAAAAACTCATAGCTTTAACAATCTTCGGTGACACTGCCAATGTTCTCGTCGTACTTCTCGGCTACAGGGTAATCTATCCAATAAAGCCCCCGATTCCCCCGGTCTGGAAGGAGAGCGTCCTTCAAAACTTTCTCAGCACGGCAGTTGACCCACTCCCACAAGCATTGGTATTGACTGCGGTAGTCATTGGAATGGCGGTTAACATTCTCATAGCCTTTGCGATAATCCAGATTTACAGAATTTATGGGACGCTGGATGTGAGGGAAGTTGGCAGACTCCTCCCAAGCCTGTTGAGGAGGGAAGAATAATGAGAGGTGGGATTCCAACTGCCTTACTCGCCTTCATAACTTACATTATCTTCACAGGCTCAACAACACCCTACGACCTAGTTACCGGCGTAGTTGTGGCAGTCATCATAGGTCTTCTCCTTGGGAAATTCCTAGTAAAAAACGACATCAAGGCTTTTAATCCTCTCAGATGGGCCTGGGGAGTAGTTTACTTCCTCTGGTACTTTTTCGTTGCCGAAGTTAAAGCTCATCTGGACGTTATTGGAAAAATAATTACTGGGAACTTCGAACCGGGAATCGTAAAAATTCCGCTGAAGCTCAAGAGTGAATACGCGAGGACTTTAGTTGCTAACTCGATAACGAACACTCCAGGGACAGTAGTTGTTGACGCTGACGAGAAATACCTCTACGTGAACTGGATTAACGTGACTACCGAAGAGCCTGAAGAAGCCAAGAAGAAAATCTGCGAGGAGTTTGAAAAATTTGCGGAGAGAATATTCGAGTGAGGTGGTTGAAATGGACATCGTGTGCTTAACGCCGATAATTCCAATCCTGTTCGCGTTTGCGTTGCCAATAACCTCAATCCTCATTAAGGGCAACAGAAAAGTTGTGATGGCATACGCTTTGACGGGAACGGGTTTAACCTCAGCCTGTTCATTCAAGCTCTTCCAGCTGGCTTACTCTTCAAAAGAACCATTAATTTACACTTTCGGTGGCTGGGCGGCTCCAGTGGGCATAATTTATGAAGTTGACCGGATGAGCGCCTTGATTGCCCTCGTGACTGCCGTGCTGATGTTCCTCATTGCAGTCTACAGCTACCGCTACCTCGAAGGCGAGAGCGGTTTAGAATGGTACTTTACGCTATACCTCGGTCTTGAAGCGGGCTTACTAGGCGTTCTCCTAACTGGTGATGCTTTCAATCTCTTCGTTATGGTAGAAGTTACCAGCATTGCCGCTTATGCTCTCGTAATGTTCCACAGGGATAGGGGAGATTCTGTAGTCGCCGGTCTAAAGTACGCGCTGATTGGCGCGGTTGGAACAACCATGTACTTCCTAGCTCTGGGAGTCCTCTACTACGGTTTCGGAACGTTGAACTTCGCCAACCTGAGTGCCCTACTTCATGGAATAGATTTTCCAGTGGTTGGGAAGCCTTGGGGAGACATAGTTATTGCCTCTGGAATTGCTTTGGCCTTGGCAACCTGGGCGTTCCTCATAAAAGCTGCCGTCTTTCCGAATCATTTCTGGCTTCCAGAGGCTCATCCGGCAGCGCCTAGCCCAATATCGGCTGTACTCTCTGGACTGGTCGTTAACGTTGGCGTTTATGCCTTGGCCAGGTTTCTCTACACGGTCTACGGGGGTTCGCTCAGTGCAGGTTTGAATAGCGTGATTCACGCGCTCAGTGTAATCTTAATGTTCCTTGGCGCGGTTTCGGCTCTCTTTGGAGCTTTGATGATGCTCGTGCAAAAGGATGTAAAGAGGCTTATTGCCTATTCTACAATAATGCACATGGGTTATCTAGTGATGGCGGTTGGCGTTGGCACGCAGTTGGCGTTAAGTGCTGCACTCTTCCACATGGTAAATCATGCAATTGCTAAGGCGTTACTCTTCCTTGTGGCTGGGGTTTTTATTCACGCTACTGGTTCGAGGAATTTGGAGGACTTAGCTGGCCTTGGCAGAAAGATGCCCATGGCAACTTTCAGCTTGGCAGTGGCTAGTTTGAGTTTGGTTGGTGTCCCCCCGTTCAATGTGTTCTTCAGCAAACTCCTCTTGTTCAATGCGTTTTTTGAAAAAAGTCCTCTCCTTGCTCTGGTACTGGTTCTCAGTTCTGTAGTGGCTTTAGTGGCCTACATTAGAGTGTTTTATGAGGTCTGGCTTGGGACTCCAAAGAAAGACATTGAAGTCAGGGAGAAGTGGAGCATGAGCTTGGTCTGTCTGCTTTTGGCTTTAGCATGCATTGCTCTCGGCCTTGTTGCTCCTTATGTGGTCAGTCATTACATTAACTCTGCGGCAACACAAGCAGTAAACTACAGGCTCTATATCCAAACGGCACTGGAATACGCGACAAAAATTAAAATAGCATAGCTCAACTATTTTTGCTTCTCTATATCCTTTCTTTTTTTCGATTGTAAAAGAAAGGCCAACTGAGAACTCTCTATAATCCTCAATCTCTGCTTTTCATTAAGGAATAGTAAAAAGACAGCCTCCATATCCCAACTTCTTTCCGCCCTAAAGTGATATTTTCAAAAGGAAATATGATTTCAGAATATTCTCAGTAGCTTTCATGAAAGTCTCGATCTCTCACATCGGGGTATCCAGTTTTATCGGCAAATGCATTCACCCCAGCCAAGGCTAAGTTTGTTTTTCTAACTATTCTAGAATCTAAAATTGCCACTTAGCTTCCCTACCTTCTATAATGTGCGTAAGAGCTTCTCAATCCCTTCTACCAAACAGTTGCTTTGGAAGCGTTCTTTGGTCTTGCCAAAGAATAATACTTTCTTCTTTGGCAGTGATACCTGGAAGTACTTCTCTAGGTAATCTATCCAACAAACCTTTCTGCATGTTAACGAATAAAAACTTAGGCACATCACTCCAAACTTATGCCCTTCATGTGCCTGAGCTTTAGAACGTCTTTGAGGGGGCCTAAGAGTTCTCCGGCCTTTAAGAGCACTCCTGCACCGAGGAGGATTAGGGCGAAGAGTAGCCTCGCCTCGGCCAGTCCCAGCCAGTCCACGACGAAACCGTAGATGAAGTAGAAGCCACTCATGACTAAAGCTGAGACCATCATGTCCAGAGACCTTATTGTGGCTCTTTCCTCACTTGGTATTCTGTGCTGGAGTTCAATTGAAACGTTGAAGCCGAAGGCGGTATTGATGGCAGTAAC
>Ga0256831_1000652_pt1 | contig 18118 bp, 11 predicted proteins | sample 132544metaG_FD_189087 | JGI IMG/M metagenome (GOLD analysis project Ga0256831, IMG submission 189087) | Hydrothermal vent microbial communities from Lau Basin, Pacific Ocean - 132-544 | ecosystem: Environmental > Aquatic > Marine > Hydrothermal vents | place: Pacific Ocean: Lau Basin | collected...
ATTAATAACAAAATATATACCTATTGTAAAATTCAAATTTTAAAACGAATAAAATGAAATTAATTTTAAGTGCTTTTTTGCTGCTGAGTTCAATTGTACTTTCAGCCCAAACAACTTTAGATTTAAACAGTAAACTCCCCGAAGACCCAAATGTGAGTAAGGGGGTACTTGAGAATGGAATGACCTACTATGTGCGCTCGAACGGAACACCGAAAAACCGTGCGGAACTGTTTTTAATTGTACGTGCCGGTTCGGTAGACGAGGACGACGACCAACAGGGATTGGCGCATTTATGCGAACACATGTCGTTTAATGGAACAAAAAACTTTCCGAAACACGAATTAGTTAGTTATTTCGAATCGATTGGGATGGATTTTGGTGCAGAGATTAACGCCTACACCAGTTTCGACGAAACCGTTTATACATTAACCGTTCCACTCGACAAAAAGGAATACATCGATAAAGGGTTGCAGGTTTTATACGACTGGGCAAGCCAGGTTACCGATTCGGACGAAGAGATAGACAACGAACGTGGAGTAGTTCACGAAGAGTGGCGAATGGGACGTAATGCAAACAACAGAATGCAGCAAAAATGGTTGCCTGTATTTTTGCACGACTCGAAGTATGCTAACCGATTGCCTATTGGAAAAATGGAGGTGGTTGACCATTGTAAACCTGAAGTGTTACGCCGGTACCGAAAAGATTGGTATCGCCCCGATTTACAAGCTATTGTTGTGGTTGGCGATTTCGATAAAGATAAAATGGTAGAGACCATTAAATCGAAGTTCTCGGCCATTCCAAAAACTAAAAACCCGCGCGAGAAAAAATATTTCGATATTCCCTATCATAAAGAGACATTGTACAGTATTGTTACCGATCCGGAAGCTCAATATCCCGTTGCATTTGTTTTTTACAAGCATCCGTTAGAAATATCGAAAACACTGGGCGACTACCGCCAGTCGATTGTAGAGAATCTTTATAGTGGAATGATAAATAAACGTTTGGCAGAAAAAACGCAACAAGCTAATCCGCCTTTTTTAATGGGTATGTCGTCGAATTCGCCTCTGTTTGGTCCAACAAGTGTTTATCAATCGGTTGCAGTAACAAAAAACGGCGAGGTATTAAAAGGGCTAAAAGCGGTATTGATTGAAAACGAGAGAGTTCGTAAGTTCGGATTTACCCAAACCGAGTTGGATCGCCAGAAAACAGCTGTTTTAAATTCGATGGAAAAATCGTATAAAGAGCGCAATAATCAGAAATCGATTAACTATGCCAACGAGTATAAACGTAACTTTTTAATGACCAAAGAACCCTTTCCGGGGATGGAAAAAGAGTACGAATATTATAAAGAATTTATTCCCACAATTACAGTTGATGAGGTAAATAAATTGGCCGAAAAGTGGGTTACCGACGAAAACAGGGTGGTGGTTGTAACGGCTCCCGAAATTGAGGGGGTGAAAGTTCCGACAAAAGAGGAGCTGGTTGTACTTTTAGATGAGGTGAAGAATGAAAAAATTGAACCTTACGAAGATGCTGTTGCGAATGTACCACTTATTGAAGATGAGCCTTTTGGAAGTAAAGTAATAAAAGAAAGAGCACTTGAGAATGTCGATGCCGTTGAATGGACACTCGAAAACGGAGCAAAAATAGTTATTAAACAAACCGATTTTAAAGACGATGAGATTTTGTTTAATGCGTGGAGTTTGGGAGGTACTTCGTTGTATGGGTTAAAAGATGTTGTGTCGGCCGGATTAACAACCGATTTGATTAACCAAAGTGGAGTTGCCGATTTTGATAAAATTACGCTCGATAAAATGCTTTCCGATAAAGTGTTTCAGGTGTCGCCGTTTTTAAGTCAGTTACGCGAAGGATTTAACGGCAGCTCGTCGGTAAAAGATGCGGAAACGTTGTTGCAAATGGTATATCTTCATTTTACTTCTCCCCGTTTCGACGAAACAGGTTATAAATCATTAATGTCGCAGTATGCAACAGTTCTCGAAAATAAATCGGCATCGCCAATGGCAGCATTTAAAGATACTTTAACTGTTGTTATGTCGAACTACAACAAACGTGTGCGGCCAATGACTGTTGAATTGTTAAAAGAGGCCGATTTTAATCGTATGAGTGAAATAGGAAAAGAGCGCTATAAAAATGCCGCCGATTTTGTATTCTTTTTTGTCGGAAACATCGACTTAAAAACATTTAAACCACTGGTAGAGAAATATATCGGTGGAATTCCTTCTACTTCGGAACGCGAAAAGTGGGTGAACTTAAATATTCATAAACCCGAGGGAGTTGTTAACAAGGTTGTGAAAAAAGGGAAAGAAGATAAGAGTATTCAATACATTGTCTTTCACGGCGATTTCGATTATACTTCGCAAAACAAAGTGCAGTTAAATGCTATGAGCCGGATTTTAACCACGCGCCTGCTCGAGGTAATTCGCGAAGATAAAAGCAGCGTTTACTCAATTGGTGCCTACGACTCTTCTTCTAAATTTCCGGAATCTGAATATACAGTTGCAATTACGTATGGAGCTGCACCCGAAAAGTTGGACGAATTAAAAAAGGCTGTTTTTGAGGAGATTAAGAAGTTTGCTAAAAAAGGACCGAGCAAGGAGGAGTTGGCAAAAGCTCAAAAGAAAATGTTACGCGAGCGTGAAACGCAGGTTCGCGAAAACCGTTTCTGGTTGAATGTTTTAAGCAGCACGTATTACATTAAAGATGGCGATTTCTCTGAATTCGGAACGTATGAGAAACTGGTAAATAACCTAACGGTTAAGTCAACAAAAAAAGCATTTAAAAAATATTTCGATTTTAAAAACTACATAAGTGTGGCTTTGGAGTCGGGTAAATAATTGCGATATAGAACAATAGGGGAGAGCCGGAATGTTAATAATTCCGGCTCTTTTTTTTTGAGCCGGTTTCGAACAATTTTGCTGAAGCAAAAATTCTAATCAAAAAATTTTTAATTTAGGCTTCTTGTTTAAAAATATAAGACGAGCATGATTTTTTAAACATAAAATAGAATATTTAAATTATCTATGCCAGTTTTGTATTCCGGGAGTTTTAGGTTTGACATATTTTTGTATTAGTTTAATTTAATTAGAATTGAATGAAAATTTATTCGCCACTTTTTATTGTTATTCGGGTTGTTGCCTACTCGTTGTTGATGTTTGGAATTGCCGAGGGAATTCTTTTTGATGCTGGCCATCCGATTGGAGACAGCTTTTTTAGCGAAAATACATTTACCGAAATTACACAGGAGATTATTCTTTTTATTCTTTTTTTGTTCTACCTGTTTATTGGTTTTAAGTGGCGCGAAATACAACCTGTTGCAAATTTTGTTTCACTCTTTTTTCTGATGTCGTTTATTCGCGAATTCAACTTTTTAATCGAGGGGTGGATATATCCTGTACTAGTTGTCTTGGCAATAATTGTGTGGCTTTTTATTCGCGATTATAAAAAAATAAAAGCGGCATCTATCCGCTTTTTTAGTACTCCTGCATCGGCCTGGTTTTTAGCCGGTTTTATTATTACATATATTTTCAGCCGCTTGCTGGGACGTTCAAAGTTCTGGAAATTAATGTACCACGACGAAAGTTACAGGCTTGCAAAAGCAGCTACCGAAGAGGGGATTGAACTGCTTGGCGATACATTAATGTTCATTGCAGCGTTTGAATTTTTTCTCTTTTATCGGTTTAAAACCGTTAAAGATTAATTATATCCTGCCTATTTTACCCGCATAAACCGGAACATTTTAAGCATCCAGTTTGGAAGTGGGTGGTGTCCACGTTTTCGGAAATCGATGTACCAGCCAATTTTCTTTAGCAGTGGAATTTTATGTGTTTCCACAAATTCAATTAACGTTCCTTCGGGTGCCTGAATGTAGGCAAAATTTCCGGCTGCTTCGCCCATATCGAATGTATCCATCGCATTTGCACTGTCAACGGTAAACGGAAATCCTGCATCTTTTACCTTACTCCGCATCTCATCCATTCCGTTAATATCGAAACAGAGGTGAATAAATCCGGGGTCGCCCCAAATACGGCCTTCATAAATATCTTTTGGTTCGCGGTTAAGCACCTGCACCAGTTCTATTACCGACTCGCCAAAGAACGGACTGAATGCACCGTTTTTTGTGTCGGTATGTTTTAGTAATACACGGCGAAACTCTTTGTCGCCACCCGGAATCGCTTTAAAATCGTCGAACGTTCCGGTTTTGTCGTAAACAACTTTATCGTATTGAAGCAGTTCCTGGTAAACTTTTAAACTTTCGTCGATATTTTTTACGCCAATAACGGTACCTAAAATACCACCGGTTACCGATTTTTCATTTTTCTTAAAAACAGATTTATGGTTTTTTATCTCCCACATATTTCCATAAATATCTTTCATATAAAAATGGTCGTTTCCTGTGGGGTCTTTTTCAACTTCTCCCAATAAATTGAGCTTTGCCTCTGAAAATCTTTTGTAAGTCTGCGAGATATTATCCGATTTTAGTTTCCCGATATTTATTCCCAGGTCGCCCAATTGAATTTCAAACGGGCAAGGTTGAGGTGTTTTCCCGGTGTGTTGCCAGATTTCGAAACCGCCTCCACCTCGCATGTTCAGTGCCAGAACTGCATGGCGGGCACGTGGTTTTCCTTCGGTGTGTGCCAGCATTAATTCTGCAATTGCTTCCTCTTCAAACATTTTAATATCCATGCCAAAATGTTGGCGATACCATTTCCATGCTTCTTTTACATTCTCTACTCCAACTCCAAGTTGCTGAATTCCGTTAATTTTTGCTGCCATAAAAACTATAATCTTCTTATTAATATTTTGTTATAATGGTTTTACGCGCGACGACATATAATAAAACAACCCTGGCAAAAAGCGCCTGATGTGTACCATAATAGTCTCGCGTCCGCCAAATAAAATCTCTTTACGTTCGCGTTTTAATTTATTACAAATAATTTTTGCTGCTTTTTCTGCACTCATTCCGGTATCCTGACCTTTATCCATTTTCGAATGTGCTTTGCCCTCTTTATTTATGGCATTTACCGAAATATTGGTTTTTATACGCCCCGGAATAATTATCGATACGTGCACATTATTGTCTGCATTTTCGGCTCTTAAACTTTCGAAAAAACCGTGAAGTGCATGTTTTGAGGCAGAATACGACGAACGGTAGGGAAACCCAAATTTACCTACAATGCTTGATGTAACAGCAATTTGTCCGCCACCGTTTCTTATCATCGATGGTAAAACTACTTTGGTAAGTGCAATGGTTCCGAAATAATTTACTTCAAATATTTTGCGGTCGACAAACAGTGGGGTTTCGCTAACAAACGAGCGCTGACTAATTCCACCAAAATGGTAAAGACAATCAATTCGCGGAAATTCGTTGAGTACCTCTTTCCCCGCCAACTCAACCGCTTTGGTGTCGCTTAAATCGAAAGGAATAATTGCGGTTGTGCTGCCATTCTCTTTACAAAATTTTGCTACCTCAAGCAGTGCTTCTTCTTTTCTGCCCGATAAAATTAAGTGTGCTTTGTTTTTCGATATTTCCAGTGCAACCGCCTTCCCAATTCCCGATGAAGCTCCGGTTATCCAGATTGTTTTACCTGTAAAGTCCATTTCTGTTAATTATTCAAAAATGCTAAGATAACAGATTATTTAAGCGTATAAAATTAATCATTTTTTATTTTATTGTTACCCGTCTTGTTTTTGTTTAAAAGGGCATATTGTAGTTATATAACTTTTGAGATTTACATTTCAATAAAAAATATTCTTATTGCTTGGCCAAATAAAGCCCGGATTTAAAACTAAATCCGGGCTTTTAAAATGAACAGAACTCCTTAATTCCGACTTTTATATCGGTTTACCCATGAGTCTGTTTTCTCTCCCCATATTTTAATTTATGCAGCTTTTTTCCCCATAAATGTTTTGGTAAACAGGTCGATAAAAATGGTAATTCCACCAATCAACATTAACGAGTCGGGCAAAATTCTAAACCACATCCAACCCTGAACAATTTCGAGTGCTTCGCGTGTACGGGTGTAGTAGTAACCCATTTCGGCAGCAACTTTTGTCTGTTCCAGCCCAATCATTAGTGTTGGCAGGGCAAAAAGCAGAACACCAATGGTTAGCGACCAGAAACCTATTTTGCTCCATTTGTCATTCCAAACCCAACCGTTAGCCATTGCATTTGCGCGCGAGGTCATATACAGAAATGCAATTGAAATGTATCCGAATGCACCCAAAAGAGCAACGTGCCCGTGAGGCATAATTAAGTATGTACCGTGCGAATAGTACGAAATGGTTGGCGTGTTAATAACCATACCGAAGAATCCGGCACCAATCCAGTTTAAAACGGCCGAACCGGCAATAAACATAAATGGAGTACTGAATTGATTTGTTTTACCTTCCGCTTTTTGTTCGCGTTGATTTTTCCATGCTTCAACAATCATAAGTGCAAGTGGCAGTGGCTCGAGTGCCGAGAAAATTCCTCCAATTGCAATCCAGTATTCATCGAGTCCTTGCCAAAAATAGTGGTGCCCCACACCCAGTGTTCCCGACATCATAATTAAGAAGAGTTCGAAGAACATCACTTTCTCGGCAGTTTTTTGCGAAATAAGTCCAAGCGAAACGGTCATAAACGCAATTACTCCGGCGGCAAAAAGTTCAAATGTCAATTCAACCCAAAGGTGAATTACCCACCAGCGATAGTAGTCGTCGACCGTAAAGTTTGGCATAATTTTGTGTACAGGCATCATTCCGGCGATATACAGCGTTGCAATACCAAAAGCCGACCAAATAATTGTTCCGACCAGCGGATTGTTTGTGGCCGATTTACGAATGAGCGTAATAATTAGTAAGAACCAGAAAACCAGTCCGACAACCAGTCCAATATCCCAAACACGCCCTAAATTTAATAGCTCGCGTCCTTCGTTTCCAAGCCAAAACCATGTGTCGCGTAAATGTCCGGTAGCACCTAAATATAAACCAATAATAGAGCCTACTGCAACCACAACCAAAGCCACCCAAAGCACGTCAATCAGCCATGGGAATTTGTGGTCTTTGCCGGCAACCCAGGGAGCAATTAATAGTCCGCCAACAAGCCAGCCTACAGCAACCCATAGAATAGCCAATTGTGTATGTATCGACCGGATAACATTAAAAGGCAGGATGTGTTGCGAGAAAACAAAATCTTGTGTCGGGTCGGCATACAAGTGTGCAATGTATGCGCCTAAAAACATTTGCACAACAAATAAGAGCGCAACAATAGGAATGTATTTTAAAAGTTTTTTTTGCGATTTAAAAAGCTTATCGACTTTTAATGCCGGTGCTAAATCTTCTGCCCGGTCTTTTTTGAAAAGATATTCATACGATAAGAAGATAACCAAAATGGTTAATGTCCACAGCAGCAGAAATTCCCAAAGCGAAACTATGTGGTTGTTATATCCTGTATCTTGATCAACCAGTGGCTCTTTGGGCCAATTGTTCGACCAGCTGCGCTCTTCGCCAACTTTCCCTTCGGTACCGGGGCGTAACGATGAGGCTACCATTTGTGACCAATCGACAAAAGCGGCAATTTTTACTGCCTCCTCTTTTTTAATTACTCCTCCTGCAAAACCTCTTTCAGGGTCGCCTTCAACCAACATTTTTACTAATTTTTTTACGTTGTTGTGGTAGGCTGCTGCCGATGCATCGGTGTACGTAACTCCTGCTTCGAGCAATTTTGTTTGCTGATGAAAATCTTGTTTTACACGCTCTTTAACGGCGCCTGTTTCAACCTTATTTAACTCTTTTGCACTTTTCCCATACATCTCTTTCCCATAGAAATCGTATAAGTATTCAGCCCGGTGATGGAAGAATTCGGTTGTAAAATCGGGTCCCATATAAGCACCCATTCCAAGCAATGTTCCCCAGTCCATAAGGTCAAATTCCTGAAAATAGCCTTTCCCTTCAACAACATCGTTGTAGGTGTAAAGTACCTCGCCCGAAACCGATTTTACCTCTTTGGCAATTGGTGGAACCTCCTTTTGCAGGTTAGCTGTGAAATAAATTAAAATAGCTACCATAAAGATAGCAATGAACCAAAAACTCGTATAGAGTCCTTTTTTGCTCATAAACTTGTCGAGTAATGTTTGTTTCATAATCGTTAATTATTAGAATTATTAGTAATAATATAAAAGTATATATTGAATGAATTTAAAACTTAAGTGCCTCATTACTTTTTAGTTCTGAAATGGTTGTAGTTGAGAGAAAGGTGATAAGTTGGTCGCGAATGGAGGCATATTTGTTGTGCAACGCACATGGATTGTCGTCGCTGCAACTGCTAAAACCTAAAATACATCCGCGGTATTTGTCTATTCCTTCAACCGCATCAATAATATCAGAGAGATAAATGCTGTCGGCATTCTTTGCAAAAGTATAGCCCCCGTCGCGCCCTTGCACACTTTTTACAAATCCTTTTTTCGACAGATTGGTCATTAGTCGCCGCAAATATTTGTCGGGAACATTTAATGTTTTAATGAGATAGTTTGCCGAAAAAATTTCTACGTCCGAGTTAATCATAAAACTCAGTATTCTTAATGCGTACTCCGATGTTTTTGATAGTCTCATAATTTAAATGCTACACGCAAGTGGTATTTAATACAAATGTAAATACTTTCATTAAAAAAACAAGTTTTAATGAGTTCGAATAATACCATTTGTACTATTTTTTCGGCACAAATAGTGCACGGTGAGTTTCGGTTAGCATCTTTTTTAGCGGGATATTCTTAGGAACTTTTGATAAATCGACTTTTGCAATGTTTTCATCAGTGGCAAACTTACCGGGCAACCAGTGGTCTTTTTCCTGAAAAAGATTGTATCGGTATTTCCCAAAATCTTCCATGTTGTAACATTTCCAGAGTTTCCGTAGTCGTAAAACCACCGGAATATTTATTCCCGACGGGTCGTCGAGAAGGTCGTACCCTTCGTAGTTGGCATATTTATCGGACTTGGTAAAACTATCGAGAATCTGTTTTGTTTTTTGTTCCGAACTGTTCCATGCCGCAGGGAAAATTCCTCTCATTTCGTTGAAATGTGCTTTTTGTGTCATTCCAAAAGTTAGCGTGTGAATTTCGTTGTTTTGTAGGCAGAAACGGGTATTCCACTGAATTGGAGTAAGTGGGAGAGTGGCCTCTTTTACTTTTTGCGGAGCATTAAAAAGGTGTCCTCCTTTATCGTTGGGTGAGATAATAAAAACGCCCATGTCTTTTTTATTTGCCAGTTTTACGGCGGGCAGGTTTCGCTGATTGAAATAGTAGTAATGAAGATTTACAAATTCGAAAAGCCCGGTTTCAATGCTTTTGGTAATTACTTCGAGCGGCGCATGAGTGCTAAATCCAACGTGTTTAATTATTCCCTCTTCTTTCATTCGCAGAAGCTCTTCAACGGCACCACCCGTTTTACACGATTCGTTAAAAAGGTTTTCGTTATTAATTCCATGCCACCCATAAAAATCGAAATAATCGGTTTTCAGTGCTTTTAATTGTTTTTCAACCATTTTTCGCATTTCGCCGGCAGTTAACGGATTCCCTTTTGTCATTAAATGATACGAGTTGCGGGGAATGGCGAGTTCGTTGTTTAATACTTGCCCGTAAACCGACTCGCTTTTTACGTAACCCCAGGCTGTTTCTATGTTATTTATTCCGGCATCGAAAGCCATTTTTACCGCGTTTATGCACTCTTCGAGTGTATCTTTAGGTATCTCTTCACGCGGCTCGTCCCAGCCATGTTTAAAGCGCATTCCGCCCAATGTAATTGCGCTTATATATTTCCCGGTCTTTCCAAACCGACGGTATTCCATCGTTGTTTTTCTATTTAAAACGGGTGCCATTTTTTCTGGTTTTACTTGTTCCACGCTTTTGTTAATGCTTTAAAGCAGGTTGCCGATAACTCCTCTTCGTTTACATTGCTTTTGTAATTCTCTATAAAATTTTGTGTTGACCCCCAAACGGTTTGCAACATACCCAAATATTTTGGTTTCATCTCTTTTGTGGCTCCTGCAATTAAGTTACGTAATAGTTTTTCTTGCTGAAGTGCATTGTTTGTATTTTTCCACGGACAGGTAAGTACCGATAATCCTTTTGCGGCAAAAAGTACGGCAGTTGGGTCGGGGCGTTCGTAATGCCAGTCGCAAATAACTACATCTTTCGGAATCATATCGATGGCGCGATAAGTGTTGTTGTAGCTGCCTTCCCAAAGTCCTATTCCTGTTGTTTTACCATCAATCAGCCGGTCGCCCCACATCCAAAGTTCTCGGTTTTGTATTTTTAAATGATTTCTTATTCGTGTTACTTCTTCTGCAAAAAGTTCAGCTTTGTCTCTTCCGCTGCAACGCGGGCACCTTTCGTAACCAATGTAAAAAACTTCGTCGAGGCCGGCATGAAAAGCATCGGTTTCAAAAACATTGCATATTTCATCTACTAAATCGAAAACTACATCGTGAACTTTGGGGTGCAACGGGCAGTAGCTTTTGCAATACAATCCGTCGGAATTCGGCCATTTGTATTTTTTGGGAAATTTAATGTCGGGGGTTTCATCAAATTCAGGATAAACTTCAAGTAACTTCCCCGGGGTACTTGCCCACGACTGATGCCCCAATAGATTAATTTGCGGAATTAACCGGATGTTATTTTTTCTACAAACGTTAACTAACTTTTTAATATCTTCTTTCGAAAGTGGGTCGTTGTCAATTAATTCAGGGTGCGATGTGTAGGCGTACCGGTAATCAATTCTTAATATTAGTAAGTTTACTCCGGCTGCTGACAAATCATTGTCGATAAAATCGACAAAACTGTTAACAAGCTTTCCCGAGGGGGCTGCCAGGCAAAGTCCACGATAACGATAGGGAGACTGTGCAGTAATTATGTGTGAAAAAAGAGAGGTTATAAGAACGATTAAAAAGACTCGTTTCATAGGCTTTAGTTCAATGTGGCTATTTATTTGCTAATAGGTTTATAGCTTCAGGTTGCAAAATAGTAAAAATTACTTTTTCCCTGTCAATTCTTTTATTACGTCAACTTCTGCTTGTTTGTAGGGAGTTCCATCTTTTCTAAAAATTTCGTGAAACCAAAGTGCAGGTTCCGAACCATCGGGAATTGGTTGTCCCCAGGCATATTTTGTATTTGTTTTTCCGGCTACCAATCCCCAGTTAATTGCCCCCACATTCTCCTTTTTTAGTAACGGCATGATGTTGCTAAAAAGACTATTAAAACGACGGGCCATGTATTCGGTGCAAACCAGAGGCCGGCCATATGTTTTTAGCGTATCAATAGCATGTTGATGATTTTTGGGGTTCGAGTAGTTGTGGTAGGTAACCACATCGGAATTTTCAAGTTGAATTTTGTTTAGCTCTTTCAGTTTATTGTTCCAGATGCCTGCCGAAAGTGGCTGCGAAGGGCGTATTTCCCAACCCCATTGAAATGCGTTCTTTAATAGTGGTATCGATTTGTTCTCGTAACCCGAGTTTCCGGGTTCGTTGTATAAATCCCAGAGAGCAATTCGTTGGTCGGCCTTAAATGTGGTGAGAATATCTTTTACATACTCTTCCAATTCAGCCATCAATTCAGGTTTTTCGAAGAGTAAATCTCCCGGGTCGCGTACCCACCCCGAGTTATGGACTCCCGGTTTGGGATTGGGTTGTTTTCCTGCTTTATATGTTGCATTCCAACAGTCGTCGAAAAATACAAAAATGGTTTTTATACCATGACTATCGGCAATTTTGAGGTATTCGTTCATGCGGTTTTTAAATCCCGTTTTATCAATTTCCCAGGCAAGATGATGCAAATAAACACGCATACAATTCATCCCGATATCTTCTGCCCATCCCAACTCTTTGTCTATTGTTTTGGGGTCGAACGACTCTTCTTGCCAGGTTTCGAGTTGATTAATTGCACTGCTGGGAATAAAATTGCACCCTCGCAACCAGCCGTTTTCGGTCTGCCAGGTTATTGCTTGCGATTTGCTCCATAATTTTTTTACGCTTTTATTATTTTTTGGCTGGCAGGAAACAAAAAGAACAAGAATTAAAATGGTTGATAATTGCTTCATTTTAGCTGTAATTTGTTTTTGATTGAAAGGTACGGAAAATTTGTATAAACAATATTTTGGGTTGAGTTTTACTCTTTCTTTTTGAAAATCGACCCGATTTTTCGAAGCAATTCATTAAAGGTGTCGTACTCTTCTTTAAACGAAAAACCAATTCCCTGCGTATATGGAGCAGTATCGTAAATTAAATCGTTATTGGAGCGATTAAAAGCTTTAAACATTATTTTTCCGCTGGGAACCAATTTTACCTTTATGTCGAAATCGCCAACAATTTGGCTACTGTTACTCGATTCGGGATTTACATTATTCCCGATATTTCCATTCAGAATTACACGGTCGTTAAAAATTTGTGTACTTAGGGCAAGTTCAATCTCGTCGTTTGTAATGCTGTTTCCCGGACGGTAGTTAAAGCCCACATCAACATTTTGGCTAATTTGCGAAAGCCAGTTACTTAATTGGTTCGAGAACAGCTCGCTGGCTGTATTTCCCAAAGCGTTGGGGTCGGAGGTGTTGTAGGTGCCACGTAAATATTCGGGCGTGTAAAATTTCCCCATTACAATAAGCGAAAGAATCTGCTTGTTCATCTCCTCCTCGGTGTTAATGTATTGTTGCAAAATCCCTTTTAACGATTCGTCTTCATCGGGGAAATCGATATTAAATTTAATTACCGGATTCACCAACTCTTCGGAGAGCAAAATTTCGCACTCTACCGGAATTCGCTGGTAAATATCTTCGCCCTTAATTAACGAGCTTTCCATCATTAAATCGTTCAGCGGGGCTTTTAGTTTGTAAACGGCTGTTATGTCAATAATGGCATTGTAAGGGTCGCCCGACCAAATAATTTTCCCTCCCGGATCAATAATAAATCGTTTGCTAAGCACATTTTTAAGAGTAAACAAGTATTCTCCCTTTGTAACCGTGTAGTCGCCCGAGAGAGAAATGTTATAATCTTTGTCCATTTTCAGCAAAAGAATTCCTTCGCCTTGTGCTTTTATAATATCGCCAATTTTTGAGTTGTATATTAGCTGCACTTTTGCGTCGGGGGTAACTTCGAAAGTAAAGGCCAGTGTAAACTCACTTTTTTCTTCCTCTTTTTCGAAGAAATAGTTTTTCTTTTTATCTGTTTTGTGGGTAACAAACTTAATGAAATCGTATTGTTCTACGGAACTTTCATACTCCATAGAGATGTTAAGATTCGTTCCTGACATGGTTGCAAAATTACCACCTAATGCAACTTTAAGCCCTTTCCCTGTTATTGTGAATTCCCCTTTGCAAAAGGCCTCTCCGTAAAATTGTTCATTGTCGGCCGGCGTGTTGTCCATTACCAGAATTTTTTTCGATTTTAGCGATAAATCATACACCATATTTTTAAAACTCTGATGAACAAGCGTTCCATCGAAAATACCGCTGTTGTTATGAATATCGGAAATGGCTATTTTATTAAAACGAATGGTGTCGGAACGAAAATAAACCGAGTCGTTAAACGTGTAATGAACTCTTGTATAGTCGATTGTTACCCCGGCATTTCTTGCCATAACTGCTCCGTTTAGTGAAATGTTATCGAAAGTGCCGCCAATTTTTACTTTCCCGGTAATGTCTCCTTCAAATCCGGAAAGATTGCTGGTAATAGCTGCTCCCAAAAGTTGCAGATTTAAACTGTCGGCATTTAATGTGTAATTAAGTTGGTTGGTTTTAGGATTATAAAACCCGTCGGCAAACAAATTTTTCTTCTTTCCGTTCGAAATGGTTAGCTTGCTATTAATCACATTTTCACTTGGGTTCCATTCGTTTAACAAGGAAATGTTACCAAACGTATGATCTTTAAATTTTAAACTATCGATAGCAATATCCGAAAGGAAAGTTACTTTCCCATATTTTCGCGAAGCATCAATTGTACCGTTAATAATTCCATTCAGAAAAACCTTTTTATGTAAATATTTTCCAAGGTAAGCCAAATCGATATTTTTAAATTTTAGCGAAAGTAAATCGGAACTGTTTTTTTGAATATCTCCATTAATAAAAATACTTTGGTTTTGATTGTGCAAATGAAAACTATCGATTGTAATCGATTCGGGTTTTATGGTTGCTCTAAAAGTATTCATATACCAGGCTGTGTCGGCAATATGAATGGTTGATGGAAATCCTTTTATTGTAATTTCGGGGAGTTGTGATGTGTCGGAAATGGCCAGCGACGATTGTAAATGGATGGTACTGGCCGATGTCGAATCGGGGTTGTTGCTCCAGTACAACACATTGTCTAACACATTGTCGGCGGCTAGCGACTCGATTGTGCAGTCGTAAATTTTATATCCGTTTCGGTGTTCAATCCGGCCAAAACGTACTTTCGAAGAGAACTGGTTGTTCTCTGTTTTGTTGTAAATAAAAATATTCTGAAACAGTAAATTTTTATAAACAAAACCGGGAATACTGCCTGCCAGTTTAAAGTCCGACGTTTCGGAATTGATATTTCCATAGAGCAAAAATGGAGTTTCGAATTTAAAATTGGGAGCAAATACTTTTGTAAAGTCATCGAGGTTTTTTGCATTTAACCGGTATGTAAAATCGTTTACCTGTTCAATTTTTGGTATATCGTATTTTACCGACGGGAAAAACTTTTTTATGTCGTTTTTCATTGCATACAGCAAACTCTGGAAATGATATTTTCCGTCAATTTCAATATCAAAATAGTCCGATGTAAGTGTTAACGATTTTACCGAATCGCCGGGAACCGATTTTAATTCAACTCCTTTAAAATCAATGCGTCCGTTTCTGTTTTGGTAATATCCGTTTTTTAATTTTAATATTCCTTTCAGGTTGTCTAATTTGTTTCCTGCGAAATTGGCATTCATAGTAAAGGCCATTTCGGCATCGGGAAAATTATCGCTTAAATTGAGGTTTCCGAGAAAAATTTTATCCAGTTCGAGATTAAAGTTGAAAACCGGTATTTTTGGATTTAAATCGAATTGGCCTAAAAAGGCAAATTGAAGATTTGGATCGTTTATGGCAATTAATCCGTCGAACATTTTTTCCGATAAGAGTCCTTCGAGTTTTATGTTCTTATATTCATAATCGTTAATATCTATTTTTGCAATATTCCCTTTAAAGAAACCAGATAATGACTGGTCTGTTTTATTAAAACTTCCGTCGGTTTTTCCTTTAAAAGTAACATTACCAAATATGGAGTCGTTTAGCAATTCACCTAAATTAAAATTGCTTGTCGAGATATTTCCCCGGTAGGTAATTATTCCGTTTTTATTTGGAATTAAGGAGAGGTCGGTGGTAAGGGTTCCCATTTTGCTTTCGAGTGTTCCAAAAGCAACAAAATCGGTTAAAAATCCGCTGAAATTACCGTTGAACCGTAATTTCCCGGCATTGTAAAACGATTCGGGAAATTCGATAAATTGAATGCCCGATTTTTTTGGTAACCGCATGTTCGAGATGTCGGTAAAAGTAGTTTCCGACTGTTTTAAGTCGAAAAAGAGGTACATTGTTTCCGGATTGTTAATTCCGTTGAGGTAGAAATCGAGAACGGCATGTGTGTTTTTTTCTGTTTTTAATACAATATTTTTTCCTTTTAAGTCGTCGATGTTTCCGTAAACCCGCCCCGAGATACTTACCGCATCATTCATTCCATGCAGCGACGGAATTAATTCGGAGAGTTCTAAAAAACTAATTTTCGATTTTTTTAATCGAAAGTCGATGTTGGTTTTTTTGCCAGCATTGTTTTTTAGCTGAACGTATAAATTTGAGTTATTAATCTCCGAATATTTACTTTTCATATTTAGGTTTTCGATAGCAATTGAATCGCCGGTTGCTGCAATATTTGCTGAAAACGTATTCAAAAACAGTTTTTTCCCGTCGTTAAAACTCAGACTGTTTATAGTAAAACGCATCGAGTTGGTATAATTTTCAAATCCCGAGATGTTTAAATCGAGGTCGAAAATATCGAAGTCGTCGTCTTTTTTTGTGGCAAAATTTTTATACGATATTCTGGTATTATTAAACCCAAATGTTTTACAGCTTATTTTCCAAAACTCTGATGTGTTTCCATCGGTTTGTAACGAATCGAGAAGGTATAGAAAGTTATAGCGGTTGGTCGAGTCGAGTTCAAGTTCAACTAAGCTGTTTTCGAAATTTAATTCGTTAATAATAATCCGGTGCTTTTTTATTTTTAACGAATCTAAGTTTGCCGAAATAAACTGAGTGTACAAGATTGTGTCGCTATGATTTCCTTCAACAAGTACATCGTTCAGAATTACTTTGTCGAAAAATTCGATATCAATCTTTCCAATTGAGATGGTTGCATTGAGTTGTGAGGAGAGCTTATCGGTAATTTTTTTTAATATAAAGGTTTGAACAACACTGCTTTGGATGGCAAAAAAACTCCCGGTTACTATGACAAAAATCACAGCAGCGATAATAATCGTTATTTTCCAGCCTTTTTTGATAATTTTGTATTTTTAAAAGTAACGAACTTAATCTTTTTCGATTAATTCGTTTGGGTGGTTTGCAATTTTTTGTTAACCGCCCGCTATTAATAACAGTGTCGTTAAACAGCTTCGATACATTTTAAATCGGTTGGTACTTAATTTTGGTAACCAAAGTGCGATTTTAAAATATCTGGTTATATAACGCAAAAAAGGGAATTGAGTTTTATGAGTAAGGGAAATATTACAATTTTAGGAATCGAGTCGTCGTGCGACGATACTTCGGCCGCAATTATTCGCGACGGGGTTATTTTGTCGAATGTGGTTGCCAGCCAGAAAGTTCACGAGGAGTACGGAGGTGTTGTGCCCGAACTGGCCTCGCGTGCACACCAGCAAAATATTATTCCGGTGGTCGACCTTGCCATAAAAAATGCAGGAATTGCAAAAAACGATATTAATGCAGTGGCATTTACCCGTGGCCCCGGATTGTTGGGGTCGTTGTTGGTGGGTACATCGTTTGCAAAAGGGTTTTCACTTGCTTCCGGAATTCCGTTAATCGATGTAAATCATTTGCAAGGGCACGTTTTGGCTCTGTTTATTAAAGAGAAAGGTGTATCGTTTAATCCGCCGAAATTTCCGTTTTTATCTCTGTTGGTTTCGGGCGGAAATTCGCAGATTATTCTTGTGCGAAGCCATCTGGAAATGGAAGTGATTGGCCAAACTATCGACGATGCAGCCGGCGAAGCTTTCGATAAATGTGCAAAAGTTATGGGGCTTCCATATCCCGGCGGGCCACATATCGACAGGTTGGCGAAAGAGGGCAATCCTCTGCGTTTCGAATTTTCGCGCCCGCGGGTTCCGGGGTTGAATTACAGCTTTAGCGGACTAAAAACAAACTTTCTCTACTTTTTACGCGATCGTATTAAAGAGAACGAAAACTTTGTTGAGCAGAATTTACCCGATTTATGTGCTTCTATTCAGCATACCATTGTCGAAATTTTGTTGAGTAAACTAAAACGTGCATCGAAAGAGACAGGAATAAAAGAGATTACAATTGCCGGCGGAGTTTCGGCTAACTCGGGGCTGCGAAATGCGTTAAAAACAAATGCCGAAAAATACCGTTGGAATCTGATTATTCCCAAGTTCGAATTTACCATGGATAATGCTGCAATGATTGCAATTACAGGTTATTACAAATATTTAAATAACGAATTTATAGGACAGAATGCAGTTCCGTTTGCCCGAACACAGTTATAGCTTTTTGTAAATATATTTTCAACCCAAATCTTTATAACGGGAAAATTTTATTTTGAGTTAAGTAATCGAGCACTTTATCAATGTTTTCTTCGTTCTGTTCGGGTTTAAAAACCAGTTTTGCATTGGTTGGTTTTTCGTATTCTAAATCAACTCCCGGTAGGTTTTTTGTTTTTCCTTCTTTTATTAAATTGTATAACTCGGGTTTATTGTTTTTGCAATAATCGAGCGAAGCATCCATATAAAACAGATGAAAACGCTCTTTCCCAATAATTTCGGAAATTTGCGTGCGTAACGATTGATTTCTCGAAATAAACGAGCAGATTGTTATAATACCCTGGTCGTTAAGTAAT
>Ga0256831_1000653_pt1 | contig 18115 bp, 14 predicted proteins | sample 132544metaG_FD_189087 | JGI IMG/M metagenome (GOLD analysis project Ga0256831, IMG submission 189087) | Hydrothermal vent microbial communities from Lau Basin, Pacific Ocean - 132-544 | ecosystem: Environmental > Aquatic > Marine > Hydrothermal vents | place: Pacific Ocean: Lau Basin | collected...
TCTTATGGTTTATGAAAAATATTATAGTTATTTTGATAAAGTGATCAATTGTGGATCGATTTTTGCTTTGATAAAGAGATATTTAAACAGATTACTAAAGAATGGTAATAATCAACTCGGTTTACCTTATTAAAAGAGACATGATGTCATTTCCTAAATTATGAGTTATGTAGCAGAAAATATACTGGACAGTCTCAATACTGCTATAGTCCTGCTGGATAATGAGCTCAAGGTGCTTTGTATCAATCCGGCAGCAGAAATGCTGTTAGGTGTCAGTTCCAATAAAATCACCTCTCAGTCCTTTAGGAAACTGATCGATGATGCAGATCTGCTGGATTCTATTAAGGATACTCTGGATAGCAATCACCCCTTTACCCAGCGTGAAAAAAACCTGCTATTGCATGATTTTCCAGCCATCGTGGATCTGACGGTACAACCTATACAGTCGGATAGTAGTGATAAACAACTTTTAATTGAATTTAATCAGCTGGATCGACATCTACGCATTACCCGAGAAGAAAATCTGCTCGCTCAGCATGAAACGGTCAGGGCCTTACTGCGCAGTATGGCGCATGAGGTTAAGAATCCGCTGGGTGGTATTCGAGGAGCAGCACAATTACTCGAACGGGAATTGAGTGATAAGGATTTAACTGAATATACCCAGGTGATTATTGAAGAAGCGGATCGGCTGAAAAAACTGGTTGATCGCATGCTTGGACCTAATGCTCTGCCAAATCGTACGATGGTTAATATTCATTCAGTTACCGAACGCGTGCGCAGTTTGTTAAAAGCAGACAAAATGCATGATGTGCGAATTTATTTTGATTATGATCCCAGTATTCCTGAAATTGAGTTTGATCCTGAACATTTAATACAGGCGGTATTAAATATTGTTCGTAATGCTGCTCAGGCGTTATCAGAACAGACAGATATAATAGATGCTGACGGGCAGCAAAAAATAAAAAAAATAACCATTCGAACCCGTATTTTAAGACATTTTAATATCGGTCAGAAATACTACAGGCTGGTGGCTAAAATGGATATTATTGATAATGGCCCGGGTATATCAGAACAGATGCAGGAACGAATTTTTATGCCTTTAATTACCGGCCGTGCCAAAGGTACCGGTCTGGGGCTATCGATAGCGCAATCGTTGATTAGTCAGAATGGCGGTTTGATAGAATGTCAGAGTCGTCCAGGAAAAACTGTTTTTAGTTTGCTCCTGCCTATTAGTAACAAGAACTAGATTTAAGATTTATAATCGGAGTGCAAAATGAGCACACAAGAAATTGTCTGGGTCATTGATGATGATCGTTCTATCCGCTGGGTTCTGGAAAAGGCCTTTAAACAGACGGATATTGAGGTAGAGAGTTTTGAAAATGCAGAAACGGTACTTTCGGCTTTACAAAAAGCTCAACCCGATTGTATTATCACTGATATTAGAATGCCCGGTATGGATGGTTTTGGTCTGCTGGAACGGCTACAGAAAGATTATAAGGACATTCCGGTTATTATAATGACTGCTCATTCGGACCTGGACAGTGCTGTATCAGCCTATGAAGGTGGTGCGTTTGAATATCTTCCCAAGCCCTTTGATGTTGATGAGGCTGTGGAACTGGTACAGCGAGCCCTTACTCTGAGAAAAACAGAAAAAGCGCGCAAGGTCGATGCCAGATTGATCAATGAAACATCTGAGATCATTGGTGAAGCACCCTCCATGCAGGAGGTTTTTCGTGCTATTGGCCGTCTTTCCCGTTCCAATATTACGGTGATGATCAATGGTGAATCAGGAACCGGTAAAGAACTGGTTGCAAAAGCTCTGCATCGCCATAGCCCCCGTGCCGATAAACCTTTTATTGCCTTAAATACAGCTGCCATCCCAAAAGATTTGCTGGAATCGGAATTATTTGGACATGAGCGTGGTGCTTTTACCGGTGCTCAGTCACAACGACTCGGTCGTTTTGAGCAGGCAGATGGCGGTACTTTATTTCTGGATGAAATAGGAGACATGCCGGCAGAATTACAAACCCGCCTGTTAAGAGTTCTGGCAGATGGTGAGTTTTATCGTGTGGGTGGTCGGGAACCGGTAAAAGTGGATGTACGCATTATTGCTGCAACTCATCAAAATCTGGATAAACGGGTACAGGAAGGTCTGTTTCGTGAAGATCTTTTTCATCGCCTTAATGTGATCCGTATTCATATCCCTACTTTAAGTGAACGGCAGGAAGATATTCCCCTGCTGGCAGATTATTTTCTCAATCGTGCAGCTTCAGAACTTAATGTAGAAAAGAAAACTCTGGATGCAGAAAGTAAAGTGTTTCTAACCCGTCAACCCTGGCCGGGTAATGTCAGACAACTGGAAAACGTCTGTCGCTGGCTGACTGTTATGTCACCGGCGCAGATGGTTCATGTTGAAGATATGCCGCCGGAATTAAAAAATTCAGAGCAGGAAGAAACGGTTAATAGTAACTGGGAAGCAGCTTTACGTATGTGGCTGGACAGCAGGCTGGCTTCCGGTGCAGAAAATGTACTGGCTACTTTGATGCCGGACATGGAACGTATAATGATAGCGGTGGCGCTTCAACATACGGGTGGGCGTAAACAGGATGCAGCCCGCCTGCTGGGCTGGGGCAGAAATACTCTGACCCGTAAAATAAAGGAACTGGAAATGGAATAACAGCAGGCTAGAGGTTTTAGCTTAAACCCTCTTCCTAAAACCTAACTTTTTTCTATTGCCTGCTCAGTTTCCACCGTTTTGTTTAAACTGGAATTTTTATCCTTTAAATCAGCCAGCAAAGCATCCATACCTTTTTGGGAAATAATCTCTTTAAAGGATGAACGATAAGTAGTCACCAGGCTGATACCTTCAACGGACACATCATAAACCTGCCAGATACCGGACTTACTTAGATACAGATCATAATTTACCTTAATAGGTTCACCACCATTAGGCGGGTTTATCTGTGAGCGTACCGTGGCATACTTGCTTTTGAGTTTGCCGCGATAGGGTTTGAAGCTGATAATATCTTCTTTGAGGTCATTTTTTTGTAAATACTGGACAAAGGCTCTGGAATAAAATTTTATAACTAATTTTTTAAATTCTTTAGTAAAAACCTTACGTTGTTCAGGGGTGGCTTTTCTCCAGTTTTTACCCAGCACCCAGCGTGACATTAACTTAAAGTTAATTTTAGGTACCAGATTTTCACGGATCAGCTGATGTGCCACATCAGGGTTTTTACGAATTGCGGGTGTTTTTTCAATAAACATCTTAATCATTTGACTGGATGTTTCTTCCATCAGACGTTGAGGTTCCGGTATTTCATTGGCATTTACTGCAGTAAATAAAAAAAGATTGGCAAGAAATGTAAATAACATTCTGCTTTTGTTATTAGGGTTAAAAGTGAGCATGTTTTCTCCTAAAAAGCACACAGATGGGGGGCTGTTGATTTTTTACATCTGAATAGAACAATGATGACCCCTGGTTAATTCAGTTTAAATATAAAATGATATTGTATCTTTATATTGCGAATAAAGTAGACAGAAAAAACCGACAAATACTTCCTGTAATCATTATCATATTATAAAAATCGTCTATTTTCTAATAACAGCCGCACATAAACAAGTAAATTAAGAGTATAATACCGCTTCAATTATGAATTAAAATTTAATCCCTGCCTTAATATAGGCGAGCAGCTTAGAGGCTATTGTGCTGAAAAATGTGCTGAAAAAACCGGAATTACTGTTACCGGCGGGAACTCTGAAAAATATGCGTTATGCCTATGCCTTCGGTGCGGATGCCGTTTATGCCGGGCAGCCGCGTTATAGTCTGCGTGCCAGAAATAATGATTTTACCTATGAAAACATTAAAATCGGTATTGAGGAAGCTCATCAGCAGGGTAAGAAATTTTTCCTGGCCTCTAATGTCATCCCCCACAATGCCAAGGTAAAAACTTATCTGGATGATATCGCTCCCATTATTGAATTAAAACCGGATTCCCTGATTATGGCTGATCCCGGCCTGATTATGATGGTTAAGGAACGCTGGCCGGAAGCCTGTATTCATTTATCTGTACAGGCCAATACCGTTAATTATGCCGCAGTTAAATTCTGGAAATCTGTAGGTGTAGAACGTGTGATCCTGTCCCGTGAACTGTCACTGGATGAAATTGCAGAAATCCGTCAGGAATGTCCGGATATGGAACTGGAAGTATTTGTGCATGGCGCGCTATGTATTGCTTATTCCGGGCGTTGTTTATTGTCCGGTTATTTTAATCACCGCGATCCCAATCAGGGAACCTGTACTAATGCCTGCCGCTGGGAATACAAGGTGCATGATGCTCAGGAAAATGTCACCGGGGATATAGAGCGGGTAACAATAGATTTTGATCCGTTTGCCGCCATGAATTCTCCAGAAGCCTTTCCAGACGATAGCAAGCTGAAACGTCATCCCGCTGCAGATAAGGCTTATCTGATAGAAGAATCTGAGCGTCCTGGAGAATATATGCCTATTATTGAGGATGAAAACGGCACCTATATTATGAACTCCAGGGATTTACGCGCACTGGAACATGTAGAGCGTTTAATGCAAATAGGTGTTGATTCGCTGAAAATTGAAGGTCGTACCAAATCTCACTATTATGCCGCCCGTACCGCCCAGGTGTATCGACTTGCTATTGATTCACTGGCAAGGGGTGAAGCCTTTGATATGGAATTGTATGCTGATTTAAACAGTCTGGCTAATCGCGGCTATACTGATGGTTTTTTCCAGCGTCATCATACTCAGGAATATCAAAACTATATGGACAATCACTCACGCAGTAAAAGTCAGCAGTTTGTGGGTGAAATTATTGCTTATAATGAGGCGGAACAGAGCGCTATTATAGATGTAAAAAACCGGTTTTCTGTGGGTGATTCGCTGGAACTTATTCTGCCCGAAGGCAATCATCAGTTTACCCTTGAAGCCATTAAAAGTGATAAAGGGGAAAACATGGATGTTGCACCGGGCAGCGGACATATTGTCACTATCCCCGTACCTTCTCAGGCCGGTAAATACAGCCTGATAGCACGAAATTTATAGCAGGAGAGAACCTTGAATCCTTCAACTGTCTACCCTTTTAGCCGTAAACGTCGCATGCGCCGGGATAATTTTTCCCGCCGTCTGATGCGCGAATCCCATTTAAGTGTGGATGATCTGATTTATCCCATGTTTATTCTTGAAGGCAGCGGTGAGCGTGAAGCGGTTGCCTCCATGCCGGGGGTGGAGCGAGTCAGCATTGATCAATTACTAATAGAAGCGAAAGAACTGGTTGCTTTAGGCGTACCAGCGGTGGCACTATTCCCGGTGACGCCGCAAAGTGCTAAATCTGATGACGCCTGTGAAGCCTATAATCCGGATGGTCTGGCGCAGCGGGCGGTGAAGGCTCTAAAGGATGCTTATCCGGAGCTGGGTGTGATCACTGATGTGGCACTGGATCCTTTTACCTCTCATGGTCAGGATGGTCTGATAGATGAAAGCGGTTATGTGCTAAATGATGAAACAGTTGAAGTACTAATTAAACAGGCTTTATCTCACGCTCAGGCCGGTGCTGATGTTGTTGCACCTTCTGATATGATGGATGGGCGGATAGGGGAAATTCGTGATGCACTGGAAGAAAATGGTTATATTTATACCCGTATTCTGGCCTATTCTGCCAAGTATGCCTCCAGTTTTTATGGTCCGTTCCGTGATGCCGTAGGATCCGCTGCCAATCTGGGTAAGGCAGATAAAACCACCTATCAGATGGATCCGGCCAATAGTGATGAAGCGCTGCTGGAAGTGGCTATGGATCTGGAAGAAGGAGCCGATATGGTCATGGTAAAGCCCGGTATGCCCTATCTGGACATTGTGCGACGGGTTAAACAGGAATTCGGGGTACCCACTTATGCCTATCAGGTCAGTGGAGAATATGCCATGACCATGGCGGCTGTTCAAAATGGCTGGCTGGATGAGCGTAAAGTGATTATGGAATCTTTATTGTGCTTTAAACGTGCTGGGGCGGATGGTATTCTGACCTATTTTGGGAAACAGGTTGCTCGCTGGCTAAATGAGTAACAGCACTGATGCTTAAGCCTGAAACAATCAGTTAAAACGATAAGCACCAAATATTGTGGAATAATATGAGATTTATCCTGAAATTTTTTTATTTTATCATTTTTATACTGCTGGCTCTGGCCACCATGTTTCTGGGCGGTGTGTCCGGAGTGGCCGGAACCTTTTATGTGATGGTGGAGAAAGGTGATATTGAGCATAACCTGCTTGTTATGTCAGCAGTGCTACTGATAAGCTGGCTGGTAATTTTAATATTACGCGGACATAATAAACGCGTCTTAAAACGTAAAACACAACAGGCACTGGCGCAACAGGAGCAGGAACAACATCCTCTAGAGACTTAATAAATGAGTGATATTTTTGATTTTGACAAGCCCGATCGATATGCAGTTATGGGTAATCCCATAAATCACAGTAAATCCCCGCAAATTCATACTGCGTTTGCTCAGCAAACCGGTCAGAATATTCAATATACCGCCATTCAGGTGGATATGGGCGGCTTTGATCAGGCAGTCAGCCATTTTCAGGCGCATGGCGGCAAAGGCTTAAATGTGACGGTTCCCTTTAAACTGGATGCCTGGAAACTATCGGATTCTCTTAGTGAGCGAGCTGAACGTGCCGGAGCGGTTAATACCCTGATTTTTAACAGTGACGGCAGTATTGATGGTGATAATACCGATGGTGTTGGGCTGGTTAATGATATTGTTCATCGCCTGGGCTGGCCCATAGGTCAGCAAAAGGTGCTTATTCTGGGGGCCGGTGGTGCTGCTCGGGGCGTTATTGCTCCCATACTGGAACAGCAACCGGAACAGCTTTACATAGCCAATCGAACGGCTTCAAAAGCAGAAGAACTGGCGGATGCATTTGCAGATTTAGGTGTGATTAACGGCGGTGGTTATGAATCACTGGCAGAGCAGCACTTTGATCTGGTCATAAATGCCACTGCTGCCAGTTTGCAGGGTGAAGTCCCTCCCCTGCCTGATCATCTGTTGAGTTTCCCGGGTTATTGTTATGACATGATGTATGCTGATCAGGCAACGGCTTTTATGCGGTGGGCTGAACAACAGGGTATCAGTCATATTTCAGACGGCCTGGGAATGCTGGTGGGCCAGGCAGCAGAATCGTTCATGATCTGGCGGAAGGTACGTCCCTCTGTTACTCCGGTTATTGAAACCATTCGCCAGGCCATGTAAGGAAAGACCAGGGAGTTGTTAATCAGCAATCGCAGTGACAAATTTAATAATCAGTTGCAATTTCCTGTCAAATTCAGCCCCGCAAGTATTTCTGTTTGCTGATTGACAATATATACATTCCCATATGTTTACAGGAAAAAACTCGATTGCTCGCACAAGCTTTATAAACCCAGCCTCTCGTCTTTAAACCTTTTATATTTAATAGGCAAGGTTTAAAGACGAGGCTTTTGGGAATAGTTGTATCCTTAACCTTAAGTACGAAGCCTCACGAGGTGCCGGGTAAAGAAAAATATAGCTATTGTTAATCAGCCACCGCAGTGATAAATATGAAAAGCAGTTGCAAATTCCAGTCAAATTCAGTCCTGCAAATATTTCTTTTTGCTGAATTACAATATATACTTCCCCACATGTGTATAAGAAAGATTTCAATTGATCAATTAAGTCCTGGTATGTTTATTTATGAACTGGATATTCCATGGCTGCAGAGCCCTTTTTTACGTCATCGACGCAAGATAAATTCAGAAAAAGATGTCCTGCTGCTGAAAAAAGCCGGTGTTAAAGAACTGTTTGTTGATCTGCAGCGCGGCGACGATCTGCCTTCGGAGAACACGCAGGCTGAACCGATAAAAACTGAGGCAGAAACAGAGTCTGCCGCAGCACCCGAAAGCGAAAATAAAGTCAGTAACAGTAGTTCTGAACAGAAAACTGACGAACAAGAAAAGATACTACTCAATGAAGAGTTAAAAGTGGCTAAAGTACTGCAGGGTAAAATTGGTAAAGTAGTGCATCAACTGGGTAATCTGGTCAAGGCTGGTAAGCCCATTTCTGTTACTACTATTACACCATTGATTGATGAAGCAAAAGCCAGTCTAGTACGAAATGATCAGGCATTGCTTACCATGCTGCATTTACATCGACAGGATCTTAAACTCAGCGATCATGGTTTTGGGGTTTTTGCGGTAGTCCTGCCCCTGGCTATTCGCCTGCAATGTACTGAAGAACAGATTAATGATCTGGGACTGGCGGCATTATTGCATGATACCGGCTGGGCTCGTCTGCCTGTTCATCTGCTGGGTAAAAATAAGGCCTATACCAGTGCTGAACAGAAATTAGTTCAGCAGCATCCGGAAATAGTAGAAAAGGTATTAATAAAAAGTGCTGATGTTCCGGATAATGTTAAAAAACTGGTCAAGCAGCACCATGAATTAAGCGATGGCTCAGGCTATCCAAAGCAATTAAAAAATGACCAGGTTCTGGAGCTGGTTGAGATCCTGCAGGTGGCAGACTTTTATGACGAGCATCTTCATGGTCTGACTGATAAGCCGGGTATGTTACCGGTTAATGTGCTGAAACAGCTTTATCAGTCAGCCAAAAAAGGCCTGTTTAGGGAAGCGGTGGTCAGTGAGTTGATACATGTCATGGGCATCTACCCATTGACCAGTGCTGTGAAGCTGAATTCTGGAGAAAAAGCACTGGTGGTAGAAATTGACAAGCAGAAACCATTGCTGCCGCAGGTAAAAATAATTTATGAAGCAAATGGCGATCGTTGTATGTCAGAACGGATTGTGGATCTGGCTCAATCAGATCAGGATAACCTGCGTGTTGCGGGAGTCATTGAACCACTGGATAAAAAGGAAGATCCATTTGGTTTATTGAAGGTAACTCATGTCTGAAGCTAGTATTCATGATACTGCACAACTGTTGTTTAAACACCTGACTGAAGGGGTTCTGCATCTGGATGCAGATAAAAGAATAATCGCCATAAATCCTGCAGCAGAAAAGATACTGAAAGGGACTGAACAGGATTTTAAAGGCCGCAATAGCCATGAATTGTTATGTGCCAATGAAGGACGTTATCATCATACAGAAAGCCAGTGTCCCCTGTCTTTCTGGGACGATGATGAACAACAGACTGCACACGAATTAACCTGGGTCGATAAGAACGGACTCTATTTACAAATCGATGCCAAATTTATCAGACTAAGTGATAATGATTATCTGGTTCTGTTTAGAGATTGCACTGACTCGGGTTTTAGTGAAAATGAAATTAAACGCCTGTCATTATTTGCTGAATTGAATCCGGCTCCTATTTTACAGCTGGATGATGAAGTTATTATGCATTATGCCAATCCCAGCATGACTGAATTGCTGATTGAATACGGATTTAATGATCAGGGTCGTCCGGCTATACTGCCGGAAAACATTGATGCAATATTGCAGCGTTGTATTGATAACAATGAAACCATTGATGGTATTGAAAGCGGTTTTGAAAAAAGGTGGTTTTTCTGGAATTTTCATCCTGTGGAAATGCAGGATCTGACTCTTGTTCAGGTTTATGGTATTGATATTACAGAGCGCAGACAATATGAGCAGAAGCTGAAACAACTGAAGGAATTAGCAGAAGCGCACAATGAACAGAAAAGCAGTTTTGTTGCCAATATGAGTCATGAATTAAGAACGCCTATGAATGGCGTTATTGGTTTAAGTGGACTGCTTCTTGATACTCATTTAAATAATGAACAGAAAGATTTTGTATATAAGATACAAAGTTCCGCCAGTTCCTTATTGCATATTATTAATGATATTCTGGATATTTCAAAAATAGAATCGGGTAAGCTGGATATTGATCCGGTTGAATTTAATTTTCATAAATTAATACTTGATGCGCTGCATATTGTTGATATAAAGGCCAGAGAAAAAGACATAGAACTGGAGTATCGTCTGGATCAAAATATGCCCGAATTCATAGTTGCAGATGCTGTTCGAATTCGTCAAATTCTGATAAATTTTATTACCAATGCTGTAAAATTTACTTCAGACGGCTATGTGCTGGTGGATGTCAGCTGTCATGAAGTAAATAATGATACCGTTGACTTTACTCTTTCTGTGGAAGACAGCGGCATCGGTATTGCTGAAGATAAAATTGAGCATGTATTTGGAAAATTTAATCAGGCAGATATTTCTACTACCCGAAAATTTGGCGGTACCGGCCTGGGTCTTTCGATCAGCAAAGAGCTAACGGAGCTAATGGGTGGCCAAATCGGGTTAAAAAGTGAGCTGGGCAAGGGGTCAATATTCTGGTCAAGATTTAAGTTCCCTATAGGTAGAAAACAAAAACAGATTATACAACTGGAAAACAGCAGTCAATATAATAATATTATAAAAAGTAAACAGCTTATTTTGATTGGTGGACAATCAATGGGCAAAACAATAATGCGGGAAATTCTGGAACAATGGCAGGCACAGGTTTATATTTTTCCTGGTACAGATAAAGCAAGAGGTTTTATTTTTGATGAGCAGATGAGCTTAAAAAATAATATCGCTAAAGATCCTGTATTCATTTTCTGTGCAAATATATCTGATAATTCAATTAAGGATTTATTAGCGGACTTAAAAAAGATACTGAAAAAGGATAACTTAAAAGCATTTGTTATTAATAATAAATCTGAAACTGGACTGGCTCAGCGTTACCAGACGCTGGGTCTGAATGGTTTTATAAAGAAACCATTTACAATATCTGTTTTTAAGGATTTTATTTACCGGATACTGACTCATGAGCAATTTATAGAAGGCCGTTCACAGATTTCGGAAGAGCAAAGCATTAAAGATAAAAAAGTTAATCTAAAAGTATTGCTGGCCGAAGATAATAAAGTCAATCAGATGGTGGCTAAAACTCTATTGCAAAAATCAGGCTGTGAGGTAGATGTGGTAGAAAATGGGCAACAGGCTGTTGCAGCATGGCAGAAAAAACAATACCAGGTTATTTTTATGGATTGCCAGATGCCGGTGATGGATGGCTATGAAGCCACTGAAACCATACGTGAGATGGAAGATGAACAACAGCATATTCCCATTGTCGCTTTAACAGCCAATGCGATGGATGGTGAAGCCGAGATCTGTTATAGCTCAGGAATGGATCGTTTTCTGGTTAAACCCATAAATATTGCGCATTTAACTTCTGTCCTGCAGGAAATATCAGAGCATAACATAGTTTAATTGTCTCTAAAGAGCCAGATACTCTTACAGAGTAAAACTATGCTTTAAGATATTCATTTTTTAAGCGTACATAATGATCTGCTGAATATTGCAGAGCATCTATTTCTTCATCAGTGAGCGGACGTAACTTTTTAGCCGGAGAACCGACATATAAAAAGCCGCTTTCCAGTTGTTTATTGGGTGATATCAGTGCTCCGGCAGCAATAAACACATTTTTTTCAATATGTGCTCCGTCGAGAATAATCGCCCCCATACCAATCAGACAGTTATCCTCAATAGAACAGCCATGTAAAATGACATTATGACCCACGGTAACCTGATTGCCAATAGTCAGGGGGAAACCACCGGGATGTTTTTGCGGATGGTCATGGGTTACATGCAGTACACTGCCATCCTGAATGCTGGTATTATTACCAATTTTAATCCAGTTTACATCGCCGCGAAGGGTAGTGTTTGGCCAGATGGAACAATCTGACCCTGTTCTTACCTGCCCGATGACCACTGCACTGTCATCGACATAAGTACCCTGACCAATTTCCGGCAGATGGTTTTTAAATGGTCGTATATTCATTGTCTATCCTGTTACAGAGGCTAACGCATTGTCACCAGTTCTTCTGCACTGCAAGGATGAATAGCTACGGTATTATCAAAATCTTCCTTGGTAGCGCCCATTTTAACGGCAACGGCAAAGCCCTGCATCATTTCGTCTGCACCAGGACCAATGACATGAATACCAACAATTTTCTGCATGGCGCCTACACAAACCAGTTTCATAGCGGTAGGTACTTTATGTTTGGTAAAGGCATGAGACATGGAAGTAAAACAGGTGCTGTATACTTTTACAGAATCACCATGCTTGTTACGAGCCTGTTTTTCAGACAGGCCAATGGTTGCAATGGGAGGATGACTGAAGACCACAGAGGCAATATTGGAATAATCCAGCTTGCGATCCGGCATATTATTAAACAGCCGATCAGACAGGCGTCGGGCAGCAGCAATCGCCACCGGGGTCAGTGCGGCTTTGCCATTGACATCTCCCAGTGAATAAATACTTTTTACATTGGTTTCTTCATATTCATTACTGGGAATAAAACCATTTTTGTCCATGGTCACTCCAGCGGCTGCAAGATTCAGATCGGCGGTATTGGGTGCGCGACCTATAGCCCAGACCACAGCATCGACATTATTGACCTGCTGGTTATTGGTACAGTGCAGAGTCAGTTTGCCATCGTCATTTTCTGCCACTTCAGTGACTTCGGTAGTGGTGAGTAAAACCAGATTAGGATCATCCTGCAGAACCTTGGCCAGAGTACCCTGCAGCATATCATCAAAATTACCCAGTACATGACCACCACGGATTAATAAGGTGACCTGGCTGCCCAGAGCGCTCATCAGCCCGGCCAGTTCAACGGCAATGTAGCCGGAGCCAACAATGGCAATATGATCAGGCTGCTTATCCAGTTCAAAAAAACCATTGGATGTCATACCCAGTTCGGCACCGGGAATATCCGGTACAATGGGGTAACCGCCCGGTGCAACGACAATATGATCGGCGCTATACTGTTCATCACCCACTTCCAGGGTATGGCTATCCACAAAGCGTGCGCGCCCTTCAATATAGTCAATATTGGAATCAGCCAGATAATTACCATACCAGTCAATAATGCCGCCAATATAATTTTCCCGCTGCATGACCAGTTTACCCCAGTTCAGACCTTTGTTATGGGCATCAAAGCCATAATCCGGGGCATCGTGTATGGCATGAGCAATATTGGCAGCGTTCCACATCACCTTTTTGGGTACGCAGCCGATATTAACACAGGTGCCGCCCACTTCGTTGTTTTCTATAACCGCACACTTTTTACCGTACTGAGCAGCACGCTCGGCTGCAGAAAGACCGCCGCTGCCGGCACCAATGGAAATTAAATCATAATGTTTTGACATAAGGAGTGAATCCGAAAAATTAACAATAATCCTATTGTGTGGGCTTTGAGCAAAATTATCAAGCTGTAGTCCTGTCCAGAAGCAAATGAAACACAAAGGGGCAGGATATATTCATGCCAGGATCTAATAAGTGGTTTTTTATATTTACTATAAACTTCTGAGAATAAGAGTAACGTATTGACAATACCAGTTAACAATCTCATCTTCAGGCATGGGTGACAACTATTTCCCAAAAGCCTCATCTTTTAGGCGGGGTGCCGGGTTTACAGGCTGTCGGCAGGAACCAGTGCTTTAAGCTGTTTTATCTTTCTAATCCAGGGGCTGGATGATAATTGCAATGCGCCGGGTAATTTTTCAGAATTTTTTTTAGCTTCTTTGTAGCTGGCAAAGTCACCATAGGTCAATACATAAAACGGCTTATTATTGCGGATTATTTTCAGCACATAGGTTTGCGGATCTTTATGCTGAATAATGGAGTAATTAATACTTTGAAATTTTCGTACCTGGATAATCTGTATGGTGTAATGGTTACTGTCTAATAATAGAAATTGCCGGTTGTCTTCAGTTTGAGTATCAGTTGTGCTGGATGAGACTTTTGTAGCAGTTTTTTTTGAACCGGATGAGTGGCTGGAGAGCACGGCAGCACGGGTTTTGGTTGATGAGATTTTAATTTTGCCGGCGGCCAGCTGTGTCAGGCGCTGCTGGGCATTCCTGTTGCCGGAATGTTTTGCTCTGCTAAACCAGACTTTGGCCTGATAACGGTTTTTTCTGACTCCGAAGCCTCCCTGAGCATAAATTTCTCCCATAAGAAACTGTGCCAGCGAACTGCCCTCTTCTGCCGGATATGTAAGCAGTTCCTGCGCTCTGTTCCAGTCTTTAGTGACGCCCATTCCCTGATAATATAAAAAACCCAGATCCCGCATGGCATCGGGATCATTTTGTTCAGCTGCCTTTTGCAGCCAGAAAACCCCTTTTTCAAGATTCAGAGCAGCGTCGTGTCCAGTAAGATAGCGTGTGGCCAGACTATGTTGTGCCGGGCCAAAACCGTTCTCCGCAGCACGAATAAACCATTGAGTAGCCTGAGGGCTGTTTTTTTGAGTGCCAATACCCTGTTCATAAAACATGGCCAGTTGAAACTGTGCCTGTAAGTGATCCTGTTGCGCGGCTCTGACCATTAGTCCCAGTGCTTTTTGATAATCTTTTTTTACGCCCAGACCCGCATAGTATTTAACGCCCAGATAATATTCAGCCGCCGGCAGGTTCTGTTTAACTGCGGCTTTGAAATATTTTAGTGCCATTACAGGATCTTGTTTGACACCTTTGCCCTGATCATAAAGCAGACCAATGGAATACTGAGCCGCAGGATTGCCCTCCTTTGCCAGGGGTGCCCAGATCTGCATTGCCGTGTTATAGTCAGCGTTGGCAAAATAGAGTGCCCCGGTATTATAATTACCGGCAGCCTGAGCAGTGTCCAGAAGATATATTAACAGGACAAAAAATACGCTACGAACGACAGACGGTTTCATGGTCAGGCAGTATATCTCTGATGAAGTGTTTATAAATTCACATTTAACAGGTTTTACAATTAAACAGCCTGTATAAATCAGGCTTGATTCAGTATAGTCATATTGGCCCTTATTGAACAGCCCCTGTATAAATTACCGTATCAGATTATGAATTTTAAATTATACTGAGTTAAAAAAATTGTATCTACTCAGAGTGACTGGCAACTAAACTGGAAATTTATGAATAACCCTTTACTGGATTTTAGCAGTCTGCCCCGCTTTGGACAGATTGAAGTTGAGCACGTTATACCTGCCATTGAATTTCTGCTGGCGGAAAATCGGGCAAAGTTGAAGCAGCTGCTGGCGGACAATCTGGGACAGTATAACTGGGAAAATCTGCTGCAGCCTCTGCAGGAAATGGATGATCGACTCAGCCGTGCCTGGTCACCGGTCAGTCATTTAAACTCTGTTAAAAACTCTGAACCTCTGCGGGCGGTTCATGAGCACTGTTTACCGCTGCTCAGTGAATATCATACTGAAATGGGTCAGAATACGGACTTATTTCGGGCGATTAAAGCCATTGCCAATAGTGTTGAATTTACAGCATTAAGCCCGGCCCAGAAGAAAATTATTGACAATAATTTGCGGGATTTTCAATTATCCGGAATTGATCTCGATAAAGATAAAAAGCAGCGCTATAAGGAAATTCGTCAGCAATTATCCAGACTTCGATCCCGTTATGAAAATAATGTTCTGGATGCGACCAATGCCTGGAGTTGTCATTTCACGGATAAAAGTCTATTGGCCGGTCTGCCGGAATCTGCACTGGCTATGGCTCAGCAGACGGCGGAGCAGGAACAGCAGGACGGCTGGATATTTAATCTCCAGTTCCCCAGTTATTTTGCCATTATGACTCATGCCAATTCGCGTGAGTTACGGCAGCAGTTTTATACCGCCTATGCGACCCGTGCCTCGGATCAGGGGCCGAATGCGGGTCAATGGGATAATTCGCAAACTATGGAACTATTACTGGAACTGCGCCAGGAAATGGCTCATTTACTGGGCTTTGCTAATTATGCTGAATATTCCCTGGCTACTAAAATGGCGCAAACAACCAATGAAGTGAGTGATTTTTTACAGCAGCTGGCGGATCGTTCCAGACGGGTTGCGCAACAGGATATTAATGAACTCAGGCAATATGCCGCAGAGTATCTGGATATTATTGAACTGCAGGCATGGGATATAAATTTTGTGGCTGAAAAGCTCAGGCATCATAATTATGAAATTTCTCAGGAAATGCTGAAACCCTATTTTCCGGAACACCGGGTGATTGATGGTTTATTTGGTATTGTACACAGACTTTACGGCATTGATATTGAAGCGGTGGCTGGGGTAGAAACCTGGCATCCGGATGTGCGTTTTTATGAACTTAAAGATCAACAGGGTGTATTAAGGGGGCAGTTTTATCTGGACTTATATGCCCGACCACAAAAACGTGGTGGAGCCTGGATGGATGAATGTATCATTCGTCATGCTGAACAGGGTGTGATACAGATCCCTGTGGCCTATTTAACCTGTAATCTTACACCGCCTATTGGAAATGAACCGGCTTTATTTAGCCATGAAGAAGTTACTACCCTGTTCCATGAATTTGGTCATGGTCTGCACCATATGCTGACCCGTGTGGATTATTCGGGTGTATCGGGTATAAACGGTGTCCCATGGGATGCAGTGGAACTGCCCAGTCAGTTTATGGAAAACTGGTGCTGGGAGAAAGAATCATTGAATCTGATTGCCTGTCATTATCAAACTGGAGAACCCCTGCCGGATCAATTGTTTGCAAAAATGCAGGCAGCCAAAAATTTTCAGTCCGGTATGCAAATGCTCAGACAACTGGAATTTGCTCTGTTTGATTTTAAGTTGCATATGCACTATCAGTTAAACGGTCAGGCGCAGATACAAACCATGCTGGATCAGGTTCGTCAACAGGTGGCAGTGTTTAAAGTGCCGGAATTTAATCGTTTTCAGCATAGTTTTTCACATATTTTTGCCGGCGGCTATGCGGCAGGTTATTATAGTTATAAATGGGCGGAAGTTTTATCAGCTGATGCCTTTTCTCTGTTTGAGGAAAATGGCATATTTGATCGAAGTACAGGAGATAAATTCCTGCATACGATTCTGGAAATGGGCGGGGTTGACGATCCTATGACTCTGTTTATACGCTTTAGAGGTCGCAAACCACAAATAGATGCTCTGTTAAGACATAGTGGTATAAACACATAATAATTACTAAAAAGTCTGGAGAGATAATGATGATAAAAGCCCGGAATTGGAATTTATTCTGGTATAAATTATGCTGCTGCGCTGGATTCGGATTTTTTTTGTTTCTGGCGCAGGTTCAGGCAGCAGATGTCAAACCAGAAGTTTATTACATTACGACCCATTTACAACTGGGTCTGCATACCCTTCCGGCAATGGACAGTCCGGTTGTTGAGCTGGTCAGTGGTGGTGAAAGCATCAGTATTTTAAAGGCGGAAAAAAAATTTAGTCAGGTACAATTAAAAGATGGCAGCAAAGGCTGGCTTGCCAGCCAGTTTATCACCCTGGAACAGCCAGCAGAATCCCGGGTTGCGGAGCTTGAAGTACAGCTGCAGAAGTTACAGCAACAACTTCAGGGCAGCTCACCTGCCGCCGCTGATGCAGCAGATAAAGATAATGCGCTGGAGCAAAAAATCACGGATTATAAAGAGACTATCGCAGGCTTAAAAGAAGAACTTAAAGCCTGGGAACAGCTGGATTTTCAGGATAGACAGGCACAAAAGGAAAATGCCAGACAGATTAATCAGCAGCTCAAACAGCGATTGAGCAAAATTGCTGCTCTGGCCACAGTACAGGATAGCGAAAAGACTAATATGATCATGGATAACGAGTCTCTGTCCTGGCTGAAAAAAGCTTCTTTTTTTAATAAGGGCTGGTTTAAAAAAGAGTATCTTCTGGCTGTTGTAATTGGCGGTGCAGGTTTCATTCTGGGACTTTTTATAATGGATATTATCAATCGCCGACGCCATGGCGGGTACCGCATTTAGACAGTTGAGTAAACCCAGCACCTCGCCTTAAAATACCAGGCCTTTTGGGAATAGTTGTCACCTCTGTTATCCTCGACCTTAAGGATGAGGCCCTTACCAGGTGCTGGGTAAATAGCAGGCATAAAAATGCCGGGGTGGGATGAACCCCGGCTTGATTAAATAATCAAAGGAAATGTAATGATTAAGGTGTCTCTTGCTTCCACGAGACTCCTATAAGTAACTCGCTACTGCTGTGTGCATCAAGTTACCTACTCATATAGACATTGTAGCTCTAAAATAGTTCAATGCAATAAACTATTGGTC